>Ga0224723_1001456_pt1 | contig 14269 bp, 15 predicted proteins | sample Balambano_FR2_Me_FD_161647 | JGI IMG/M metagenome (GOLD analysis project Ga0224723, IMG submission 161647) | Freshwater sediment microbial communities from Lake Towuti, South Sulawesi, Indonesia - Balambano_FR2_MetaG | ecosystem: Environmental > Aquatic > Freshwater > Lake > Sediment | place...
CGGCCTTCTACCGGACCTACCGGCAGAAGCTGGAGGCCGTCACCGCCGCCGACGTGCAGCGCGTGGCGAAGCAGCGCCTGCACCCAGAACGCGCCGTGATCCTCGTCGTGGGCCACAGGGAGGACGTGCTCAAGGGCCACCCGAACCACGCCGTGAAGCTGCCCGAACTGGCCGGCGGCCGGGTCACGACCCTGCCCGCCCGCGACCCGCTCACGCTCGAGCCGCTGCCCGCCGCCAACTGACGCAGGCCGCTGAACCCCGCCACGAACTCGCCGCCGTGCTTCTCCAGTCCGAGGGCTGCTTCAACGGTTCCAGCCCCGCAATGGCGGCGAAGATTTCCATCCGGTCGTTGGTGGTTTAGCGAAACCCGCCGCCGCTTTGTTTGCGCTGCTTGGTCTTGGGATGCAACAACACCACGCCATAGCCGCCCGGTCCGGGATTCGGTTCACATCTGCCGTCTGTGTAAATTTCTACGGACTGCACTAAGACCGTTAGGCAACTCGAGCAGAAGGCTTTGCTGCGCTTTTAGTTGTTTTAGCCTGCTTTTCTGCGACAGAAATGTTGGTTAATGGGATATTCATGCACGAAGGACGGTTTACAATCACCACGTTGGACAATCCTGTGAGGCCCTTCAAACCACGCATCAACTCCGCTTGTTCTTCTGTGCGTGCGCCGTCGTCCCAGATTGCCGCGATGACCGCGCGATATGGCGAATCCTTGCGAAGATAAAGCGTCAAGTCGGCGGCAATTTCTTCGGTCAAATCTTTCACGCTTTTGCCGCGATACCAGAATTTCACCTCCACGACGAGTTGCAGTCCCAAAATGCAGAGGTCTGCGCGAGGTTGGTATGTTCCGGTCGGGGGTAAATATTGTTCCTCTTCAAGTGCCGGAATCAGCGGCTTCAAAACCACGTAGAGCATGCTTTGGAAGTGGTATTCGTTCTCGATATACCATCGGCGCGGTTCTGCACCAGCCTTGGAAGTTCTTGGTCTGTCTTCCCACGTCCATCGTTGAAAGGCGGTGGGCACGCGATGAAGAACAGTCGCCACGTCGGCCACAGTGAGGGCGGCAATGTCGAAATCTATTGCGCGCCGAACCGCCCAATCAATCGCACCGAGTCGAAGTCCAGCCTCAAATCCATCCGTGACATTGGACGCTTCGTTGAGTGCGGCTTTGAGAATTTCGCTGGCAGCCTTCTCCACCGGTTCGCCCCATCCTTGCCGCTGAAGTGCCGCCGCGAGCCAAACGGCATCGGTAACGGTGCTGCCAGCTTTTGCGATGGAAATACGTCGGCCTAAAGCGTCCAGCAAAGCACGCCGCCAACTGCTATCTTGAATCAGTTGGACAGCATCCTTCCAGACCGCCGCCGCCCATTGATCAAATCGTTGGCGAAGCCCTGCGTCCATCCCGCCTTCCACGCCAGCAATGACTCCAGCAAAACTCAACGGGTCAGCGACAATTCCGCAGGGTTCGCCCCCGGTCGCGAAATTGGGTCGCCCAATGGACCATTCTAGTTGCAAGGCAAACTCAGCGGCGAACCTGGTCTTAAGCTTCTCCACGCCGCACGCAAATCCCAGTACCGCGACGTTGCGGGAACTCCGTTCACCACCTTTGGCCGCTGCTGCTCGGGTGGCCGCGTTTTCCATCAGCGTTACAAATTCGTCGCGTCGCAAAAGGCATCCGAGGAACGCTGCTGCGAGAGGGTTCTGCCTGGCCTCGGCGAGTGCTGTTTTCAGTAGGACTTCGCGGGCGTCCGTTATCAGCATGAGGGTTTCGGTTTTCATAGAAACCACCTCAACCGATTGAGCCGTCCGTGAATCGAATCCACGCTGAAATGCGGCAGTGCTCCGAGTCGGCCCAGCAGCCGTGCGATCAGTTGGGAATAACCAATGGTCACGGGCATTCCAGCCATGTCGAAACTTTTCCAAGAATGGCAAGCGAAGGTATAGACCTGCTCCGTCAGATATTTCATGTCCGTGAACGTCGAGGAGCGATGCAGATGGAGCAGCACGGGATAAGGCAACCCATCCGTCGGTTTCTTAACTTCCTTCGATCCAGTTAATGAAAGAATCGCGTTCGATTTATTGAGCGTGAGATACGTTCCGCGCAGAGGCGCAAACTCGCCTTTCATCACTTCCACCCCTCTCGCCATCCCGGCGAAAGATTTCGCGCCCGGATTGTTGCTATCGAACAGAACCGTATCGTGATCTTGTGCTACATGGAGGAACGCGAAATCAACCTGGTAATCTTTCAAGCTGTCGGCAACTGCCTTCACTGCTTCGGCCTCCATGTCTTTGAGCGGTTTGAACGAATGGAAAATCAACCGCACTTCATCTCCTGGCTGCCAGTTCATGTCTTTACGCGCGCGTTCAATCGCACTCGTAAGCATCTCCACGACGGCCTTGCCGTAATCCTCAAAAGCCACAGCGTTAGACATATTGCCAATGAGGTAGCGCCCCTCGCTGGTGAACAAAGTTGTGATCCCGACCATGCGCTCTCGTGCGCCCAATCGTGAATCGCTGATGGATGCGCTGCCAAGCCCGACCACCAACTCGTGCGCCATCGGGCTGTTCACTTTCAAATGCCACGGCGTTCCGCCGAGCTTGGCATAGCTCGCCAGCGCGATGTTGCTCAAGATGAAATCCAAGCGTGACGCTGAACACCTCGTAGTTTCGATTTTGAACTCCTGCGTCGGGATTTGCTGGGCGAGGAATGCGGCCTTCGTGACGAGATATGGATTTTCCTCACCCCACAAGTCATTGCTCGCCTCGTTGACTTGGACATAAGCCAGATGCCAGCGCTCCGCGTCGGTTGTGACCGCAGCCAACGCCTCCTGCGCCGCTTTGCGATAAGCCGCGGCGGTTGGATTGTCGGCAAGAAAGAACCGCACGTCCTTTCCCTGTAAGCGGTAGGTCTTGATGAATCCGTTCGGAAAGAAACATTTCCGTCCTGGCTCATTGTGCCCCTCCAGCAATTTCTGGAGAAACTGCTCCACTTCGCCTTTGCGGCTACGTTCACATACGACGCAAATGTGCGGCGTGCTTGGCGTGAAACCCTGCTGGCTGTATGGCCCGTGGTCAAAGATACCGCGCTTCGCGTCATTCAACGCTGGTTTGTTGAACGTCCGGTCAAACACATACAACGCTTGTGGCGCAGTATGAACTTTCGGAAAGCGCGTTCAACTGGCACCAAGGTGCGGCAGCACCGGGGCTTCAAGTCCCGGAAGCAACTTCAGGGATTTTGCCGTAAGGCGATTTTCCACACGGATCAGTTCACTGAGTTTCTTCGGCCCGACCTGTGCGGACGACTGCAAATCAAATAGCCGCCGGTCAATCGCATTGCCTTTGCCGTTGAACGTCGCGTTGAGGGAGCGCATGAAGCCTTCGTAATCCGCTTCAACTTCAACGTCCTTTGCGTCCACCGTGTTCCGTCCTGCCCGACAATCCGCCAGTTGCAGCGTGCTGCCGTTGATGGCGGCAACCCGGCCAACCAATCGTGCGCGAGGTTCAATTCGTGCGTCGTTGAAGGGCGACATCTCGGAGACATACAGCCCGTTCAAATCGAATCGCTCCGCCAGCCACTCGGAACATGGGCGCGCAATGCGCCGGTAGGTGTGATGGTCGAACACCAGTCCGACGAAAGGGTCTTGGCCGTCGAACTGAAACACGCGCGCTTCGATGGCGTGCGCCAGTCGTACCAACAGCCACGGTGGAACGGTCGCGCCGTTCACCGCTTGCGCGATGAAGTCGTGCTCCTTTTCCGACGAAAGCACCTTGAGCGGTCCAACGTCCACCATCTTTCGCCCTGATTTTCCCGCAAAGCTGGTGATGAAACTTTCGTTCACCAGTTGGCGTGCCACGCCAAGATTCTCATGTATCCGAATCGTTTTCGTCTCCGGGGCAATCGTGCAAGCTGCGCCGTCGAGTCGAACTGCGTAAATCAAGTCCAGCTTCTTGCCCTTTTCCTCGACGCTCACGCGGTTGAAGACGTGCGTTCCCGCGTGCGTCTTCCGCAACTCACGCATCGCGTCCTTGGAATCGAACGGCAGCATGCCCACGGATATTTCCGCGTCAGGCAGGTTGATGGGGAAGATGTTTAGATGCAGCTGACTCACGGTTCGAAATCTTCAGCAAAGGAATTCATTGTGGCGGCCAAAGTTTTTCCGCCCTCAATCTTTTCGCGATCACTTCCGCCGAGACGCCGAACTTTGGTGCGATGCGCGTGGCGATGTAGTCGAGCGCGGCTTCGCCGGCCGCCAGCCAGTCGGAATAGCCGGCGACCTGCGCGGATTGGATGGCAGCTTGAAAGGCTTCGCGCAACGGTTCAAGCGGCACGAGCAGGCGTCCGGCGAACTCGTAGGCCTGCCATTCCACCCAGCCGTATTCGACCTCGGGGATGGCGGAGATGTAATCGAACCATTCGGCGGCGGTGGCGTGCTGCAGGCCGGCGTAGATGTCGCGGTGCAGGATGAGGTGGCCGATTTCGTGGGCGACGGAGAAGCGCAGGCGGTATTCGAGGCGCGGACCCATGAAGGCGCGTTTGTCCACGAGGATGGATTTCAAATCACCCATGAGCAGCGCGTCAATGTCCAGCTGCTCACGCAGGCCGTTCACGGGCACGAGGTCGAGATGGAGATCGAATTCGGCGAGGTCGAGGATTTTGACGGGCAGTTCGCGCCCTGCCGGATGCGCGGCGCGCAGCCGGTCGGCTTCCCGCCAGAGGCGCTCCTTGGGAAGCCAGGGCGCCTTAAATGTGCGCGGGTCGTTCAAGGCCGGTTCGCGCTCCGGATCAGCTCCACCAGTTTCTCCAAGTCCTCACGCGAAGGTTTCTGGCCGGAGATGGTGCGGAAGAACACGGGGAGCTGGGCGACGAGCCTTTCGTCCTTCAGGACATAGTCGGGTATGCGCCCGGCATCCACGGCGGCGTAGTCGAAGAACCGGAGCCATTCGTCCGAGCCGTGGCTGAGTCCGAGCTGCCCCGCCCAGGTGCGCAGGGTGTCCTCGTCCCGGGGCGGAGACAGGACCTCGCGTTCGATCTTGCTCCAGTTGCTGGGGTCGTGGCCGTTCTCCAGGCAGAACTCGCGCAGGCCGAGGCGGCGGCGTTCCCGGAGCTGCTTTACGTATTCGCCGAACATGGTCGCGGGTTCATGGTGTGGTGTATTTTTTACCACGGACGCCACGGAAGGCAAGCACGGGAATGATGGTGCGCGTGGGCCGACGCTCCCGGCGCGGCGGCGGGCTGGAAAGCCCGCACCCCGTCACGCCACCGGCGCCAGGTTCTCCGCCACCGGCAGGCGGTAGGCCTTCCACGCGGGCACGAGGCCGGCGAGCGCGCCGAGCGCGATCATGCCGAGCGGCGCGAGCACGAGCACGGGGTTCCACACCCAAGGCACGATGACCACGCCCGTCTCGGCCCGGACCACCGCCCCGACGAGCGCGATCAGGCCGAGGTACACGACGAAGGCCGCCGCCATGCCCAGCGCCGCGATGGCCGCCGCCTCGAGCACCACCGCGCCGAAGAGCGTCCGCCGCCGCGCCCCGAGCGCGCGCAGGATGGCGAGGTCGCGCCGCCGCTCGTTCATCGTGTTGTAGAGGCTCACGAGGATGCCCGCGCCGGCCACCACGGCCACGAGGTACGCGACCAGCGCCAGCACGCGGTCCACCCAGGCGATCTTGTTGAAGAGCTGCGCCACGATCTGCGCGATGGGCCACGCGAAGGTGAGGCGGTTCCCCTGCCGGTTGTAGAGCAGGTCGAGCTGGCGCGCGGTGAGCGGGCTGCTGGCCTTGAACTTGAGCAGCACGCCGCTCAGGTCCGTGGCGGCCTTCGGGTCGTGGCCGGCCATGAGCTGCACCCCTTGCAGCGGGATCCAGATCACGCGGTCCGCGGGCGTGTTCGACGGCGCCATCACGCCGACCACGACGTACACCTCCGCGTGCTGGTCCTGGGGGTTGAAGATCAGGCCGTGGTACGGCTGGAAGTTGTCGCCGACCTTCAGCCCGAGCCGCCGCGCGACGAAGCTGCCCACCACGGCCTCGCGCCGCGCGGGATCGAAGACGCGGCCGGTGGCGACCGCGAAGCGCCGGCCGGGCGCGTGCTCGACGTCCGTGAAGAGGTTCGTGGTGGTGCCGACGATGCGGTAGCCGTGGTAGTTGTCGCCGAGCGCGATGGGGATGGCGGCCTGCACGGCGGCGTTGGTGCGGATCTGCTCGAAGTCGCTGGCGGGGATGTTCCCCGGCGACTCCTCGAGGTGGAAGATGGTGTTCAGCACGAGCTGGAGCTTCGCGCCGCGCGCGCCGAGCACGGCGTCGAAGCCTGCGTTCACGCCGGTGAAGGCGCGCTGGGCCTCGGTCTTGATCGTCCACACGGCCATGAGCAGGCCGCCCGCGAGCGCGATGGAGGCGGCGGTGATCACGGTCGAGAGCGCGTGCTGCCGCAGGCTCCTGCGGACCATGAGGAGGAGGGGGGACATGGAAGCTCAAAGTTCAAAGCTCAAAGCTCAAGGGAAGCTCCAAGCTGCTCCGCAGAAACCATCCCTGCACGGCCCCAGGGCCGGCCTTCAGGCGTAGGAGACGAGGTGACGAGGCTCCATCTTCCTTCAGCAAAGTCAGAGCCTCCTCACGTCGGCTCCTACGAACCGAGAGGCCATCTACAGGGCAAGTTCCAAGCCCCAAGGCAACGCGTTGCCTTGGAGCCTGGCGTTTTTCTTGAGCTTTGAACTTTGTGCTTTGAGCTTTCATGCCGCCGCCCGGTTGATCTCCGCCAGATCCCGGCAGTCCGGGAACTGCGCCAGCACCTCGCGGTCGTGGCTCACGAGGAGCAGCGCGGTGCCGTCCTCGTCGCAGGCCTTGCGGATGAGCTGGAGCGCGTCGCCGGCGCTGCGGTGGTCGAGGTTGCCGGTCGGCTCGTCGGCGAGGACGAGCTTCGGCCGGTTGGCCAGCGCGCGCGCCACGGCCACGCGCTGCTGCTGGCCGGTCGAGAGCTGGCGCGGCAGGTGATGCAGGCGGTCGCCGAGGCCCACGCGGCGCAGGAGCTGCTCCGCCCGCGCCGGGTCCGGGCCGGGGCCGAAGGCCATGCCGAGCAGGACGTTCTCCAGGCAGGTGTAGCCCTGGAGCAGGTTGAAGGTCTGGAAGATGTAGCCCAGCCGCGTCGCGCGCAGGCGGTCGCGCGCGGCCTCGGGCAGCGCGGTCACGTCCTCGCCGTCCAGCCGCACGCGCCCGGCGTCCGCGGCGACGATGCCGGCGATGACGTGGAGCAGCGTGGTCTTGCCCGTGCCGCTGGCGCCGCGCAGCGCGACCTGCGCGCCGGCCGCGACGTGGAATTCCGCCACGTCCAGCACCGGCTGCGTCCGGCCGTCCGGCCCGACGTAGCTCTTCCGCACGTTTTCGAGTTCGAGGAGCGCCATGCGCGGCGGATTGGTAGGGCAGGATGCCGGCCGGTTCCAGCGGGAGTTGCTGCGCGCCCGGGTGGGACGGGTTTGCAACCCGTCCTCTGACCGTTTCCACGCACGTCCAGCGGGATGGCGACGCTCCCGTCCCGCACCCGCTCCGAAACGGATGGTGGACCGGTTGCAAACCGGTCCCACGCTGCCGCAGCCGTGGAATCCAGCCTTGTCGCGCCGGCTGCCGGAGGGGATTCTGCCCGCACGATGAAGACCATGACCGCGCGGGAATTCTTCCATTCGCCCGGCCGGATGAAGCGGCTGCCGCCGGGCCAGAGCGTGCTGGTGACGGACAAGGGCCGGCCCAGCCTGGTCGTGACCAAGGCCGGCACGCGCCCGGTGAAGACGCTGGAGATGCTCGAACGCGAGGCGCGGGAAATCTGCCCGGAGGAACGGCCCAAGGTGAACTTCACCGAATGGCGGCGCCGGCATAAAAAATGAGCCGCATCTGCGCCGATTCGAGCTTTCTCGTCGCGCTGCTCTGGCGGCATGACAATTTTCATGCGGAAGCGAGGCGGTTCAGCGACCGGCGTTCCGAGGACCGCTGGCTGTGGACGCCTTGGCAGCGGGTCGAGACGTTCAACACGCTGCGGCACTTTGTCCGCGACGTGACTCCACGCAATGCCATGCGCGAAGCTGACGCGCGGGCCATCATCCACCGCCTGGAGACCGACGTGCGTCTGGGCTACTTCGACCACCTCGAACCGGACTGGCGGAACGTCATGCGTACGGCCAACGAACTCAGCGTCGCCCATGCCTTTTCGCTGCCGTTCGCATCCGTGGATCTTTTCCACGTCGCCCATGCCGTCGAAGCCGCCGCCGAGGTCTTTGTCACCTTCGACGAGGATCAACACGCCCTGGCCCGAGCCGCGGGGCTGGAGGGCGTGATTCCGGGCTGAGCCGTCGGCGACCAGGAGAAACAAAAACGCCGCGGCCCCTTGCGCGAGCACCGCGGCGTTCGGCGTTGGAGGAAGGCTTCCTACTTCGTGACCGAGGCGTGGAACTCGGTCCAGTCGTCGAGATTGTTCAGGTCCACGGCGCACGGGATCACGGAGCCGTCGTCGGGCAGGCCGGCGGCGCTGAGGATGCCCTGGCGCACGTCGTCGCCGTGCAGGTAGCCGAGGATGGCGGCGTTGCTGGCGTACACGGTGGCCTTGTCGAGCTTCACGCCGGGATAGGCCTTCACCCAGGCCTCGAACTGCACGTAGGTCGGCTGCTTCTCGGCGATGAAGGCCTTGGCCTGCTCGGGGTCCACGCCGATGGCGCCGAGGACCATGTGGTCGTAGCCCGGCCCGATGGGGGTGTAGCCGGGCGCGAGCTTGCCGGTGGCGGCGAGCAGGCCCTTCTGCCAGACGCGGGGGAGGTGGAGGAGGCCGAGGGGGCCGGCGACGCCGGAGCTGATGAGGGGGACGTAGGTCATGTGGATGGGTGGTGATTCGCTTACGGCGGGAACGGGCGGAAAATAGCGGGCCGCCGGGCGGGCCTTCAACCCACTTCACGCAAAAAGCACGGGCCGGCCGTTTGACGCCGTGCTGCGCCGGGAACAGCGTGCCGCCATGCGCCGCCTCCTGCTGGTCCTCGCCCTTCTGGCTCTTGCCCGGCCGCTGCCCGCCGCCGAGCCGACAGACGCCCTCGTGGGCGACGCGTTGCGGGCCGTCTTCGGCACGAACCGCGTCTTCACCGCCACCGGCCGCGCGCAGGTCTCGCTGCCCGGCCCCGGCGGCACGATGGTGCTGGCCGTCACCAACGCGATGTCCGGCGACAACCTCCGCTTCGACCTCCGCCCGCTGAACGTCCCCGGCGGCGGGGACATGGACATCGCGGCGCTGCTCGGCGGGCTGGGCATGGACCAGTTCACGCTGCTCGGGCTGGCGGACGGCAAGGGCAGCTATGTCGTGTATCCCGGACTCAAGGCGTACGCGCCGGTCGAGCCGGCCGCCGGCGCGTCGGCGCTGGCCGCGCCCAAGATCGCGCGGACGAGCCTGGGCCAGGAAATCGTCGCCGGGCGGAAGTGCGAGAAGCAGCAGGTCACGATCACGACGCCCGGCAGCGCGCCGCAGTCGCTCACGGTGTGGAACGCGCCGGAACTGCGCGGCTTTCCCATGCAGATCGAGATGGCCGCGCAGGGGGCGACGGTGCGGATCACCTACGGCGACGTGCGCTTCGCCGCGCCGCCGGCCGCGGCCTTCGCGGTGCCGGCCGGCTACGAACGCCACGGCTCGGTCGAGGAGATGATGCAGGCGATGATCCAGCAGGCGATGCAGGACATGCTGAAGCGGTTGTAGCGGCGCCCGGGGCCAACCTGCGGTGCCCCCATGCCCACCCGCTGCGCCGCCCGCACCCTTATGGACTGCGGTGGCAGAGCGCAGCGGCGACACCGCTTTCGTCCTCCGGACGCGCAATCGGAAGCCGGAAGCCCGTAACCTCCCCCGGAAAAGCGGCGTGGCGCTCCGCTTCCCGCCGCAGTCCAAGATGCGGCCACAGTCCTGCCGTCACGATGACGCCCCGGCGCGCGCGGAGCGACGCGCCCTACCGGCCGGCCGCCGGCCGCCACTCGTTCAGCGCCTGCTCGCCCGCGCCGCCGCCCGTGAGCCGTTCCAGCGCCTCGCCGACGAGGTAGAGCGAGCCGGTGAGGAGCACGAAGGGCTCCGCAGCCGTCTGCCCCAGCGCCTCCGGCACCGACGCGGCCAGCGACACCGGCAGATCCGGCGCGGCCTGACGGAACTCCGTGGCCAGCGTCTCGATCGGGGCGGAGCGCGCGCTGGCCACCGGCACCACCACCACGCGGCGCACGCGGCCGGCCAGCCGGCGGACCATCTCCACGAGCTGCTTGTCCGCCAGCATTCCGGCGATCAGTGCCGGCCGCTCGCCGGGGAACTGCCGCTCCAGGGCGGCGGCCAGGGCGGCCGCGCCCGGCGCGTTGTGCGCGCCGTCCAGCAGCAGCCGCTGCGCGCCGCGGCGCAGGAGCTGGAAGCGGCCGGGCCACTCCGTGCCGCGCAGGCCGGCCCCCAGCGCGGCCTCGCTCACGGGCAGCACGTCGGCGAGCACGCGCACCGTGGCGACGGCGAGCGCGGCGTTGCGGACCTGATGCCGGCCGGCCAACGACACGCCCGCCTGCGCCGCGAAGGCGAGGTCCGCATCGCCTTCATGCACGATCCGCAACGGCACACGCTGCCGGGCGGCGGCGGCGCGGATCACCTCCAGCGCCGGCCCCTCGGCGCCGGTGACGACGGGCACGCCGGGCTTGATGATGCCGGCCTTCTCGGCGGCGATCTTCGCCAGTGAATCGCCCAGCACGTCCATGTGGTCCCAGCCGATGTTGGTGATGACGCTGGCGAGCGGGGTGACGATGTTCGTGGCATCGAGGCGTCCGCCGAGGCCGGTTTCCCAGATGACGAGATCAGCCTGCTGCTCCGCGAACCATTCCAGCGCCATAACCGTGGCCACTTCGAAGAGCGTGGCCGGGCCGTCCGTGGTGCCCGCCTCGATGCGCCCGCGGGCCGCCGTGGCCAGGCGCGCCAGGTCCGCTTCGGGGATCAGGGCCCGGTCGAGCTGGAGGCGTTCCCGGAACGTGACGAGATGCGGCGAGGTGTAGAGGCCCACGCGCCGGCCGGCGTGGCGGTACACGCTCTCCAGAAAGGCGCAGGTCGAGCCCTTCCCGTTCGTCCCGGCGACGTGGACAAAGCGTAGCCGCCGCTGAGGATCACCTGCGGCGGCGGCGAGCTGCCGCGTGGTTTCGAGCCCCGGCCGCAGGCCGAAGCGGCCCAGACCTTGCAGCCAGAAAATGGCTTCCGAGTAAGTCATGGCCGGGTACTCAAGTCGCGGTCCCGCCCCCAAAGCCAGCCTGACAGGCCAGCTCCTCACCCTTTGCGTGATCTATGACACCGGCACCCTTTTTGAAAATCGAAGTTATGACCTCGATCCAGTGCCCCTTGTCATTCACTCCATGAAACTGCGCGCCGTAGAGCGCCTGCAGGGGGCTTTCGACATCATGCACCCAGCCCTTGCGGGCCAGCTCCGAGAAAGCTTCGGCCAGCCCCTCCAACGTAAGCGTCGGACATAGGAAGTCGGGAACGCCATTCGCGGTGCAGTAGAGCCTTAGACACAACTGCGTGGCGTCCCAGTAACCCAGGCCGCCCGGCAGCTTGAACTGAAGATAGGATGCGAGAGGATGCATGACGACCCAAGCTCAGCGACCCGGCCTTGGGGACGTACCGATGACCATCACAGTGCATCGGCAAAGTTTGCTGAGGCACATGGTCAGGCGGTGATTTGTGCCAATGGCTCGTAGTAGAGCCTTAAATTCACAGAAACGAATCACCACCTCAATGCCCGACGCAAACAGCATCCGGTGCTCCCAGCGGCCATCAGGTAATAACTCAATCTCACAATACCCAAGGTAACTATTGTCGAATGCCTCTGATACCCACTCGCCCTCGTTTGTGCTCTCGACAGTGGTCACACCCTCATAGTGCAGGTCAAAACGCCTGCCGGTCTGACCATCCGGGCTCCAAGGGTCGGTGAATCCGTGTAGCGTGATGGCAACCGTCTGCGTCGGAATGTCCACGGCGAACCGCCGCACCTTGGAATCGTGCAACGACACCTCGTCGTGAAGTGAGCGCAGAGCCTGCGTCAGATACGGACGAATCGAGTCAATGTAGCGAACGTATTCGACAACAACCGCATCAGGGTCCTCCACTTCCATCGCCCACCAATTGGGTGTGAAAAATTTCATGGCCTGTGTCGCGGCTCAGTGCTTTGCCGGAAGCCAGTTTTTAGCCGACTACAGCGGCTTTTTATGCAGAAACTCATGCACCGCCGCGATGAAGCCCTTGAAGAGCGGGTGCGCGGCGTTGGGCTTGCTCTGGAACTCCGGATGGTACTGGCAGGCGAGGAAGAACGGATGGTCGCGCAGCTCGACGGTCTCGACGAGCCGGCTGTCCGGCGTCGTGCCGCTGATGACGAAGCCGGCGTCCTCGTACCGCGCGCGGTAGGCGTTGTTGAACTCGTAGCGGTGGCGGTGCCGCTCGTGGATCACGAAGTCGCCATAGAGCCGCTGCGAGCGCGTGCCCATGACGAGCTGGCAGGCCTGGGCGCCCAGGCGCATCGTGCCGCCCAGTTTCTCCACGTCCTTCTGGTCCGCCTGGAGGTCAATCACCGGGTGCGGCGTCTGCCGGTTGAACTCGGTGGAGTGGGCGTCCGCGAGGCCGAGCACGTTGCGCCCGAACTCGATGGTCGCGATCTGCATCCCGAGGCACAGGCCCAGGTAGGGCACCCGGTACTCGCGGGCGTACTTCGCCGCGGCGATCTTGCCCTCGACGCCGCGCTCGCCGAAGCCGCCGGGCACGAGGATGCCGCCCAGGCCCTTCAGCGCGTGCTCCGCGCCGTCGCGCTCGATCTGCTCGGCGTCAATCTTCTCGATCTGCACGCCGCAGTCGTTGGCGATGCCGCCGTGGATGATCGCCTCATAGACGCTCTTGTAGGCGTCGTTCAGCTCGATGTACTTGCCGACGACGCCGATGCGGACGCGGTGCTGGGGGGCGATGAGCTTGCGGATGATGTCCTGCCAGGCGCGCATGTCGGCCGGCGGCACGTCCAGGTGCAGCAGGCGGCAGACGAGGTCGTCCATGCGCTCGCGCTGGAGCATGAGGGGCATCTCGTAGATGGAGTGGTCCACGTCCTTGGCCTCGATGACGGCCTCCTCGGGCACGTTGCAGAAGAGGGCGATCTTGCGGCGGACTTCCTTCGTCAAGTGATGCTCACAGCGGCAGGCGATGATCTGCGGCAGGATGCCGATCTCGCGCAGCTTGGCGACGGACTGCTGGGTGGGCTTGGTCTTCAGCTCGCCGGCCGCCTTGATGAAGGGGACGTAGGTGACGTGGAGGAAGATGGCGTTGCGCGGGCCCACGTCCTGCGCGAACTCGCGGATGGCCTCGAGGAAGGGCAGCCCCTCGATGTCGCCGGTGGTGCCGCCGATCTCGGTGATGATCACGTCCGCGCCGGTCTGCTCGCCGAGCTTGACGATGCGCTGCTGGATTTCGTCCGTGACGTGGGGGATGACCTGCACGGTCTTGCCGAGGTAGAGGCCGCGGCGCTCGTTCTCGAGCACGGACTGGTACACCTGCCCGCTGGTGAGGTTGTTCAGGCGCGAGAGCTTGGTGTGGGTGAAGCGCTCGTAGTGGCCGAGGTCCAGGTCCGTCTCCGCGCCGTCGTTCAGCACGTACACCTCGCCGTGCTGGAAGGGGCTCATCGTGCCGGGGTCCACGTTGAGGTAGGGGTCGAACTTCTGCAGCGCCACCTTCAGCCCGCGGTGCTCGAGGAGCGTGCCGAGCGCCGCCGCCGTGAGGCCCTTGCCGAGGGAGCTGACCACCCCGCCCGTGACGAAGATGTATTTCATAAACCGGCAGGTTCCCCGGGGGCGTAGGAACCCGCCAAGCCAAAAGGAGCCGCCTCCGGCTCAGCCTTCCCCGGCGGCCAGCCGCGCCTCCACCCGCGCCACATCCTCGGGCGTGTCCACGCCGGGCGCGGCGTGCGCCACCCGCACCACGCGGATGGCGATGCCGTGCTCGAGGGCGCGGAGCTGCTCGAGCTTCTCCGCCGCCTCAAGCGGCGACACCGGGCAGCGCACCAGCCGCAGCAGCGTCTCCCGCCGGTAGCCGTACAGGCCCAGATGGTGGAGGAAGGGGAAGGCCCCCGCCTGCGCCTCCGCCGGCGCCGCCGCGAGGTCGCGCAGGTAGGGGATCGTCCGGCGCGAGAAGTACAGCGCGCGGCCGTCGAGCGCGGTGACCACCTTCACCACGTTCGGGTTCGCCCACACGGCGGCGCCGGCGG
>Ga0224723_1001457_pt1 | contig 14254 bp, 13 predicted proteins | sample Balambano_FR2_Me_FD_161647 | JGI IMG/M metagenome (GOLD analysis project Ga0224723, IMG submission 161647) | Freshwater sediment microbial communities from Lake Towuti, South Sulawesi, Indonesia - Balambano_FR2_MetaG | ecosystem: Environmental > Aquatic > Freshwater > Lake > Sediment | place...
GATTTTATTATTACCTTCTACTAACTACTTACCATTACCAACTTAATTACCGATGCGATCGCCTGAAGAACATTTTGCTGACCTAGAGGCTATACTCGAAAAACACGCTACAGCTTTAGAATCTGAAGTCAGAAGGTTACAACAAGCTGATGAAACTCATTTATGGCCTAATGCTTGGAAGCAAATTTATAATTGGCGATTTGCCAATGCTTTTGCAAGACAAAAAGTATTATACAATTGGGCTACTGATGCAGCTGGCTGGAAGCTCTTACCAGAACGAAAGTACCCTAATAAGGGGAACCGAAATGAAGATTGATAAAACTACCATTTGCTAATTATTTTTCCATTCTGACTCAGGAATACCAGCACCAAGCATAATGTTACGTAAGGTTCCTAGGGGCTAAATTAATTGAATCAGGTTCAAGGTAAAGTTTAATCGCTTCACGGATATTTTCTAAAGCTTCTTCCTCAGTTTCCCCAGACGAAACACAACCCGGTAACTCCGGACACCAAATAGCCCATTCACCTGTTTCTATGTCTGGTTCAAGAATCACACGCCATGTCATCATAAAATTTATTTTACCTAGATTCTATATATTCCAAACAATGTAAAAGCTAAATTTAGTTCGCGTGTATCATCTGCCAAGCTTTGAATTTATACATTGAATAATTCTAACTTAGCAGATAGTTCAATCCATTCATTTTAGATACAGGAACATTCCCCTGTTCACTACCAACTACCAACTAACAAGCGACTAATAAAGAAAATAATCGCACTCAAAGCTGCACTAACAGGAACTGTAATCAGCCATGCAGCGGCAATTCCTTGTAAAGTTTTAAATTGTAACGATTTTAGGTTTTGCGATAGACCAATACCAACGACGCTACCAACAAGAGCATGAGAGGTAGAAACGGGTAAACCTAAACGAGAGGCTATAAGAATAGTTGTAGCAGTAGCTAGTTCTGCTGAAAATCCACTACTAGGTTTTAAGGAAATAATACTTTCACCAACGGTAGTAATAACTTTCTTCCCTAAGATTCCTAAACCAGCGACAATTCCAGCACCACCAAGAATTAAAATCCATAGAGGTATACTGATACCGTTAGTAGGAACGTTACCTGTGTGTTGAATATAGTTAATCAATGCAATCGGAGCGATCGCGTTTCCGACATCATTAGAACCGTGGGCAAACGCTACAAAGCACGCACTTAAAACTTGGAAGCGACCAAATATTTTTTCTACTGAGCTAGTTGGTGGTTGGTGGTTGGTGGTTGAAAGTTCTAGAATCTCCCCCTCTCCCGCTCTCCCCTTTTCCCCCTCCACCTGTCGCCAACTAACAAAACTTAGTCCAAATACTGCTACAGTACCTGTTAACAGTGATATATCGTGAGCAGGTATTTCTAAATCAAGTTGCTGTTGGAGAAAATTTGTTACAGGCTGAGTTAAAGAAGGTAGCACAATTACCCCAAAGACGCTGAATAGCAATGCACTTAACCAGGGAATCCACTCGTTTAACCGTACTAATTGATTCGGTTGTTCTAATATCCAATGCTTGATTTGACTGTAGAATAAAGCCGCGATGATTCCACTAATTATTGGTGTGACAACCCAACCCAAGGTAATCATACCTATAGATGACCAATCAATAGCATTTACGCCTAAAGCTATCCAACTAAAACCAGCGATCGCACCCACAACAGCATGAGAAGAAGATACAGGTAAACCTTTCCATGTAGCTATTTGTAACCATAAACCACAAGATAAAAGTACGGAAACCATTCCCATAACTAATATTTGTGGAGCATTAGTAAACAAAGCAGGATTAATAATTTCTGTTGCGAGAGTTTCTGATACTTGATGTCCAAACAGTACAGCACCTGTAAACTCTAATACTCCTGCAATTATTAGTGCTTGTTTCAAACTAATAGCTTTGGAACCGACAGAAGTTCCCATTGCGTTGGCTACGTCGTTTGCACCAAGATTAAAGGCAAGGTAAAAAGCTAGTAAGCAAACTAAAACTAACATAAACATTAGTAAAGATAAAAGTTAAAAGTGAATCGTTCTACCTAGGCTAGACAAACGAAGAGAATTTCTAATCTTCATAACGGGTTTTACTAGGAAAATCTTGTCTTTAACAGCAAAATTACCTAAATTTGGTTATCGATTATCCTAGATTGCTTACCTCAAGTACTTATTTTTGTCCAACTATCTTTATCACACCTCTACAAACCTGGTCAAGATAAAATATGTGGGGGTGAGTTTGGAAAAAGGGAATGACTGAAATATTTGCCATCGCCGAAGATAGCTTGTTAGCTCGACAGAAACTACCAGATCCATTCGGTCTTGATTATGTACGACCTAGCTATGATGGATTGGGACTGGCAAATATTGCCGCTTTACCAATGCAATGGTTATGTCCTGATGCTCCTGCTTTATGCGAACAAGAAGCTTTACCTGCTTTTAATCCAGAATTATTAAAAGTTCAAGCGGTAACTGATGCTTGGCGAAATTGGTTGGAGCTTGGGCCAATTAATCATGTGGTATTCTTGGTGATGGATGCTTTTGGTTACGATCAATTGCGATCGCTGATTGCTGATGGAGATGTACCAGGATTAGCACAAGCTGTAGCAAGTCCACAAAGCTTTTTTATACCAGCAACTACAGTATTTCCCAGTACGACCGTAACAGCTTTAACTTCCGCAGCTACAGCTTACGCACCAGCTCAACACGGTGTTATGTGTACTCATGCTTACCTACGGGAAATTGGTAGCATGGTGAATATAATTGGCTGGCGACCTTCTTTATCTCCTAGCTCTACGGCTTATCCAGATAGTCAACTTAATCCTGATAATTTTGTCTCAGTACCTAATGTATACATCCGTATGGAGAAAGCAGGGGTACACGTAGAGATTGTGAATTTCCATGCATTTAAACAAACTAGTATTAGTCGTTTTACCACTGCTGGTAGTAATGCTGGGCAAACTGGGTATATAAGCTATTTAACACCAGTAGATGGCTTTTCTCAGTTACGCGATCGCTTATTAATTAACAGCGACAAAGGTAAAACTTTTACCTATATGTACGCACCAAACATAGACACTGCTGCCCATTACTTTGGCCCACTACACCGTAATTACCGAGCAGAAGTTGCGGCATTAGATTTTGCTCTGCATAGAGAATTACTAAAACCTTTAGCTGGTCGCTCTGATACTGTTTTGATATTATCTGCCGACCACGGTCAACGTTGTACCTACCCAGATAAAATTCTTCACTTGAGCGAACATCCAGAACTAACTAAATTAATGTTTACTCCAGCTACAGGTGAATCCCAAGCTCGCTTTCTACATCTCAAGCATGGTGCAGAAATAGCCGCGAAAGATTATATTAACAAGCATTTGAGTGAAGATTTTACTGTCGTGTCCAAAGCAGAGGCGATAGAACTCGGTTTATTTGGACTATTAAATCAATCGGTGAGTGAAAATTGTGAAGACCGCGTAGGAGATTTAATATTAATTCCCCGTAATGACTGGGCTTGTTATCAGCACAAGTGGGATAAAGAAGAGCGCCGATTTAAAAATCCTGGGGTTCACGGTGGTTTAAGTCGTGCGGAGATGTTGATTCCGTTTTTAGCATATCGGTTTTAAGTAGAGGTAGGAAAGAGCGTGAGGATATTGGTATAATACGAAATTTATATGCAAAACCCGCCATTAGAGCCGCTGGTACGGGCAGGTTTTGCGCGGATCTATTAGTAAAACAGAGGATTCAGATGCAAACCTGCCCTCACCTACCAATAAAACAGAGGATTCAGATGTAAACCTGCCCTCACATACCAATAAAACAGAGGATTCAGATGCAAACCTGCCCTCAGCCACCAATAAAACAGAGGATTCAGATGCAAACCGCCCCATTCGCCATTGGATTAACGATAATCCATTATTCCAACATACGCTGGGGTGGGTTTTGCATATAGACTTCCCGTTATACCAAAACAATCGGGCTAAACCCACCCCTACGGATATATCAAAATTTTGTATGTTTCTGGCGTGGGTTTGACTGCTTGTTCTACAGCTTGTGATAAATCTTCTAATGGATAGCGATCGCTAATTAATTCTTTAACGTCGATACGTTTATTAAAGACTATATCTGTCGCTAAATTCTGGATCTTAAAGGATGAACTGTAACTACCCATCAAATCAATTTCCCGACGATAGAGAATATTTGGGTTGATAGGAATTTCCATTTCATCGGGAAATTCTGCGAAAAATAGAATTTTACCACCTTTACGAGTACATTCCAGCGCTTGAAAGAAAGCCTTATCACTAGGAACAGCAAGTAAAGCCACATCCACACCCATACCATCGGTGAGTGCATGAATTTTGGCGGGTAAATTTGCATCACGTGCATCAAATGCTGCTTCCGCACCGACGTTCAAGGCTTTTTCAATGCGGGAAGGAAGTAAATCAGTGGCGATCGCTTTTCCGCCAAAATATTTTACCAACATGACAAACATCAACCCAATTGGCCCTGCACCTGTAATCAAAACCGTTTGACCAGGAGCAATTTGGGCTTTTTTCACTGCCTTGAGACAGCAGTTAGTCGGCTCTACAAAACTTGCTTCTTCAAAAGATATTTTATCAGGGATCGGAATTAATCCGCCATTTTGAACTATGTGCCCTGGAACCTTGACATATTCAGCAAAACCACCGCCACTGGGTGCGAAACCTGCTGTTGTGACAATCTTTTTGTAGGTATCGCACATGGAATAATTTTCATTTAGGCAGTATGCACAACGCATACAGGGTATATGATGCATTACTGCTACCCGTTGTCCTACCTGCCATCCTGTGACATCAGAACCGACTGCTGAAATGGTTCCCGCTGTTTCATGTCCAAAAATCCGGGGTGGTTCATACAGAGGATAACGAATTTTTTTGATATCCGATTGACATAATCCTACTACTCGTACTTGTACCAGCACTTCATCAGGTGAGAGTATAGGTACTGGTATATCCTCGTAAGATAGATTATTAACGCCTCTAAATACTTGTGCTTTCACGTTGATTTTTCACCGCTCAACGATAATACATTTAACATTAGCGGTACACACTAAGCTATCAATCTTGAGATTTTAACTAAGAAAGCTCATTTTACTAACAAGCTCGCAGTAAAGTATCACACAGAGGCTTCGGGAAAATAACGCACGAGTCCAAAACAACCGATAGAGATGCCATTTTACTGTTTATATCCAGAATAGACATAAACAAAATATGAATCAATTAACTGCTGATGTCCTGGTTGTTGGTGGTGGAACAGGTGGTACTGCTGCTGCGATTAGCGCAGCACGACGGGGAGTAAAAACTATTTTGGTGAGTGAATTTTCTTGGTTAGGAGGAATGTTAACTGCTGCTGGAGTGTCTGCACCTGATGGTAATGAACTTGCAGCGTTTCAAACTGGATTATGGGGTGCATTTATACGGGAGTTGCAGCACCGACAAGTAGGAGGATTAAATCATAGCTGGGTAAGCTTTTTCAGCTACGATCCACGTGTTGGAGCGCAGATATTTGCTGACTGGGTACAAGAATTACCTAATTTACAATGGATTTCTGGGCGAGTTCCGCAAGAAGTTTACCGTCAAGGAAACTGTGTTACTGAAGTCAAATTTACTGATTTTACTGTCAAAGCCAAGATAATTCTTGATGCAACAGAATTAGGAGACTTGCTAGCTTTAGCTGATATACCTTATCGATGGGGTTGGGAGCTACAGTCAGAGTGGGGAGAACCAAGTGCGCCTCTTAATTATAATTCTCTCACAGCAAAATATCCAGTGCAAGCCCCGACTTGGGTGGTTTTGATGCAGTTCCAAGATACTACAGCGGCAAAAATTTCACCAACCTGTGATTACCAAGAATCTTTGTTTGCAGGTGCTTGGGATGATTATGGTATAGAGAAATTTATGAATTATGGTCGTTTGCCAGGTGGTCTATTTATGATTAATTGGCCAATTTGTGGCAATGACTACGGCGAAGATATAGGACGCTTGGTAGAGTCAGAATCAGCAAAATTTCAATTTAATCAGGAATGCCGTCGCCACAGTCAAAATTTTGCTCATTTTATTCAAAAACACCTAGGTTGTCGTTATGGTTTAGCTGATAATGTTTTTCCTGATAACGGTGCTTTTGCTTTGCATCCATACTATCGAGAAAGTCGCCGTTTAATAGGGATAACTACTATCAGAGAGCAGGATATTTTGCCAGTTGATGGAGGGATGGCAGCTTTTAACGTAAATAGTATCGCTATTGGCAATTACGCTAATGACCACCATTATCCCAATGTCAAGTTCTTGCTACAACCAAAATCTATTCGTTGGGGGGGACGTTGGACAGGAACACCTTTCACTATTCCCTACGGTTGCTTAATCCCTCAAGAAACAGATGGTTTATTGGTTTGTGAAAAGAACATTTCTGTATCTCATATTGCTAATGGTGCAACTAGACTGCAACCTGTAGTTATGGGTATTGGTCAAGCTGCGGGAATAGCTGCTGCCATATGTATAGAGATGAATTGTCAACCTAGGAGTTTACCTGTAAGAATCTTGCAAGAAGCTTTATTACAAGATAAATATACTCCTACGGCGATTGTTCCGTTATTTAATTTTCTCAGAGATTATCCTGATTGGTTACACTGGCAACTCTATTACTTAGATAATCCTGAAACCTATCCGATTAGTGGCAATTGTCCTGACATCAAAAATAATTCGATGTTTTTACAAGATGCAGAATGTTTTACAGGTGTTTTTCAACGATTTAATCAGCAAGATTACGCATTAACCATTACTACACCTATACAACTTCAAGGACAAACATGGCAATTGGTGACAACACTTCCATATATTGACCAGCAATTACAACTTTATACTCATGAGCAATTACTCACTGTTTATGGTGATCTAAATCACTCTGGTAATTGGATACTTGTACAAAATATTAGTCATTAAGCAAAATAATTTTTACTATAGTAAAAAAAAATACTATTTAACATTTTGTCCGGATGCAGTAATGAAAACTCAGTATCAGTGTAATGGAGAGTTCTAAAAGAGACCCTTGCTATGCGTACTGCCATTTCACTTTTAGTTACAAGTCTAATGCTTGTTTCCTTAGCTGTTAATGCTCGAACTGCTAGCGATCGCCTATTCGATATGCTAGCGTTCTCAGATTCAGGAGAGTTAGTAGCTACTCGAAAAGCTAGAACTTCTAAGCCCAAGAAGCGTACAGAACATCGTGGTAGTGGGCGTAGAGAGTTGATTGAGTATTTCAGCAGTACAGAAGCTGCTGTCTAGGTTGGAAAAAGTGGTGAGAGCGGCAGTTGTATTGTGTCTGTAGAAATAAAAGTCAGGTTAGCCAAAGTGTTATTCCGAACATTGTTTACATAGCCTAATTGGTACAAATATTACAGACTCGGCAAAATAAACCTCAGTAAAGTTCAGTATTTCATCGGTAAGCTTTGTATACACACTCGGTTATCACATAGTTGCCGTCGCTATGCGAAGCCAACAGGCTACCTGTATAGACAACATCGTTAACTCCTCGTAAAAACACAAAACTCCCGCTCGCTTCTTTTTATTGTCAGTTCAAAGTTAAATTCAGTCATTTTTGTTTCGTTAAATACTTGCAAACAGGAAAAGCTTTTACCAGTGGAAGCCGGATTCTTGACTTATGCTGCAAATAACGTCTAACATTTTTCGGTTTTCACTTAATTCTAAGTAATATCTGCATTTTCACTGTTGATTTTATAAACTCATGCTCTCATCTAATTCAGGTTGGGAGTTATATTTGATCCATTCTAAGACTAGATGTAATGCTCGACCATCACATCTAGTCTTTATTAGCTTTTAATGCTAAAATGCTTTACACAAGGCGGAGATTTCTGTAAAATAATTAATATGCTCAGACTCGCAGAATAATCAATGAACTGGATTACTCTACTGCGATCGCTACAATGTGATTTTATCAAAAGATTGACATCTGGTTCTCTACTTCATTGTGAAACAGAAGGTTATTATAGTGAGTTAACAATTATCTCTGGTGAGAGATTAAAAATATTACGAGAATTTTGCTGGCAAATGGCTGAGAAATATAAACGTGCCATGCCTGTACGTACTGTTTTTATTAATAATTTAAAAGGAAAGTTAGGAGAAGAAGTAATCAAAGAACGTTTAGCTGATTTAATTACGGAAGTTGATTACGATAAAAAATTTGGTGGTGATGGGAAAGTTGATTTCACTTTAACTGATAATTCCTCCATTGGCATTGCGGTGAAATCCCGTCATGGTAGCATAGACAAAGTGAGATGGTCGATTAGTTCTGAAGAAGTACAAAAAAATACAGTTGTAGTTTGTATTTTAATTCAAGAAGAAGTAAATGAAGCACAATCTGAATACCACCTGTTTTTAGCTGGTTTTTTACCAACATCAATGATTAAGCTTAAAACAGGAAAAATATCATTTGGTATAGAACAAATACTCTACGGTGGTGGTTTGCAGTGTTATTTAGAGCAGTTAGATGCTCACAATCAAGTTTCACCGCAGTACAAACCTGAGTCAGCCGTAAATGATGCTTTACTTACTAATAATGAAGATTTCAACTGGTTTTATGTAAAATTGGGAGATGAATGTTTCAGAAAAGGAGAGTATGAAGGTGCAGTTAATGCATATAATGAAGCACTAAAAGTAAACCATGATGATATTGATATTTATTACAAACGGGGTTGCGCTTATTATAATTTAGAGGATTATGAACAAGCAATTCATGATTATAATCAAGTTTTAAAATTTAATCCTGATTTTCCAAGTATTTACCATAAACTTGGTAATATCCATTATTATCTAGGAAATTACGACGGAGCTATTGAGGATTATACCCTAGCAATTAAGATAAATTCTTATGATAGTACCGCTTATAAAAATCGTGCTTATGTTCGTTCAAAAATAGGAGATTATCAGGGGGCAATTGAGGACTATACTCAAGCTATTAAAATTAGTCCAGATAACGCATCTCAAAATTTAGATCAAGCTAATCAAAACCGTAATGAATTAGATTACTATCATAATAATAGTTTAGAAAATTCTCAGGATGCTGATAGTTATAGAAATCGTGCTAAATTTCGCTACGATTTAGGCGATTATCAAGGCGCTATTCAAGATTATACCCAGGTAATAATTCTCGATCCCCATGACTTTAACGCTTATCATTGTCGTGGTAATGTCCGGTTTGATTTAGGTGATTATGAAGCAGCGATTCAAGATTATAGCCAAGCGTTGGGTATAAATCCTTATGATGCGGATGCTTTTTATCAACGTGGAAATACTCGTTATTTGTTAAAAGACAAATCGGGAGCAATTGAAGATTTTCGGAAAGCGACAGATTTGTATCAAAAAAAAGGTAATTTCACGCAGCACAAAAATGTGCAGGAAAGAATTTTAGAGTTGGAAATTGAGGATTCTTTGGATATTTTAAATTTTTAGGTATATAATTTTTCACTAATGGTTAAAATCAAGCTTGCTTATCCTAAAATCCCAGATTGCCAACAATGTATCGCTTTCGAGAAGTATGACGGTACCTTTCGGTACGGGACGCGATCGCTCAACACGTAAATTATAAATTATTGATATTATTAAGTTTTTTTAATGTAAAATTTCCGAAAAATTTAATTTTAGGTTGAAGACTTACTTAAGATAAAAATATGTCTACTGTAAGGATGCAGGGTGTTGACTCTGTGCGTTTTTAAGAGTTGTCTTTTCATACAAAATATTCGCCCTCTTCCCCTCTCCCAAGCTGGGAGAGGGGTTAGGGGTGAGGGTTGTTCAACTTAAATTGTATGAACAAAAAATACGCTTACTTGATTAAAGTCAACAGCCTAATAAGGATGTGTAAAATAAAATGTTATGTAAATTAAAGTTTTAGTCATAAGCCAAAGTTTTTTGCTATAATAGTATACCGAACAATATGTTCCCTAAATTTAAGTTATATAGTAATTGCTTTTAAAACCAAGCTTAATCATAAGTAATTATTATTTATTTTATCTGATTCTAAAATAAACAGCACTTTTGTAAAGAAATTAGAGTAATGAAGAGTATAAGAGCTTTAGCCACAAATAATTTAACTGTTGAGGAACGCCAATTCCTGCGGATTAAAGCGTCAAAACAGTATATGCGTGGCGAAATAGATCGTAGACAATTTCAAGAAATTGAACGAAAGTATGGAATTGATTACGGTTCTGTCACTCTAGAATTAGCTAGTAATCAAAAGCTTATACCGCGTATCTTCAAGTTACTTGTATCTTTTTTTTCATGACAGCATAACAAATTTATGGAATTGCATTTTGGCGGGTACGTGCAATTTGCATAGCTGCTGATAAATGACCCGTGATCGCATTTAGAAGGGTTTGAATTCCAGGAGAATCAAATGCTTTGTAGTAGCTGCTATATAGACATAAAGTACCTATACAGTTATTGCCATCACCCAATATAGGTACAGCAATCAGTGACTTGTATGGTAGTCGTAAGCGATCGCGTTTTAAGAGGTATACATATTGCTCATGGTCTGCGTAAATTTGACCATTTTTCCTGATTAAATGCACAACGCAAGTTTTTTGTTCTAAAAAGGTAAAGGCTGCAATTCCACGTGGAGTATGGGGAATAATATTAGTACCAACGTAAAACCGTGCTTTACTAGCGTCTTCATTAGGTGATGCGACTTGAGATAAAATTGCCAAATAATTGGGATCTTGAGGATCAAGAGCGTAGACTGCGATACCACACCCTTCTAACATCTGTAGAAATTCCAGTGTTTTTTCTAAAAACTCATCCAAAAGCAGTACTAACGCTTGATCAACGTCCTGAGCTACATACACTTTAGGAAGCAGCAGTAGTAATGTTTCAACCAGTGAATGCAGCTTAGATGATATTTGATGCGCTTTTCGGTAATGTTGTAAGGGGATTATTGAACAGAAGATAACAACAAGTAAAATTGTTATAGAAATCCATCGAGGTAATCCTGTACTTCCCTTTATAAAGGGTAAAATTTTATCTTCAAAAACCTTACTAGCTCCGTTTCCGATCACATTGGTAGTTACCGCAAGTATTAGAGTTGCCAGAAGACTTATCAATCCTTTTAACCAATTCGGAATCTTTGACAGGTGTAATGCCATCATAAGGGGCTATCATTGGTAATCAGTTATAAAGCCATTTGTCCAAGTATAAATACTATATTAGCAATAGCTCTTTAAATTTACACTAAAGCCTATAGCAATTACTGTTGGTGATTGAATTACAGTTAATTAAAGATATGTGGTTGTTTTTTATCTAAACTCATTCCGTGTTTATACTCGAATAATTTAATTAATCAATATTTGTAAAGCGGTGTATCTTTAAACTTGGCATTATTCTATTGTCAATTCTACTATAATACAAAATCTCACTTCATAATCGGGTAGTTTAAATAGGTACTTCGGTTTTATAGGCTTTTCAAGATGAATTCTACTTTAAACAAGCTGAGTGCTGTATGTGCTGTACTAGTGATAGCTAATGCTGCTAACTTCAGTGAGTCAGTAATTGCAGCTAAACCCCAGTTAATAGCACAAGCAACAAAATCACAACCACATCCTGTTTTCCGACCAATAATACCACAATTAAGACGAGCAACCAGGATTCAGATTTTGCTACCTAAGTATGTTCCTGGTGCAAATGAAGCATATAAACTTTACGCAATTATAGATAATGTTACACCAAGAAAATACGAGTTACTACTCGGTTATGCTCCTGATTGTAATGGTGGATCTGCTTGTCGCTTAGGTACGCTAACGGCTGAATCTGTAATACGCAGTACTCCAAAACTAATTGGTCGTCGTTATGTTTTAGCAAATGGGAGCAACGCTTATTTTGTAGACTTTAAGTGCGGTGCTAATTGTTCTGATGCGACTTTAACTTGGCGGCGTCAAGGTGTGCAATATACCATTGGACTGAAAGCAGGCGATCGCGCTTCTTTGGTAAGAATGGCAAATTCTCTAGTCAAAGTGTGATGAGCGATATACACGCACTCTTCTACACCTCAAACATCAGAAATTATGCAATTAAAATTTTGAGGAACGCTAGAACCAAAATGTGAAGTGTTAGACAGTTCTACGCACTCTCTATAATTATGCATAGCCTCATACTTTCTGGTTTACTTCTTGTAACTCCTGCTAACACAAATAATCTTGTTTCTTCTTTAGTATCCCCATCCACTCAAGTAAGTTCAAAAATTCTGATTAAAGATGAGTTATATTTTGGCTTGTCTAGACCAGGAAACTTAACTGTATCTGAAATTGAATGGCAATTATTTTTGAATCGTGTGATTACACCCCGCTTCAAAGATGGATTGACTGTAATGGATACTTATGGACAATACCTAAACAATGATGGGAAACTAACTCGGGAAAAAAGTAAGCTAGTTATTCTGATTTACGACAATAGCTCAAATAAAAATCAGATGGTTCAACAGGTAATCGCAAGTTACAAGCAAAGATTCCAACAAGAATCTGTGTTACGTGTCACTAGTAGTGTGAGGGTATCTTTCTAATGATTTTCAGCGTTATCCTATGGTTAAGTGCAATTGTACTATTAGCACTTAGCTTCTCAGCTGCTTGGTGGTACAAGTTCTGGATTATCGATATTATCGGTACTTTCTATTTATTGTTCGCTGGTATAACGCTGCTTTTATTTTGTATTCTGTTGTTTCAGAAAAGATTGCGACGAAATTTTTGGCTAATAGCTGTTTTGGCGATCGCGTTAGTTTTCTATGCTGAATCTACACTTTTGTGGTATGTACCCAGAGTAAGGGATAGTAAGGTCAGTGGTGTTCCAGTAACAGTCATGGCTTACAACGTTAACTACCGACGTTGGGATACACTGGCTACAGAAAAAGTTGTCAGAGCTTATCCTGCGGACATATTAGGATTGATAGAACCAGAAGCTGGACAAGCTGCTGATTTACGAGCGCGAGTGAAAGATATTTTCCCTCATTATTATCGTGCTACAGGAGGTAATCTCAGTTTATTTAGTCGCTACCCGATTACTGCAGCAAGAACTGATAATCTCCAGACTCGGTATCATAATCTTTTTGCAACGCTAAACGTTCAAGGTAAAGCTGCACAAGTTGTCGTTACCCATCCTTTAGCACCAATTAGCAGAAATTATTTTAACCTTCGTAATCAAACCATACGTTCCTTAGCAAATTACGCTCAGAAGCAAAAAACACCTTTAATTATTATGGGTGATTTTAATGCTACTTCATGGTCTCCTTATATGCGTGCATTTGGCCAGCGTTCAGGTCTACGTAACGCTTCTCAAGGACACGGTATTCATCTTACTTGGTTTTACAGCAATTTTCGTTCCCCATATCAACTTATTAAAATTCCCATTGACCATATTTTCGTAAGTCCAAATATACCTGTTTCTGAAATCACTGCTGGCGAACCTGGTGTTTCTGACCATCGTCCTGTGATAGCTAAAATTAGGTTTTGACATCCTCACCGCCCTAGAAGTGCGGTGATTCCAAGAATCACTTCTTGGGTTTCCTCTTTCCACGACTCGGCTTATTTAGAGGAATTTCTTCACCTAAACAGAGGTCGATGTCTCCAGAGGCGTAGGTTCCGACGTGCCCCGCCGTACTTAATGCCTTTTCTAATATGTTCCGCGCAGCGTTATGATCTCGGTCTTGAATATGTCCACAATGCAAACAAGCATGTGTTCTGGTGCTAAGAGTTTTCTTAACAACATGACCACAATTAGAACAATTCTGGCTAGTGTAGTGGGGTGGAACAGCGATCGTTACCACACCAAATACTTTGCCAAAATATTCAACCCACTCGCGGAACTGAGTCCACGCTGCATCAGAAATAGATTTGGCAAGGTGTCTATTCCTTACCATGTTTCTCACCTTCAAATCCTCATACGCCACCAAATCGTTAGATTTGACTACGCACCTTGCCGTCTTAATCGCAAAGTCTTTACGCTGGCGACTTACTTTGAGGTGTTTGCGAGCCAATTTATTTCTAAACTTAGCTCTGTTTTTAGATCCCTTTTTCGTTTTAGACATGCGACGGGAAAGCCGCTTCAAGGACTTTTCCGATTTACGCAGATGCCGGGGGTTGGGAACCGTGTTCCCCTCCGAGTCTGTATAAAAATGATTCAACCCAACATCAATACCAACTGTCTT
>Ga0224723_1001458_pt1 | contig 14254 bp, 13 predicted proteins | sample Balambano_FR2_Me_FD_161647 | JGI IMG/M metagenome (GOLD analysis project Ga0224723, IMG submission 161647) | Freshwater sediment microbial communities from Lake Towuti, South Sulawesi, Indonesia - Balambano_FR2_MetaG | ecosystem: Environmental > Aquatic > Freshwater > Lake > Sediment | place...
TCGAATCCCTTCCCCAATAACGCCGGCCTCCAGTTCGCCACCAACGACCCTACCGAGATCACCCGCCGCTACATCGGCAGCGGCCTCTTCGCCTATCAGTATGATCACCGCCCCTCCTACGAACTCAGCTACAACTTCGGTCTCCAAAAAGAGTTCAAGCGCTGGGTCTTCGAGGGCACCTTCATCGGCAATCGCGGCGTCAATCTCTACGTCGGCGGCAACCCCTGGGTCAACCCCCTCGACTTCAGCTACCTCTCCCTCGGCGCCAACATGGACCGCGCCGTCGCGAATCCCTTCTTCAACGCCGGCCTCCCCGAGAACGGCTTCCAGATAACGCGCGCCACCATTCCCTATAAAAACCTTCTCCGTCCGCAGCCCCACTTGGTCGGTGACAACCGCATCCTCCAGCGCGCCACCGGCCTCTCGCAATACTTAGCTGGTTACTTCCGCGCCGAGCGCCGCTATTCCAACGGACTCAGCGTTCTCCTCTCCTACACAATTTCAAAATTGATCGAGAACACCAGCGCCAAAACCGGCAGCGTCTATCCCCTCCCCCAGGACGGTAAAGACTTCAGCGACCTCCGTTCCGTCTCCGTACAGGACATCCCCCAAAAACTCGTCGTCACCTATCTCTACGACCTCCCCTTCGGCCGTGGCCGCCGCTTCTTCTCCGCTCCCCAAGGCGGCGCGCAGAAGTTTGCCAACGCCATCATCGGCGGTTGGGCCGTCAGCGGCTTCACCACCATCCAATCCGGCTACCCGCTGCAGATCCAGCAGAACGACAACTACACTGGCGGCCAAGGCTGGGGCAGGCTGCGCCCCACCCTTCTGGGCGATTACCGAAGCGGCGCCTCAAACGTAGCGGACTCCATCGGCTTCCCCAACGAAGCCAAAGGCCGCTATCTCAATCGCAACGCCTTCAGCATCACGAACCGCTACGGCATCGGCACCGTCCCCGTCGCGCTTCCCAACTACCGCCAACCCAACTTCTACGGCACTGACCTCGCGCTGATGAAGGACTTCCGCTTCGGCGAAAAGCGCTACCTGCAGATTCGCGCCGAAGCCCAAAACGCCTTCAACACGCCCGTGTTCCAGTTGGGGAACAACGAAATGAACATCCAGAACGCCAACTTCGGCCTCTTCAACGCCACGGCCAACCAGCCGCGCAACATGCAGTTCGGCGCACGCTTCGTTTTCTAGCGCCGCAACCGCTCAGTTCCGGACATACAGGAAATTCGGAAACTCCGACGCGCTCATCACCGGAGAGGAGAGCAGCGGCTGTACCGCGAATGGCAGGGTGTTCCCGCTGAGCTCCGGCACGCGGAATCGAATCGCGTTCACGGCCCGCGTTCTCCTTGGCACCGTTGCTGCTTCGATCTCTGTAAGCCGGCCCTGCGGAGTGTCGATGACGAATTCTCCCCGAGGCTTGGCCAATCCGTCGCCGTACCCAAAGTCGGGTATAGCCGCGTCCAGCTCGCCCAATCCCGAGGTGAACACCGTCACCAGGCTGCCGACAGCCGCCGGGTTCTCCGGACCATTCAACGTTCCGTCTTCATTCCGGGCATCCGCCAGGAAGGCCGTTTCGCTCTCCGCGGCCGCGATAGCCTTGCCGTCCTCGCCGACTTGCAGCATTGCGGCTGCGTTGTACTCGCCTCGCGTCATCGGGCGGAAAAAGATCCGCTCGCCTTTACGCTTCACCTCGATGCGCTGCTCTCCGCTTCCCGCGCTCGATGGCGCTACGACGTTCAATTGAGTAGACAGGGCCGCCAGGATAGGCGCGGCTTCGCCGTTGATCAATACTTCAATCCCGTCCGCTGCCAACGGAAGAGCTTCACCCGTTTCAAAAACCTGCAACGATTCCGGACCAATGTTGCGGCCAAACAAGGTCACTAATTGGCCGGGTACTACTTGGCTCAGTTTCCGATACGACGCCCCGTTCACCACGCAGGCGACGTCGCTAGGCTCGTCCCGATCGAGATCCAAGGTTGCCAGCCCGCGGTCCACCACGAAAAAGATCTGCCCCCGCATCGTCGATTGCGGCAATCCGTTCGAAACCATTCCCGCCGCCAGTATGGATTTCTCTACCCGCCGCAAGTCCGCATCCAACCTCGTGATGAAGGTCGCCTCATAGGCGCGCCCTCGGTCCGGGCCACATTGCGTCCCGAATACGCCGGTCGCCGGAAAGTCAAGGGATCGGCTCGTTCCATGTACGATCACTTTGCCGTTCGCGTCGATCGCGAGACCATTGATCGAATCCGAGACCGATCCCGCTACAAAGGTGGACGCCAACAGTTGCGACCCATCGGTACTCAGCCGCGTGACAAAAGCCGCCGAAGGTCCAGTTACAAAGCCGCGGCTGGCCCAAAGGCTTCGTTCGCCTGGCAGCTCTGTCTGAAATGCATCTGCGGTAGTGGGAAACAGATTCTCCTTGAGTCCCAACATGCTGCCCGCCAGATAGACAGAACCATCCGCCGCGATTTCGATCGCCGCCGCTCCCGCCGTCGTTCGCCCTCCGATCACCGTTGCATACTCTACGCGCTCGAAGTCCGGCGATAGCTTCAACACAAACGCTCCACCCATTTCCGCGCGGCCGATTGTCGTCGAAGCCTGCGCCAGCCCCAAGTCCGCGCTAAAGGCCGACCCCGCCACATACACCGCGCCCTCTCGGTCCACTGCGAGAGCGTTCGCGCTCGCCGGGAGTCCAGTCATCAATCGCTGCGCCTTTGGCGCCAAAGTCTCCGCGTCCAAGCGCACCAGTTGGATCGTCCATTTCCCATCGGCGCTCTCCTTTCCTAGCACGATCGGATCGCCGTTTGCAGCGAATCGAATCGCCACCAACTGCGTGAACGGAACGAAGAGTGCAACGCTCCTCCGGGCCTCGCCCGGCCCGAATCGACCCAGAACTGGTTCCGCCTCGCGGTTAACGCCAACGTAGATTCGGTCTTGCCGGCCTACCGCTAGCAACGCCGCTCTACTGCCCCGCCCGGCCAATTCGGTATCGGCCAGCAGTCTCGATGAGCCATCTCTCCCGTAGCGATTCAGCAAGTACAGCGTCGAATTGGGAGCCGGTCCTAAGCCGAGCGCGAGATTCCAGCTCAGAACGATCAAGTCGCCCTTCGAGTCTTCCGCCGGCGCCAGCGTGGGAAGGCCCTGCCGAATCCAACTGCCGTACTCGATATGTTGGCCTACCGCGGCCCCCGCAAGAAACAACCAGGCTAAGCCCTTACCAGGCATCCGACACCTCCGATAAATCTACTTCCGCCCTCGTTCCCCACATTACGATACCGGCTCGCTCGGCCGCGTCGAGCATCTTCTCTTTGTCGAGAAGCAGCGTCCTGCCGGCGTCCACGGCCAGAACCCGTGTATTTGTCTCGCGCATCGTTTCGATCGTCGTCGGACCCGTTACCGGCACGTCGAACAATAGATGCTTCCGCCGCCGCGATGCCTTCACAAGCGTCAGCTCCTTGCCGTTCGCTAGCGACGCCGCGCGCCGCAACATCGCATCCGTTCCCTCCATCGCCTCCACCGCCACGCAGGCCTGCTCCGCGATCGCCACGCTCTGCCCGATGTCGTGCGCCGAGAGTGTATTCGCCACGTGCCGCCCGTAGGCGATATTCGCTTCTTGCTCGCGCGATGGCTTCCGCTTCGTCATCGGGCCCTCTGTCGCCAGCAAACTCGTCAACAACCTTACCGACTCGACGATCTCGATCCCCTCGCCTCGCAACTCTTCAATCACCCCCCCAATCAACGCATCCGTGTTCTTCGTGTGCAAGCGCGCCAACAGTTTCACCATGCGCCAGTCGGGCCGAATGTTCGAGAAGATACTCGCATGCTTCACCTGCCCGGCCATGAGTAGCTGTGTGAGCCCCTCTTTGTGCATCACGTCGATCAGTTTCCCAAGCTGCCCCAGCGAAATCCAATGCGCCGCCACGGCCAGTTGCTCTACTTGCCGGTCGGCCTCCTCCTGAATCGCGATCGCCACCACTTCATCCCCCTGCCGCTTCGCCGCTTCCAGCGCCAGTACTGGAAAGCGCCCATTCCCGCAGAGGATTGCGTAGCGCTCAGGCATCTACTTAATAATGCCGCGCTCGCTCGCCGAGATAAACTCGAGCACCGCGTCCACCTCGGGCGTCAACAACTCCGCGCATATGGCCTCTACCGCCTTCGACGTGTTCAATTTCGGGTCGCGCAAAATACGAAAGGCCTTATGCAGCGCGTCAATGCTCTCCTTCGCGAAGCCCCGCCGTTCCAGGCCCACCTTGTTCACATCGAAGAGCTTGATGTCCCGGCCGTGCCCCGTCGTCAACGAGTAAGGCAGCACATCCTGCACCACCACGCTATAGCCGCCAATCATCGCGTGCGCGCCCACCTTGCAGAACTGATGCACCCCCGTGTGCGCGCCAATCACGGCCCAATCGCCTACCGTCACGTGCCCCGCGAACGTTACGGCATTGGCCAGCACACAATGATCCCCGACCTTCACGTCGTGCGCCACGTGCGTGTAAGCCATCAACAGATTCCTATGGCCGATCTGCGTCACTAAACCCCCGCCCGCCGTGCCGCGATGAATCGTCACAAACTCGCGAATCGTGTTTCCGTCGCCGATGCGCGTCTCCGCGCGCTCGCCCTTGTACTTCAGATCCTGCGAAGCCGCACCCACGCTCGAGTACGGATAGAACAAGTTGTCTTCGCCGATCGCTGTCACACCCTCGAGATAAACGTGCGCCATCAAGCGCGTCCGCGCGCCGATCGAAACCCCATCGCCAATAACGCAAAAAGGCCCCACCTCCGCGTTCGCGTCGATCCGCGCCGCCGGATGCACGATCGCCGATGGATGAATCGCCATCGCGCCCTCTACGCCGCCGGGCTCGTTTGCTTATCGCGCAGCACACACATCACGGTCGCCTCGGCCACCAATTGCCCGTTCACGGTCGCCGCACCCTTCATCTTTGCGCGCGTCATGCTCTTCGAGATCACCGTCATCTCGACCCGCAGTTGATCGCCGGGCATCACCGGGCGCCGGAACTTCGCCTCTTCGATCGTCGTGAGAAATACCACTTTGCTCTTACGTTCCGGTATCTGGCTCAGCACCAACACACCCGCGACCTGCGCCATCGTCTCCACGATTAACACCCCCGGCATTACTGGATACTCCGGAAAGTGTCCCAGGAAGTGCGGCTCTGTTGCCGTCACGTTCTTGATCCCGACTACACGCGTGTCTTCGAGCTCCAGAATGCGATCCACCAGTAGTAAGGGGTAGCGATGCGGAAGAATGTCTTGGATCTGCAATATGTCGAGCTCTGGCATGGCAAACAAGTTATTATAGCCGCCGATGGAAGAATTCCTCTCACTTTTGCGGCGCATGGTCGAGCTCGAAACGCCGAGCCGTGACGAAGCCGCCATCACCAAGTTTGCCGATCTCATCGAAGCCGAAGTTGAGGGGCTCGCGCGCGTGAAACGCATTAAGGCTAAAGGCTACGGCCCTCACCTGCTTCTCGATTTCGAAGTCGGCGCAAAAAGGAAGAACGGCCAGATCCTCGGGCTTGCCCACTCCGATACCGTCCACCCGACAGGCACGCTGAAGCAGTTTCCTTTTCAAGTCCGCGACGGACGCGTCTACGGCCCCGGTACGCTTGACATCAAAGGCGGCATCGCCCAGTTCATCTTCGCCATGCGCCAGATTCAAGAACGCGACCTGCCCCTCACGCGCAAGGTCGTCCTTGAAATCAACTCCGACGAAGAAATTGGCTCCGATTCCTCCCGTAGTTTATGCGAACAAATGGCGAAACAGAGTCTCGCCGTCCTGGTCGTCGAACCCGGTACTGGACTACAGGGTAAGTTAAAAACGGCCCGCAAGGGCACTGGGGACTATACGGTCAAAGTCCAAGGCCGCGCCAGCCACGCCGGAGTGGACTTTAGCGCCGGCGCCAGCGCCATCGTGGAACTGGCCCGCCAAATCGAAGTAATTCAGGGCTTTACCAACCTGGCCAAGGGCCAAACTGTGAACCCCGGCGTCATCCGTGGAGGCACTCGCACCAACGTCGTAGCTGAGCACGCCGAGGTTGAGGTGGACATCCGCATTGCCCGCCTCAAAGACTTCGCCGCGCTCGACCGCAAGTTCCACAAACTGAAACCCTTCGATAAGCGCTGCACCCTCAGCGTCGAAGGGGGCCTCAACCGCCCTCCGATGGAGCGCACCAAAGCCATCGGGGCCCTCTTCGCGAAAGCCAAGGCCATTGCCGCCACCCTCGGCGTCGACCTCGAAGAATCCTCGACCGGTGGCGGCTCCGACGGCAATTTCACCGCCGCCTTGGGCATCCCCACCCTCGACGGCCTCGGCATGGTCGGCGAAGGCGCCCACACCCTCCACGAAAACTTCCTCCTCAACCGCGTCGACGACCGCATCGCCCTCCTTCGCGACTTGATCCTCGCCATCTAGGTACTGCGACAATAGCGAAAGCCGCATGTTGACCCAGGCTGAACTCGTCGCGCTGCTCTCGGACCTCGAGTCCGACCGTGTCGAGCGCACCGTTTCTCTGACCAACATGGACAAGTACTGTGAAGCTGTAACCGCCTTTGCAAACGATCTTCCGAACCATCGCCAACCGGGCTACCTTCTGATTGGCGTTCACGACAACGGGAGCCTCGCGAACCTAACTATCGACGACAAATTCTTACAGACTCTGGGGGGAATTCGATCTGACGGCAACATTCAGCCCTTACCCTCGATCCAAGTGGGACACTTCAGGCTTGAAGGCGGCGACGTTGCGGTCGTAGAGGTCCGCCCCTCCGATCTGCCGCCAGTTCGCTATAAGGGCCGCGTTCATATTCGAGTTGGCCCCCGCAAGGCCATCGCCACCGAACAAGAAGAGCGCATCCTTTCAGAGCGCCGTATCTCATACGCACCAACTTTTGACGCTCGCCCTTGCGCAGGTGCGACGCTCGAAGATCTCATCCTGGACCTGTTTAAGTTCACATATCTTCCAAATGCTGTTTCCTCGGAAGTCCTTAAGGCGAACCATCGTGAAGTTCGCGCGCAACTTGCCTCGCTTCGCTTCTACGACACTCAATCCAACTGTCCAACCAATGCCGGAGTACTACTATTCGGTAAAGACCCACTCTCATGGCTGCCTCTGGCGTTCGTCCAATACGTCAAGTTTTCGACCGAGTCGATCACTTCCGAAGTACTCGCCGAACGCCGAGTGTCTGGGGATTTATTAAGCGTTCTTCGCGAGCTGGACCTGTTGCTTGAGCAGCTCATCTTGCACCGCCCAATTCGAGTCAGTACGCTCCGGGAACGTCAAGTCTACAATTACCCGCCAAATGCAATTCGAGAACTCATGATGAATGCGGTTCTTCATAGGGACTACTCCGCCAACTCGCCAATTCGGCTTTACGAGTTCGCGAGTCATATTGAAATCCAAAGCCCGGGCGGGCTGTATGGGAGTGTCTCGCCCGAAAACTTCCCCACCGAGAACTCCTACCGCAATCCAGTCATCGCGGAAGCGGTGAAGACCCTGGGTTACGTCAATGCCTTCGGGCGCGGTGTGGCCGTAGCGAGAGAAGCGATGAGTCAGAACGGCAATCCCCAGATTGAGTTCAGTTTCGATACCCACTACGTTTTGGCCACTTTAAGGAGCGCCCTTTGACGTCGATTGCATTCTTCAACAACAAAGGAGGAGTCGGCAAGACTTCACTCGCCTATCACCTGGCCTGGATGTTTTCGGATCTCGGCTACAAGACGCTGGCGGTGGATTGGGACCCGCAGTCGAACCTCACCAGCATGTTCCTGCCAGAAGAACGGCTGGAGGAAATCTGGCCCCCAGGACCTCATCCTCAAGCCATCTTCGGCGCAATTGAGCAGGTCTTTCGCGGGATCGGTGATGTGGTTCTTCCTCACATTGAAATCCTTGGACCGCAGCTTGCTCTTATCCCGGGAGACCTCGCGCTTTCGCGTTTTGAAGATAAGCTGTCGGAAGCATGGCCCCGTTGCCAAAACAAGGACGAACAGTCGTTCCGCCAGCTTACGGCGCTTTATCGCGCGGCAAGGCTAGGCGCGGAGCAATTCCGGGCCGACCTTACTCTAATTGACGTCGGACCAAACCTTGGGGCGATTAATCGAAGCGCATTGCTCGCCGCCGACTTTGTTGTCGTCCCCTTGGCGCCTGACCTTTTCTCACTGCAGGGCTTGCGCAACCTAGGGCCTCAGCTCTTCGATTGGCGAAGTACTTGGTCTGAACTTCGCACAAAGTCCCCGGCCCCGGATCTCGCATTACCTTCCGGATCCATGCAACCGCTCGGCTATGCCATCCTGCAACACGCCATGCGCGACAGCAAGCCCGTGAAAGCCCATGAACGATGGATGAATCGTATACCGGCGGAGTATTCCACGCATGTCTTGAGATCAGATGTCCCCATAACGGTCTCGCCGGCCGAAGACGCGAATTGTTTGGCCGCTCTAAAGAACTATCGGAGCTTGATGCCCTTGGCAATGGAAGCCCGCAAGCCGATGTTCCTCCTGAAGCCCGCTGATGGCGCCATTGGCGCCCACACGTACGCGGTGCGGGAATGCTTCGAAGATTTCAAGTTGCTGGCGAAGCGAATAACGGACTCGGCGGGAATTACACCTCCGCTATCCTAGAAGTTTCCTCTTTCTATGTCGAATTTGCCGCCTTTGGCCGCTATACGTAGCGTGCGCCTTGAGAAGATTGCAAACCTGCGCGCCCTCGGTCTGAACCCCTTCCCTTCCAAAGCCCACCGCACGCATTCCACCGCCGATGTCACTTCGAAGTTCGAGGGACTCGAAGGCCAGACCGTGACGATCTCCGGTCGTCTCGTAAGTTTCCGCAAGATGGGCGGCATGGCGTTCGGTCACGTGCAAGATCAGACGGGTCAGGTGCAGATCGCGCTACGCCGCGGTGAACTCGCGGCGACGGATGCGGCCGCCGGCACGCTGGGCTATGAGAACTTGAGCTTGCTCGATGTCGGCGACATTGTCGAAGCCACGGGCAAGGTCGGCAAGACCAAGACCGGCGAGATCTCCGTCCTCGCCGACAGCTTGCGAATTCTCACGAAGAGCCTGCGGCCGCTGCCGGATAAGTACGTCGGCATGAAAGATCGCGAGCTGATCCTGCGCAAGCGCTACATCGACACGACGCTGAACCCGGAGAACCGCGAGCACTTCGAACAGTTCGGCCGCATGCTGCTCGAGATTCGGAAGTTTCTTGCCTCGCGCGGATTCATCGAATTCATTACGCCCATCATCCAGGCGCAGTACGGCGGCGGCACCGCGAAGCCCTTCCTCACGCACGTCAACGCGCTGTCCACCGACATGTACCTGGCGATCAGTCACGAGCTCTACCTGAAGCGCCTCGTCACGGCGGGCTTTGACAAAGTCTTCACCATCGGCCGATACTTCCGCAACGAGGGCATCGATCGCAGTCATCACCCCGAGTTCTCGATGGTCGAGACCATGACCGCCTACGAGAACTACGAGTACAACATGCAGTTGATCGAAGACATGTTCCGGCATATCGCTGTGAACGTCTTCGGCCGCACCAAGTTCACCGTCAAGGGTCACGAAGTTGACTTCGCCAACCCCTGGCCGCGCGTCCGGATGGCGGATGCCGTGAAGGCCGCGACAGGCGTGGACTTCACCACGATCACGAGCCTTGAAGAGGCCAACAAGCATGTCAGCGAGCCGCAGGAGTCGATTGGCCACGCGCTCGTTCGTTGCTTTGAAGAGAAGGTCGAAAAGACTCTCATTCAGCCGACTTTGATCTACGGCCACCCTATCGAGATCTCGCCTCTCGCGAAACCGATGGCTGAAGACCCGCGCTACGTCGAACGCTTCGAGATCTTCATCGCCGGCATGGAGTGCGGCGATAACTGGAGCGAGCAGAATGACCCCGTTGCGCTGCTCGAAACTTGGAAGAAGGCCTTTCGCCCAGAGGATCGCGATGAGGGCGAGTTCCATCCGCTTGATTACGACTTCGTGGAAACCCTCGAGCACGCCATGCCGCCCACCACGGGCATCGGCCCCGGCCTCGAACGCATGGCGATGATCTTCACGGGCAAGGAAGACATCTACGATGTCATCTTCTTCCCAATGATGAAACCAACCGTAAGCGAAGTGAACAAGGTGATCTATGAGGTGAAGGAAGACGACCTCCCGGGCGCGGGCGTCGATCTCGTGCTTAGCGTGGACGAACTCGCCAAGCTGCTCAACGAAGGCAAGCTGAAGCCCCGCGGTTCAAAGCTCTCCTTGACGCCGGTGGCGAGCGACTATGGCCGTCACCAAGAGATCAACGGTCTGTCCAATGGCGGCAAAGTTTTCGTCTCCGGCGGCGACGCGCGGCCCGCGATCGCGGCGAAGTTCCCCGAGGTGGAAGTGATTGTCAAACCCTTGGTCAAGAACGCCTAAGCCCACTTGGTATCGGCTGCACGAATGCTGTCTGGCGCGAAGCATCTACTGGCCGAGAGCAACCTGTCCGTCACCGAGGTCTGTCTCGCCCTCGGCATGTCCAGCCTGGGCAACTTCAGCAGACTCTTCGCCGCGCGCTTCGGTGTTTCGCAATTTCGGAGAAGCTCCGAGACTTGCTCGGCGTCTAGACTGAAACCATGCGCATCAAGCTGACGAGCATTCTCGTTGACGATCAGACCAAGGCCCTGAAGTTTTATACCGACGTTCTGGGCTTCGTGAAAAAGATGGAGATTCCCATGGGCGAGTTCCGTTGGCTTACGGTCACGGCCAAGGACCGGGACGATCTCGAGTTGTCCTTAGAACCGAATGCGAACCCGATCGGAAAGGCTTATCAAGAAGGGCTCTTTGCGCAAGGCATCCCTTGCACCGCGTTCGAGGTCGATGATATCGATGTGGAATATGCCCGGCTGAAGGCTCTCGGCGTAGTCTTTCAGCGCGAGCCGGTGCAGGCGGGCCCAGTAAAAATTGCGGCGCTCTCGGACACCTGTGGGAACTGGATCCAGCTCTATCAGCCGCCGAGCGCTTGAAGCACTTCTTCGGCGTGGCCGGCGGGTTTGACCTTCGACCAGATCTTCGCGATCTTGCCGTCCTTGTCGATCAGGAACGTCGAACGTTCGACGCCCATGTACTTCTTGCCGTACATGCTCTTCTCCACCCAGACGCCGTACTTCTCAGCGGCGCTGTGATCGGCATCGGCCAACAGGGTGAAGGGGAGTTCGTACTTGGTTTTGAACTTGGTCTGCGTCTTTACAGGGTCAGGCGAGACTCCGATGATGATAGCGTCCTGCTTGGCGAAGGCTTTGGCATGATCGCGGAACTCACAGGCTTCTGTGGTGCAGCCCGGTGTGTCGGACTTCGGGTAGAAGTAGAGGACGACTTGCTTGCCTTTGAGGGACGAGAGTTTGAGTTTCTCCCCGGAGTCCGTTTCGAGCGTGATGTCGGGGGCTTTGGCGCCTTCCTTGATTGCCATGGTTTAGAGATGCGCTGCGGGCGCGAGGAAGCCATGTTTTTTGAGCCAAGCCCTCGTGTGCGGGGGCGTGGATTCCCGGGCGAGACGAAGGAGATCCTCCGGGCTGTCCACGTCATACCACTCGGGCGCAAGCTCCACGCTGAGTCCGGCGCGGCGCACGGCGGCGATGGTCTCCTCGAGCGCTTTGTCCGTTGACCAGGGAACGCCTTTGAACATCGCGGGATGCGCGCGGCGTGCGGCGATGGCATAGTAGCCGCCATCTTCGGCGGGGCCGAGGGCGACGTCGGCGGGCGCGGCCAGCAATGCTTCCAGGTGACCTTGGGGCAGATTCGGCGAATCGGCGCCCACGATGATGGCTTGGGGGCGGCCGGCGGCGAGCGCTCCCAGAAGGGCGGTGTACATCTTGACGCCTAAGTCGCCCTCTGGTTGAAGGCGCCTTGGGCCCGGGAACTCCGGCCAAGCGGCGCAGGGTATATCGGTATGGAGTTCGATGTCCGCACGATCGGCGAAACCCTCCAGACGGCTGAGCACGTCTTTTACGAAGGAAAGGTGCAACTCAGCCGCGCGGTCTGCATCCACTAAGGGTGCCAACCGGGTTTTGACCCGGCCCGGCACGGGCGCTTTCGCAAACACCATCATGACGGGGGGCATATGAGCATTGTAAAATTAGAAGATATGAAGAAGACCGTTCTGGCCGGACTGAGTGCCGGTTGTCTGTTGACCTTGAGCATCCTCGGTGGGGGCGCGGAGCAGGCGACCGCATTCCAGAAGGCTGGCGATGCGGACAAGGGCAAGGAAGTCTTCGAACAGTGCAGCGTGTGCCACAACGCCGACTCCGATGAGAAAAAGATGGGCCCTGGCTTGAAGGGTCTCATGAAGAAAGAAAAGATGGCGAACGGCAAGAAGCCCACTGAGGAAAATGTGCGCGCCATCATCAACATGGGCGGCAACGGCATGCCGGCGTACGAAGAGTTACTGAGTGCCGACGAACGCAACGACCTACTCGCGTACCTGAAGACGCTCTAAATCTGTTAAAATTAGAGATTGTGACTGCCTCTTGCGTCCCCATCGTCTAGAGGCCTAGGACACCGCCCTTTCACGGCGATAACCGGGGTTCGAATCCCCGTGGGGACGCCACCTTCATTTCCCTTCCAGCTTCGGAAACAGGATCGGTAAGGCCACGTCGGCTGTCCAGATGCAGCGGTTGTTATGACCGCACAGCGGCACTGGAACCAGGGCGTGGTCTTTTGCTTTGTGCTTGGTTTTGACGTGGGCAAAGTACGCCTTGCCGCGATCGAAGCGTGAGGGACCCTGAGCCATCGAAATGCAACTCTGGTCGAAGCCAGCGATGGGCAGGGTGTCTAGTTCGCCGAGTAAGTAGGTGACGGGCCGGTTCAGGACTTGGGTGCGGATCTGCTCGGCGGTTAAGCTGGCAGCGTATCCCTTGAGGTTGTCAAGCCCGTGCATCCACTGGTTGTAAGTGGTGCAGTTGCGGCGGTCGGCGTAGTTGCGGAAGCTTTCTTTGCAAACACCCTTCGTATCGCAGGTGAAGTCGCGCGGCAAGCGCTGGTCGTCGAGGTAGACATAGCTTGAGGGGTTCGATACGACGTAGCGGACGGGGACGCGCAGCTTCTCATGGACCTTGTTGGCGGCGGAGTATCGGTTCACAATTTGCCCGCCGGCTGAGTGACCGCTTACAACGATGAGCTTCAAGTTGGCGAAGACCTTCCCGTCGGCGAGCATGGTGAGGAGTTTGTCGAGGAAGTCGTAGGAATAGACTCCTTTGGTGTTCAGGCTCTCGAAACCGTTCTTCCAGTCGCCGCAATCCCAAGCGATCTCGCCGGTAACGAGGACGTCTTTGCAGTTATTGCTGTCGTGGCCGGCAAAGCGAGGGCTGATGACGATTGTGTTGTCGAGCGCGTCGGCGAGGAACGCGGCGGCCATGCCGGTCTGGAAGTAGTCGTTCGCGTTGCGGCCTTGGCCATGAATGATGATCATCGCGCGTTCGATTTTGGAGTTCGCGACCGTCAGCGGATGGCTGCGGTAGACCTGAGAGAAAGCGTTGCCCAAAGGGACGCGTTCCATACAGGCCGGGGTGGAGGTCTTACAGATTTGCGCCGGGAGCGCGCAAGCTAGGAGCATCGTCGAGAGAAGCAGACGCATCTACCCAGTATGCGCCAAGCAGTCATTGCAGATGCATTTGGGATTGAGAATGTAAAGGTCGTTGACCGCCCGGAGCCGGTACCGGGTCCGGGCGAAGTGTTGGTCCGGATTCGCGCGTGCTCGTTGAACTATCGGGACTACTTGGTAGCAACCGGCAAATACAGTCCAAAGCTACCGATGCCGCGGGTTTTGTTGAGCGACGGCGCGGGCGAAGTTGTCTCTGACGGGAAGCGCTGGAAACGCGGCGATCGAGTGGCTGGGATCTTCATGCAGCGCTGGCTGACTGGACCCTATCGAGAAGGCCTGGCTGATTCCTCATTAGGTGCGCAGCAGGAGGGCGTGCTGTCCGAGTATGTGACCTTGGACGAGGACGGCCTAGTGACTATCCCGTCGCACTTGAGCTTTGAAGAGGCAGCGACCCTGCCGTGCGCGGCGGTGACGGCATGGAATGCTTTGTTTGAGAGTGGCCGCGTTCGCCCTGGACATGCGGTGCTGGTGCAAGGCTCGGGGGGCGTGAGCGTCTTTGCACTTCAGTTTGCGAAGGCTGCGGGGGCGCGCGTGATTGCGACGAGTTCGAGCGCGGAGAAGCGCGAGCGCTTGAGCGCGATGGGGGCCGATTGGGTTCTGGACTACAAGAC
>Ga0224723_1001459_pt1 | contig 14245 bp, 10 predicted proteins | sample Balambano_FR2_Me_FD_161647 | JGI IMG/M metagenome (GOLD analysis project Ga0224723, IMG submission 161647) | Freshwater sediment microbial communities from Lake Towuti, South Sulawesi, Indonesia - Balambano_FR2_MetaG | ecosystem: Environmental > Aquatic > Freshwater > Lake > Sediment | place...
GTAGGCGGCCACGGTGTCGAGAGGCCGCACGATATAACCAAGCTTCGCGTTGAGAGGCTGGGGGAGCTGGAGCTGGGCGAAGGCGCGGATGTTCTTCGCGGCAGTTTTGATGGCCTTAACGAAAGCGGGCGAGAGTTGGGCGGCGGCTTGGGCGCACTCTTGCGGCGCGACGCGCAGCGACTTGCGGTCGAAGTTATCGAACTTTCTTGCGTAATCGATTAGCGCTTTGTCGCCTTTACGGCGCACGTTGTCGAGGATCGGGCGTACGGCGGCGATGGCCTGGTCGAGGTTGACGGCGCGTCGCTTCAAGAGCGAGGCTGCTTTGGATTTGGGAAGGATGCGCATTAGTTGATGATCTTGTTCAAGGGATATTCGACGATGCCTTGGCCGCCGGCTTCCTTGAGGCGTGGAATGAGATTACGAACGGTGAGTTCATCGAGGATGGTGTTGACGGCGACCCAGTTTCCGTCGGAGAGCTGACTGATGGTCGGGTTCTTGAGGGCAGGTAAGAGCCCGAGGATGCGGTCGAGATTCGACTTCTCGACGTTGAGCATGAGGCCGACTTTGCCGAGGGCGGAGATGGCGCCTTCGAGGAGGAGCTTGATATCGGCGAGTTTACTCTTCTTCCAAGGGTCCTGGTAGGAGTTGCGATTGGCGATGAGTTGGGTGTTCGATTCGAGGACGGTTTCGACGATGCGCAGCTTGTTGGCGCGGAGGCTGTTACCGGTTTCGGTGACTTCGACGATGGCGTCGGCGAGGACGGGCGGCTTGACTTCGGTAGCGCCCCAGGAGAACTCGACATTCGCCTTGACGCCGTTGCGGTCGAGGTATTTTTTGGTGGCGCCGACGAGTTCGGTGGCGATGATTTTGCCCTCGAGGTCCTTGACCGATTGGACGGGGGAGCTTTCGGGGACGGCAAGGACCCAGCGCACTTTCGAGAAGCTGGCGCGCGAATAAATCAGGTCGGCGAGGGCAACGACGTCGGAGCCGTTTTCCTCGATCCAGTCGCGGCCGGTGAGGCCGGCGTCGAGGATGCCGTCTTCGACATAGCGGGCCATTTCCTGCGCGCGGATGAGCATGCACTCAATGTCGGGATCGTCAATGGACGGGAAGTAGCTGCGCGAGCTGGTGGTGATTTGAAAGCCAGCGCGGCGGAAGATGTCGATGGTGGCGTTTTCGAGCGAGCCTTTGGGGATGCCGAGTTTGAGTTTCATTTGGAGTAGACCTCTGAGGGGTTGTAGGTAGGAGTGTCGACGGGTTGGAATTCGCGATTCGCGTCGAGTTGCTTGAAGAAGCAGGACTCGTAGCCTTCGTGGCAGACGCCGGGGCCGTGGGCCGCGCAGAGAAGCAGGAGGGTGTCGGAGTCGCAATCGGTGCGGATCTCTTTGACTTCGAGGAAGTGGCCGGAGGATTCGCCTTTGAGCCAGAGTTTATTCCGGGAGCGGGAGTAGAAGCAGGCTTTGCCGGTCTCCAGCGTTTTGGCGAAGGCTTCTTCGTTCATGAAGCCGACCATGAGGACGCGTTGGGACTGCCAGTCCTGAATGACGGCGGTGACGAGGCCATCGAGTTTTGAGTAATCGAGTTTCGGGATCAACACAAGCAATTTGCCTTCGGATGGGTTTGAGAAACAGAAAGCCCGCCGGGCTAGCGATAGCGCGGCGGGCGATGAGAAGGATTTTTGTCGCAGGAAATCACGACTGAGAAGCCATCGCCGGCCGCACCATGTGCACCGTATGGTGGTGGTGATGGCCGCGATGGATTCCGAAAACCATGAACTTTCAAAGTAGCATGAAGCGCCCGGGATGGGAAGATGGGTAGCTCGGCTGTAGCTCGTTTCTAGCTGGGTTTGTAGCTGGCGGCTAGCTCGCGGTGCGGAGTGGCTTTTGCTGAAAACAAAGAACTTTGCGAGCTTAGTTTCGTCAGGAAGAAATATTGGGATTCTGGCTGGCGCAGGGCCCCATTGGCGAGTAAAGACACGTAGGGTGTCCGCTTCGGCGAGGGGAGTGTGCGCGGCGGGGCGCGACGCAGCGTTCAGGCCCTTTCGAGGTGAGACGCGGTTGCGCTGCACCCTCGAGTGTTTATCCGTGCTGAGACGGGGAATGACAGTCGGTTCCATGGCAACGAGTTTCGGCTAGCGATCGGGGGCCGCGCGGAGCCTCGCAGCGTAAATCCCTGAAAAGGCTTGGGAAATAGTCTTGAGCGGCTTGGCAATGAGCTCATTGACCTTAGGCCGGGGTGCTTGGTACGGCGGCGCGAATGCCCAAGTATGTTGTGAGTTGCAGCGCTTGCGGCTTGAGGGACTCGACAACGACGAAACCAGAGTGCGGATGTTTGAAGCTATTCGCCTGCGCGGTTTGCTTCGTGCGTATGACAAATTGGCGGAAAAGATTCGGGAGATCGAAAAGGAGCCTGCGCCATGCCAGCAAAAAAGAATCGCGTGAACGGGAAGAATCACAAGCCCGTATCGAAGGCGAAGAAGGCACCCAAGCCCAACAAGCCAGCGAGGCAGCGCGCCAAGCCCGTTGCCACTGCGCCAACGCGGAAGGCTTCCACGCCGCAGGAATTGGCGTTTCGCAACATTCCAGAACCATCGTTTGCGTTTGTCGAAGCGTTGCTAACGCAAATGCGACGCGAGAAGACCAGTGCGCTGATTGCGGCGCGATATTTGGGAGTCGATGAGACGACGTTTAGCCAGTGGATGCAAATTGGAGAATTGGACGCAGAGACGCGAGTGCAAAGCATGTTTGCTTACCTTGTCGCAGTCATCGACGCAGCGGACGCGGGCATTGAGGCCGCGCTCATCAGCAAGATCGCAGCGTCTCGTGACTGGCGTGGGATTGCGTGGCTTGCGGAAAGGAAGTGGCCTCTCCGTTACGATGCCGCTTTGCTGCGGTTGCGCGGCATTGAACGGAATCAAGTAGCAGCGGATACGCCAGCTTGGGAAGAGCCAATCGTCACCTCGGAAGAAGCGGCGGAAACACTTGCAACGTTTGAAACGCTTGTTGCGCAAGGCACTCTCGCGCTTGCGGCCATCTTACAAAATCCCGAAGACCCCGATGACAAAACGCCGGGGCTTCGCAGCATCATTGCGGAAGCTCTGCGCCACGATATCGAGCATGGGCGAAAGTTGCCGCAGGAAGTTGCGCGGCAAGTGATTGATTTCTTCAAAGAGAATCCAAGTTCCACGGACTCATCAAATGAAACTGCGCAAGTCATGTAAATTCGTGCGAATTACGATGTGCGAAGCAGCAAAACGCAAATTTTGAACGAAGACGTGCATATAGAAAGAACGTGGAGTCCGCATGGCAACGAAACCAAAGAAACGAAATGGCAGGCAAGGAAGAAAACACGCCCTAATCGACGGTTTAGCTTTGGGTAAGGGAAAACGAGAATTAAGATTGCGCCCACTTGCATAGGGTGTGATAGCGTTCTTGCATGGCGGGTTGTTGGGCAGCTTCGCGAGGCGACTGCGAAGGCGGATTGAGCGGCGAGCACTATATCTCTAAGTGTTTGTTTCGAGGCACAGAAATCTCTGTGATGGGTTTCGACTGGTGCAAGGAGCAGCCTAAACTCCAGAACCTTTGATCAACTCAGCCTTGAGGCGAAGCTCAGACTTTGAGCCGCAAAAGTTCTAAATGCGTCCAGCACGGTGAGGCGAGTAGCCGACCATTCGCTTCAGGCGACTAACGAGGCTGCGGCAATCGTCGCACGCGGATTTTTAGGTCATCGACGATCGCGAGTGCCCCCATCAAATCTTGATCAGTGACGGATTCGAACAAGCGCTCTAGAGCAAACTCCGTGTTCTCGATTGTGGTCGGCCAGACGCGCAGCCGAATGACTCCAGCGTGCGAGCCTGCGGGATACATCCTTGCATCGGCGAAGTCTTCGTCGAAGGTAACAACGATCGAGCGATCCTTTTGGGCCCATTGGAAAATAGCCTCGTCAGTTGCGCCGTTCAGTCCAACGTCATTTACATGCCGTACTTCCCAATCTGGTCTCCGCCGGCGCACAAACTCGCACACAACAGGGGGAATGTTCTGGTCCAAAAGAATTCTGAGGATTAGCACGCGATGAGCTGAACGTCATCGACAATGCGAGCGGCGTATTCAATGGCTGCAACCACGTCCTCGCGGCGCAACTCCGGATAGCTGCTCAAAATTTTGTCAACCGTGTAGCCGGCGGCGATCATTCCCAAGACATTGCGAACCATTATGCGCGTGCCGCGAATCACGGGCTTGCCGGAGCAAATAGCTGGATTGACTTCGATACGGTCGATCACTTCCGTCATGAGGGCTTCCCGCCACTATCATATCCCCTCCTTGACGCAATAGGGTTTAGAGAGGGTAATTGAAGAACCATCGGAAGCTGGGAAGACTGATTCCTTTCGGCTGCGGGTGGGGCTGTTCATGGGCATCAGATCGGGATCGCCAGAGGGCCGGGCAAGAAAGTTCTAGACGGATCCAGGATGGGGAGGCGTTTGGCTTGCATGTGCAATCAATTGTGATGGCGCAGACATGCATGCCGGGATGGCTGCTGGACTATCAGGCAAAGTTGATGTTATCTCGCAGCCCAATTTCGCCTGCGCGTTCTATCAGGTGAAAGAGAGCTGCCCGTTCATCGGCCCGGGTTCGACGGCGGATGATGATGACGATCCCATGATGATTAGCCGTCGCGGGAAGGCGAACTACATAGCTGAATGGTACGGAGCCTGGTACAGGGTGTCGACATATCCAGCGTCGATAGCGCGCGGGTGACCGGAATGGAAGTTAGTCCTTTATGCCAAGCCCACGTGTTATGTCAGTCCAACGGTAAATCAGAAAATTTCGTGGGCTGCTATTCATCGCCACGAATAACCCTTGTGAAAAGTCGCGGCCAAGCGACTGGGACGTGACATCTATGCCGTCGGTGGCATCGGCACCGCCGCGAAAAACGCCGACAAACTCGTGACGATGCGGATCCTCCGCGGCGCCCTGCCGCTTGAATACGTGGTACTCGCTATTGCCGGGAATTTGGTCGGTGCAAATCAGATAGCCCGATCCGTCAGGACGCTTATAGATCGCGATGCCTTCGTGGTCGCCGCGGAATCGGCCTTGGGCGAGCACGGCGAGTTCGCGGTTGGCCTCCGGGTGATCGGGGTCCGCGTAATACTTACGCACGCCGTAGGTCTCGTCGGCATAATAAACAAATCCCAATTCGTCATCAACGGCGATCGCTTCAATCTCCTTTTTTCCACTGTAGGCGCCGAATTCTCGCACCTTCGAGGCTTTCACGCCAGCACTGGCATCGAAATCCAGCCGGTACTGCCAGAGGTAAGCGGTGGCAGGTCCGGATTTCCGTCCCACGATGGCAAAGAGCGCTCCGTCGGCCGGACGGCGGTACAGCGCAATTCCCATCGGCTCGGCGAAGTCGCCGCTTTGGCCAAGAAACACGGGAATGCCTCCTGCGGGAGCGGCCTCGGACAGCCGCCCTGTAAGCGCATCGATCCGGTAAATCCGTAGCCGATGACGATAGCGTTCGGTTACAACGGCGATGTCGATGGTCCCAGCCGCGGCAGTCCCGTCCGCGGCCATCCGAATCCCTTGACGGATATCGACGTTGTTTGGCCGATCGAGGTGTTGAATTGTCTGGACGATCTTGCCTTGGAGATCGAAAACGTAGAGTCCGCCTTTGGGAGCGGCCTCCTTGTCGGTTCCGACGATCCGGCTATTCTCCGGCCGTTGCGGATGGATCCAGATGGCCGGATCATCGGGGTCGTTCGGGACCGTTTCGGTCGCCAACGCGGCGGAAACCGATAAAAGCGTTGGAGGCCTGGGCTGTGCCGTATCCGCTGGTTGCTGCGTCTTTTCGCAAGCGGCGAGAAAGCAACAGAGCAACAGGATCAATTGCGGGGCAGGAGGCTTAGAAGTCAATTTTGATTCCGCCCATCAGCCAGGACTTGTAGTATTCCTCTTGCAGCGGGCGGTCGCTCGTCCCCTCGAAACGGCGGAAGGGCCTATTGGTCAAATTCAATACATCGAAGAAGAGTCGCAGGTTCTTGCTCAGGCGCTGGCTGACGGATAGATCCAATTGGTGGCGCCGGTCGAGGAATGCGTCCGAGTCGGCGTCGTCGCCCACTTCCTCGAGCAACTTGCCTTGATAGTTCCAGGAAACCCGTCCGGAAAATCCCCTCCTTTCGTAGGATAAGGACAGATTCGCGGTCTGACCGGCCTGGCCTGGTAGCGCCACGCCGGAGCGATCCAGCAATCGCGAATCCGAACGCGTACCGGTGAAGTTTCCGTAAAAACCGAGGCCGCTCCAGGGTCCGGGCAAGAAACTCAAGCGGTTCTGATAGGCGATCTCAACGCCATACAGATTCGCGCTCTCGCCGTTTTGCGGCTGGAAAACATCGTAGCGTTCGCCCCCGATGTTCTGAACGGCGCGCTGAAGGAAAATGTTGTTGGCGAGCCGCTTGTAAAAAAAGCCGCCGGAGACCACGCCCACCGTGCTGAAGTAGTGCTCTCCCAGTAAGTCGAAGTTGTTGGACGTCGTGGTCTTGAGGTTCGGATTCCCGCGTGAGATTTCCCGGTCTTCGCGGAGCACAAGCTCAAAAGGGGGAAGGTCGCTGTAATTCGGGCGAGCCAAGCTCCGCGTGAAGGCAGCCCGGATGTTGGTGTTGGGCCGGAGGCGGTACCGGGCATGGAAGCTGGGCAGCCAATTGGTGTAGGCATTGGAGCCGTTGAGCAAGGTTTGCCCGGCAAAGTCGCCGTCTTCGTCAAAAGTGATTCGGGGCGCCTGGTAGTCAATGCCGGTGCGCTCAAAGCGGAAGCCGGGAAGCAGCATCAGCTTTTCGCCCAAGTAGAATTCCGACATCACGTAGCCAGCTTGAACCTTCTCATTGGCGTCGTAGTTGGCAACGTTCTCTTCCGGATCGATCTCCTCCTCGAGCTTTCCGCTTCGGATTTGCTGTTCGGACCAGCCGGGCGCGGGGAAACCGGGTCTGAAGGCGTAGCGCCCATCGAGAAAGTCAGGACGGGAGAAGCCGGGATCCTGGACGCTACTCAGGGGAACATCGTCGTCCGGACTGTAGTCGGTCAGGCGGTTATTTCGCAGCTTGCGCTTATCTCGAAAGCGTCCGCCGAACTTCAACAGCGCGCCGTTGGATCCGGTGAAGCGGAATGGCCGGGAAACGTTAAAGGACCCGACGAAGTCGCGGTCGGAAGTGAAATTGACGCCTGAACTGATGTCATCGAGCAAATACCGGGCAAGATTTTCGTTTTGCGGATTCGCGCCGATGCTACTTCCGGAGGAGACCGGCCTGAAGACCACGTCTTCTTGCTTAAAGGTCGTGTTCAGCGCCCGCGGCTCATTTTCCTCGGCGTAGGCGTAGGTGAAGCGATAGTCAAGGCGCCAGGAGTTGCCCAGCAGGTGGTTTCCCCCAGCCATGTAGGACTGAATCTTCTGCGCTTCAAAACGTTCCCGGAAACCCCGCTCCATTTCGCCATCTTCTATCAAAGAGGTGATGACTCGCCGGTTCTCATTATCCTGATAGTCGTTGTAGATCGTGCGGAAGAACAAACTGGATCCTTCGCCAAGGCGGTAGTCAAAGTTGCCGGTGATCCCCTGGCGAGTCCGGCGCAGGGTATAGTCTCGAAGCTCGAACTCCGCGAGGTTGCGGCCGTCCCAGGCCGACTCGAAATTCTGGGAGCCTCGATCCGTCTCGAAGAAGTTCCCGGAGACGACGTAACCGAAGCGGTTGCGGAAGGCCCGCCGGCCATAGGTCCCGTTGAACATCTTGATCGGCCCGCTGGTTAGACTGTTGACTCCTCCTCCGAGCGTCAAGGACAAGCGCGGCTGGATCGGCGCGGCCTTGGTGATCAGATTCACGGACCCGCCGATCGAATCGGCGTCCATGTCCGCTGTCAGAGCCTTGGTAACTTCGATGGTTTCCAGCAGGTCCGCGGGCACAACGTCCAGCGCGACCTGGCGAAGGTCGCCTTCCGGCGCCGGGAGACGTTCGCCGTTGATCAGTGTGGCGTTCAGCCGCGGCTCCGTTCCACGCACAATCACATAGCGGCCCTCGCCCTGGTCGCGGAGAATGGTGACCCCGGGAACCCTTTGCGTCGCTTCGGCCGCGTTCGGATCCGGGAAGCGTCCGATCTGGTCCGCCGAGACGACGTTCTTGATGTTCACCGCGTTCAACTGCTCGTTCAGCGCTTTCGCCTGGCCCTCAAAGATCGGCTCGCCAACGACAGTGACCGAGGTGCGGTTAATTTTTAGCTCGAAGTCCGCGGTGGCGACACGGTTGGCTTCCACAGTAATTTCCCGCGAATCGTCCGCGTAGCCCAGCATCGTGACGATAAGCTTTGCCGGACCAGCCGGTACATTACGAAGCTCGTAACGTCCATTCGCATCCGAGAGCGTCACCAGAGCCGTTCCCTCGACGCCGACTTCGGCGCTTCGCAAAGCACCTTTGCGAAGTTCCTCGGAGATGGTCCCGGATATGACTCCGATTCCGCTACCTTGGGCCAAAACGACGAAGGGGCATGCCAGCAAAGCCAGAAGCCGCAAACTTCCGCCTTTGAAAAGAGTTGGATCGCAGAAACGCATGGACTCAAAGTATAGGAGCGGTTAGCCACAACCTAATTAACAGAGGGTTACGATTTTGACTTGTTTTGATTGCAATTGAGCTAACGCGGTACTTTGGGGGCGTCGACGTGAGCCTGAGCACCCTTCAGGTCTTGAACGCAATCTTCTTTGCGGCCGAGCAAGGACCGAAGCGGTGGGGGCTGCCCAAGCGCTTCGGCCCTTGGCATACGATCTATTCGCGGATGAACCGCAGGTCGAAGAGCCTAGGGTTAAACCGGGTCTTTGAGCAATCACGAGCCGAACACTTGGCGCGCAAAGCTCATAGGCGAAGCAGTCGCCGAGATTGAGGCCTGCGGGGTGTAGGCCTTTCCCCCATCTTTCGTACGCATGAGCGACGCGCCGTGAACGATCGCACGTTGGCCTTGCGCATGAACAGGTTCGAGTGCCCGGACTTCGCGGTTCTGCGCGGTGTGGCGTGATAGACTGCGCAGGGAGAAGCTGCTCGAAGATGGCCGCGGCGGTTGTAATTCATACACGTTCGAAGGTGCGGTTGTGGCTGGGCCACACTTTCTTTCTGTGCTGTGCATCGATGGGGGGCGCGCTGGCCGCAAATACCGAAGCGCAGAGAACCGTGGCGCAAGAGTTTTTTCGGGAGCGGGTAACGCCCTTTGTGACGACCTACTGTTTGCCTTGCCACCAGAACCGGCGGCCGACGCGTGGGGGTGTCAATTTCTCGCCGGCGCTGAAGACGCCCGGACATGCAGCCTTCACGGAGCATTGGAAGCGCGCCGACGCACGGGTCAAGGCGCACGATATGCCCCCGAAGGGCGCGCGGCAGCCAAGCGACACGGAGCGGCAAATGTTCGGCGATTGGCTGGGGAAGCTGAAATACCTCAGCGACAAGGACCCGGGACCCTACGTGATTCGGCGCTTGACCAAAACCGAGTACGGCAACACGCTGCGGGATCTAGTGGGCGTTGATCCTTCGATTGCCGATGGATTACCGGATGAGGTTAGCGGTCAGGGATATCTCAATTCGCTTTCGCCGTTGCAACTCGAGCAGTACCTCACGATCGCCGATCAGGTGTTGCGACGGATCGCAACGCCGCGCGGCGGCCGGCGCGCCGAAGTCGAGAAACGGCGCTTCGGGCAGGTGACCGCGACCGGGAATCAGTCCCGGGAAGCGGCGAGGGAAGCCGCGCGGTTCTTGGCGCGGAGAGCTTACCGGCGGCCGCCGACGGAAGCCGAAATAGACGTCTTGGTAGCTACTTTTGACCTCGGAAGGCGCAATCAACTGAGTTACGCGCAGGCCCGGCAATTGATGTTGAAGGCTGTGCTCGTTTCCCCGCAGTTCTTGTTCATCACGCCCGCAGGAGAGAGGGCTGACGGGGCGAAGCCGGAGAACGGGATCGTTCCGCTTGATGATTACCAACTTGCCTCGCGATTGTCGTACTTGCTGTGGGCCACCATGCCGGACGACGAACTGATGTCGCTGGCCGATAGCGGGAAGCTGCGTGAGCCGGCGGTGCTGAAGGCGCAGACGAAGCGTCTGCTCGAGGACCGCCGTTCCCGGGCTCTATTTGACGGCTTTGGAGCGCAATGGCTGGGCGTGGGCAACTTGAAACGTCAAGTCTTTGATCCGATGATCTTTCCGCAAATGACGGCGGGCATGCGGCAGTCGATGTATGACGAAGTCCGCTTTTTTTTTGAAGGCGTCATTCGCGATGATGAGAGTGTCCTGCGCTTCGTCGATAGCGATTCGACCTATATGAATGGGACGCTGGCGGCGATCTATGGGCTGGAGAAGAGCGTCACGGGAGCTCAGATGCGAAAGGTGCGGCTGAGCGACGGCAATCGCGGGGGCGTGCTAACGATGCCGGGCATTCTGGCCGCGACTTCCTTTCCCAACCGTACCAGCCCGGTGAAGCGCGGGGTGTGGGTGCTCGAACAATTGTTGGGCGAACGAGTACCAGCGGCTCCGCCGGATGTGCCGGCACTCGACAAGCAAGATCAGACCGCGGTGGCCCATTTGACGTTGCGGCAGAGGACCGAGCTTCATCGTACGAATCCTGTGTGCGCGAATTGCCATCAGATCCTCGATCCGATTGGGTTCGGCCTGGAGAAGTTCGATGCGATCGGGCGCTGGAGAGATCGGGACAGTAACGGGCAGCCCATAGACTCGGCGGGCGAGCTTCCGGGAGGGCAACGTTTTTCCGGTCCGGCGGATTTGAAGGCTATTGTCGCGGGACGGAAGGGGGACGTGGCGCGGAATCTGGCGGAGAAGTTGCTTGCCTACGCTTTGGGCCGGAAGCTGGAAGGCTACGACGAAATTGTGGTGGACGAAATGGTGAGTGAGCTCTCGAAAGACGGGTACCGCATGCGGGCGCTCATCACGGCGGTGGTTAGCAGTTATCCTTTTACGCATCGGCGAATCGAAGAAGCAAGGAGGCTCCATGAGCAGACCCAAGAGCAGAATTGACCGGCGGGCTTGTTTGAAAGGGTTGGGCGTTTCTCTCGCCCTGCCGTTAATGGATTCCATGGGCTGGGCCGATACGCCAAAAGGCGAGTCTTACAAGGCGCCAGTGCGCCTGGGATTCATGTACATGCCGCACGGGGTGATCATGAATGAGTTCTGGCCGGCCGATGCGGAGAGCTTTCTTTCCGCGCCGCCGCCGGCGCTAGAATCCTTGCGCCCGGTGCTCACCAAGTGTGTCGTGATGAAGGGAATTTCCGGCGTTCCGATTGCGCCATTTCATGGAGCGCCGCATGCGCTCGAGCTGTCCACCTGGCTCACCGCGACCTTGCCCGCGGCCGATAAGCGGAACGAAATCAACATAGCGATTTCTGCGGATCAAATCGCCGCCAACCACGTGGGCGCTTTCACGGCCTTGCCTTCCTTGGAGTTGGCAACGATGCCGCAGACCTGGAAGGAGAACCAAGAAGGACTCAACGAGGGTTACTACTCGCACTGTAGCTTTCGTTCGCCAACGCAAGCAATGCCCGCGGAGGTGAACCCGCGAAACGTGCTGTATCGCCTCTTCAACAAGCAAGAGCCGGGGACCGCGCGAGAAGCTTCGCCGTTGAGCGCACTGGATCGAAGCTTGTTGGACATTGTGTTGGGAGGCGCCCGGGATTTGCGGCGCACCCTGCCCGCTTCGGACCAAAAGAAGCTCGATGAGTATCTGGATAGTGTTCGCTCGGTGGAGCGGCGCATCGCGGCGATTGAGCAGCGCCAGAAAGACGCCGCGTTGGAAAAGGCGGGCGTCCGAGCCAGCAAGCGTCACGCCCCGGATTCGCCGCCGATCGAGATCCGGATTCCGGATGGCGACAAGCGAAGCGAGTACATGCAGATCATGTGCGACCTCAACATCCTGGCGTTTCAAACTGACACGACGCGGGTCAGTACCTATATCGGATCCACGCCAAACGGGGCCTCCTATCCGGAACTCGGTTTCAACGACCAGCATCACTCGAACACCCATCACAACAACGATCCCGAGAAAGTCCGGAAGATCGCCCGGATCACCGAATTCAACATCGCGCAGTTCGCCTACATGGTGAAGAAGATGGATGGCCTTCGGGAAGCTGACGGTTCCTTACTCGACAACTGCATCATGATGTGGGGATCGGGTCTGGAGGATGGCAACAAGCATACCCGCGAGAACTTGCCGTTTGTGATTGCCGGGAAGGGCGGCGGATCCATTAAAACGGGACGCTACTTCGCGGAGACCAAGGGAAATCAGGGAGATCTGTTGACTACGCTACTCGCCTGCGCGGGTATTCCGGTCGACCGCCCGGTAGGCATCGCGACGAAGCAGATCGAAGAACTCAAGGCCTAGGTTCTAAGCGCCAAATCCGAAAGCGCGCTGACGGGGCGGCGCGCTCTGTCTACCAGAAATGGCTTCCGATACGGAAGTGCGTCCACGAAGGGTGTGGCCGTTCGTGGCCGTACAAAGGGTATTGGAGCTTTGATTCGAATTCTATACAGACGGGTATTGCGGGCGTAAATTATCTGGTTTTGGGGAAACGCGGTGTGCGTAGAGCGGGTAATGGGAATTGGCACCGAAAAAATACGGCCACGACCTGAAGAGAGAGTAATTGCTCGCAATTTTTTTTGAACTTTTGTTGTGATGGGTGAAGGACTTCTAGTATTCTTCGTATGAATACCAGTACCAAAGTTTGGTGCGCGGGCGTGGGGCGGCGAGCCCATAAGAAACTCTAACGATCGGCTGAAGGATGCAGCCGTGAAAGGCCTTCGATCATGGAAGATTTCGAAGCGTTGGCAGAGGCGCCGGCGGAAGCGCGGTCGAAGCTGAAGCCGACGGTAGTGGCGGTGGGGAGTTCGGCAGGGGGATTGGAAGCGCTGCGGGCGTTGCTGCACCGCTTGCCCCGCAGCGGGCAGTTTTCGTATGTGATTGCGCAGCATCTTTCGCCGACGCACTTGAGCATGTTGACGACGCTATTGTCCCGAGAGACGAGCCTGCCTGTACATCAGGTGGAAGACGGGATGAGCGTGGAACCTGCCACGATTTACGTGACGCCGCCGAATGCGGATGTCGTTTATCAGGGCGGGCAATTCCGGCTGCAACCGCCAAGCGAAAGAGGGCCGAAGCCATCGATCGATACTTTGCTGTTTTCCTTGGCGCGATCCATCCCAGAGAGAACGATTGCCGTGATTCTCTCCGGTTCCGGGTCAGACGGGAGCATCGGAGCCAGGCAACTTAAGGGAGCGGGCGGTTATTTGATCGTACAGGAACCAAAAAGCGCGGAGTATCCTTCTATGCCGGAGGCGGCGCTGGGCACGGGGATGGCCGATGCGATTCTGGTGCCGGAGGATGTGGGGCCATTTCTCGAGAAGCTTGATTCGGGGGCGGCGGCGAAGCCGGTGCGTCTGTCCCGACGGCAGAGCGAAGTGGATCAGGTGCTCGAACGAATCAATGTTTGCGCGGGGATCGATTTCCGGGGGTACAAAACGAATACGATCTACCGGAGGATCCAGCAACGAATTACCGCCACCCGATCGTCGGGGATGGCGGACTATTTGAATCTGCTCGATGAGAATCACGAGGAGATCCAAACGCTGGCGCAGAACTGCCTGATCTCAGTCACTAGTTTTTTCCGGGATAAGAGCGCATTTGACGAATTAGGGCGGGTGCTGATGAAGCGCATACCGGCGGAATCGTCCGATCCCGTACGAGCCTGGGCGGCAGGGTGCGCCACAGGGGAGGAGGCGTACACACTGTCGATGGCGCTCGCGAGCTGGTTTCCTAGCCGCCGCATTCAGATCTTCGCCACCGACCTGGACGAAAGCGCAATTTCGTTCGCGCGGAAGGCGATTTACGCGGCTCCGTCGGTTCGGGACATCCCGACGGGGTTCCTGGCGCGGCATCTCACGGAGTCGGTGCAGGGGTACACCGTGGACCGGGCGACGCGGGAGCGTGTTGTCTTTGCGCGGCACGATATTGTGAGAGACCCGCTGTTCTTGAATTTGGATCTGGTTTGTTGCCGGAATGTATTGATCTATTTCCGGCCGGCTCTGCAAGAAGAGATTTTTCTCAAGTTCCATCATGCGTTGAAGCCCGGTGGCGTGCTTTTTCTAGGCCGGTCGGAGAACGCGGTGGGGGATTTCTTCGAGCTTGAAGACCGCAAGAATCGCATTTTCATTAACAAACCGCTTGGC
>Ga0224723_1001460_pt1 | contig 14240 bp, 8 predicted proteins | sample Balambano_FR2_Me_FD_161647 | JGI IMG/M metagenome (GOLD analysis project Ga0224723, IMG submission 161647) | Freshwater sediment microbial communities from Lake Towuti, South Sulawesi, Indonesia - Balambano_FR2_MetaG | ecosystem: Environmental > Aquatic > Freshwater > Lake > Sediment | place...
GCGCAGGCCGAAGCCGCCGATGCCGCCCGCGCGCTGTCCGTGCTGGGTGGGCGCGTGGATCGCATCATGCCCGTGGCGCTGCCCGGCGTCGTGGAGACCCATTACCTGGTGGTGATCGAAAAGACCGACTCGACCCCTGGGGCCTATCCTCGCAAGCCCGGCGTGCCGACCAAAACCCCCCTGACATGATCCGCCGGTCGATGACGCCGTGGCTCAGGCGGCGGCTGATCGTCGCTGCGCTGGCGCTGACCCTGCTGCTCTCTGCGCTGATGCGGGTCTGCATGGCGCTGGCCCCACCCGGCGATGCGATCGCCTTCGTGTCTGACCGGGCCGGTTCGCGCTATGACCTGTACGTGATCGCGCCCGAACGCGGTTCGATCATCCGTCTGACGAATACCGCTGAGTGGGAATTTTTCCCGGCCTGGTCGCCGGATGGCCGCGCGCTGCTCTATTCGACTCACAGCGGCGTCACGTCGGTGCTTTATGTAATGCGCTTTGGCGGCTGGGGGTCGGCGACCCGCATCTCAGAAATTTACCGCGCCCTGTCACCGGAGCGCAGCCAGGCGATCTGGATGCCGGACGGCGAGACGATCCTGTTCGACGCGCCCGCTGACGGTGGCTTCACGCTGTTCACGATCCCGGCGCGAGGTGGGGGACAGGCGCAGCCGCTCTTCGCCGATTTTACCGAAGGCTATCGGCCCACGGTGGCGCCAGACGGCCTGACGATCGCTTTCCAGCGCAGCACCGCCGGGGTCGATACGATTTTCCTCTACTCGCTGATCGATCACACGCTCACCACGCTGACGCGGCAGTCCGGCGTCAGTTTCAGCCCGGTCTGGTCGCCGCAGGGCGATCAGATCGCTTTTGCCGCCGTCACGGATGTCAACACCGATCTGATGGTGATCCCGGCCAGCGGCGGGCGGGCGCGGCGGCTGACGCTTCATCCGGCGGACGACTCGCTGCCCACCTGGTCGCCGGATGGGAGGCGGCTGGCGTTCCGATCAACCCGCAGCGGGGCCAGCGATCTTTATATCCTCGACCTGGCGACCAACGAGGTGAGCCGCCTGACCGATCACCCCGCGTCGGACACGATGCCCGCCTGGCGACCCTGATCCACACCCCTGCATCCACCGACCAGACTTTGCTCGTTGTAAAGAAATCACGCTCACGCGCATTGAGAAAGCGTGAGGGAAGACTCAACGCCGCGCCGGTTAGCGAATACTAACCTCAGGAACGCGCATATGCATCTTTGACGCAATTAGTGTATAGTTTAGGGAAAAGAACGACCGTTTTATTCGATCCAAATCCATGATCCAGACAAACCGAGGGCGGCGGGCATGAGCAAAGGCCGGATACTGGTTGTAGAAGACGATTTCGATATTTCCAACATGCTGCGGATTTACTTCAGCGGCCAGGGCTATGAGGTGCAGGTCGCGCCGCGCGGGGGTGACGCGCTTTCGATGACGCGCAAGCAGATCCCCCAGTTGATCATGCTGGATATTATGCTGCCGGACATGAACGGCTACGATGTCTGCCGGGAACTGCGCACCACCAACCGCACCAAGCACATCCCGATCATCTTTCTGACACAGCGCGACGAACGCAGCGACAAGATCGCCGGGCTGGAACTGGGCGCGGATGATTATGTCACTAAACCCTTCGACATCGAGGAACTGAAGCTGCGCGTGCAGAACGCGATCGCCGCCGCCACGCGCACCAGCCAGGTACACCCGATCTCGAACCTGCCCACCGGCCGCGTGATCGAGGATCATCTGCGCAACCTGATGCGCGCCGAACGCGCCTGGTCGTACATCGACGCCAAGATCACCAATTTCGATGTGTTCAACGATGTCTATGGCTTTGTGGCCGGCGACGAAGTGCTGCGCTTCGTGGCGCTGCTGATCGGCGAACTGGTCGATGAACTGGGCACGCCTGAAGATTTTGTCGGTCACGCGGGCGGTGATAATTTTATCGTGATCACCCATGCCGCCGATGCCACCCGGATGATGGAACGCATGGCAGATCGCTTCAACGATGAGGTCAAGCAGCATTACTCGTTCATCGACCGTGAACGCGGTTATATCCTCGTGCCGGACGGCGCGCGGGGTGAGCGCAAGGTCGATCTGATGAGCCTGTCGGTCGGGTCGGTCTCCACCAGCACCCACCCGTTCTCCGATATCCGGGAGATCACGGAACTGGCCGCCGAGAACCGCCGCCGGGGACGCACCGGCGCAGACGACCAGCCCACGTCTCCCATCCTGACGCAGTGGTAGCAGCAGCATTTCATCATTGAGGTTCAGAGTCGGATGCCTGGGCTGAACCTCTGCATTCCCGAACGTTCAACGAGTTGATCTGGGTGTTACGAACATGAACCTGGCGGTTATCCTATTCGTCGGCGGCGCAGTCGTCATCGCCTGGATATTTCTGTGGGCGCGCCAGCGTGAAGGTCTGCCGGTCACGGCGGAACATGAGCCGTTTCTGGACTCGGTTCCAGGGGCTGCCAGCAGCGACGCGGTGATCGTCTCCCGTGAACACGGTCAGGTGGTTTACGCTAACCCACCGGCCCGTCACTGGCTGGGGCTGAACGGCGGCCTGCCGCATCTGGAGCAGATCGCCAGCGCCGCGAGTCCGTCCGACAGCTTTCTCGAACTGCTGGCGCATGAAGGTCAGGCCAGCTTCCAGCTTGGGAGCCGGTGGGTATCGGCCTCGTCGCATCGCATCCCCTCAGCGGGCGAGAGCCGCATGGTCGTCGTGATGCGCGAGCTGACCACGACCACCAGCCATCCCGAAGCCCTCAACCTCGGCCTGGCGATGTCGATCATCAACGAGATCGGCGAGACGGTCAATGCCGCGATGGGCGTCAACCAGGTATTGCAAACCCTGCTGGACATCCTCGGCAAGGCGATCCACTTCGACGCGGGCGAAATCTGCCTGTGGGATGCCAAAGAGCGTGTGCTGCGTCAGCGCGGCTGGGTGGGCGACGCGATGTATCTGATCCGTCTGGCGGAAGCGGGCGGTAAATATGACCTGGACGAAGGGATCAGCGGGTGGGTGGCCCGCCAGCGCAAGCCGATCCTGATCCATAACCTCGATGATCCCACCGCGATCCAGCCCAAGCTGATGAACAGCGATTACCGCAGCTTCATCGCCGTGCCGCTGATGCTGGGCGACCGCTTCATCGGCACGCTGGAACTGGCGCATCAGACCCCCGGTCACTTCAACAACAGCGATCTGGCGCTGCTGCAAGCGCTGAGCAAGCCGGTCACAGTGTCGGTCTACAATGCGGAAATCTACGCTGAGCAGACCCAGCGCATCGACGATCTGGCGAGCCTTCAGCAGTTGGCGTCCGAACATGAATTATTCGGCGATGCCTCGCCCGTCTATGCCGCCGTCAACCGCCGTGTGGCCGAACTGCTGACCGTCGATATGTGCGGCATCTTCCTGCATGATCCGGATCGATCGCTGCTGATCCCTCAGCCGCCTTTTGTCGGCCTGCCGGAGGCGCTGGTGCGCACAATCGTGATCCCCGTGCCGGCAGACAGCCCGCAGTTCGACATCTGGGATCGCCAGGCAAGCTGGGTCTCCAACGATGTGATTGATGAGCCGCTGGTGGAGGCGCTGGGCCTCAAACCGGTCGTGGGCGTGGCCGGGATCAGCAACACGGCCTGGGTTCCGCTGCAAATCAGCGGGCGGCGGATCGGCGTGCTGGCCGTCAGCAACAAACGCACCGAAGGCGGCTTTTCCCCGCGCGATGTCCAGAATCTGATGGTGCTGGCCGCGCAGGTCGCCATTATTGTAGAAAATATCCGCCTCTATCAGCGCGAACAGCGCATCGACGCGGAACTGGTCGGTCTTCAGGAGATCACGCACGCGATCGGCGCGTTGAGTCATGAAGGCGAGTTCTATTTTGAACTGACCGAGCGCATCGCCCGGCTCATGAACATCTCCATGTGCGGCATCCTGCTCTACGACCCGCCGACCAGCCGCCTGATCAGCAAACTGCCATTCTTCGGCATCCCCAACCACATGGTGCAGGAATACCAGATCGTGATCCGCCCCGGCAGCGCGGTCGAAGAATTATGGCTGGACGAGGATTACTGGGTCATTAACAACGTCCAGACCAATGCGCTGGTTTATGAGGTCGGGCTGGACGAGCTGGCCGAGTCGATCGGCGTGCAGAAGACCATGTTCGCCGCGCTTTCCGCCAGCGGTCGCCGCATTGGGGTGGTGCAGGTCTCGAATAAGCTCAACGGCGAGGACTTTACCGACGCCGACGCCCGCCTGCTGCTGATCTTCGCCGCGCAGGCCGCCGCCATCATCGAGAATGCGCGCCTGTACCGTGAAGCGCAGCGCAGCGCGGAAGAAGCGCAGGGTCTGCGGCGCGTGGCAGAACTGGCTGGCGCGGTCGTGACCACGCAGGAGACCTTCGCTCCGGTGCTGGCCGAAGTCGCCCGGCTGATGAACAGCGATATCGTGTTTATCAACGTGCTGGAACAGACCACCGGCAGCCTGGTGACTTACCCGCGCTGGGTGTATGGCATGGAGCTGGTCGATCCGATCGTGCAGGACATCTACGCGCCCGGTTTTGAAAACAGCGTGGCTGTGTCGCACGAGCCATATCTGGGCAACGATGTGCTGAACGACGCGCGGGTGCTGCCCAGCTACAAGCATGTCGCGCAGCGCATGAGTATCGTCAAGGCGATCATCGTGCCGCTGATGGTCGGCGATCGCACCCTGGGCGAACTCGGCATCGCCAACCGGCTGGATGGCAATTACACCCGCGACGACCTGAAGGTGCTGGGCATTGTCGCGGCGCAGACGGCGGCGGCGCTGGATCGGCTGCTGCTGTATGAAGCCACCGGCCAGAACCTCAACCGCCGCCTGGAAGAATTGGACGCGATCTCCCGTATCAGTAACGAACTGACCTCGACGGTCGAGCTTGACCCGGTGCTGAACGCGATTATCGAGGAGGCGGTGCAGGCCACCGATGCCGACGACGGCACGATCGCGCTGGTGCTGCCCTCCAAACAGTGGAAAAACCCGGAAAGCCCGGTGCTCGAACGCCGCCTGGGACGCCCGGAGACCACGCTGCTGATGTATGGCCTGGCCGATATTGAAGTGGAGGCCGTGCTGCGTGCTGCCGACAGCGTGCTGATCACCGATTACGAATTCAGCGTGATGGAAGCCGCGCCGCCCACCACCCGTTCAGCCGTCGCCGCGCCGATCCTGTACCTGGATCAGATCGTCGGCGTGATCCACCTGTACCATCACGATCCCAGCCGCTTTGACGACCGTGCCGCCGCCTTCCTTTCTACCCTGGCGACCAAAGCGGCGCTCGGTTACAGCAATTCGGTGCGCTACCGCGAACAGCTTGAACGCAGCGACCGTCTGCGCCGCCGCGTCGAGCAGTTGAACCGCATTTTTGAACTCGGCCATATGTTTTATGGCGATGTCGATCCCACCAGCATTCTGGAGGCGATCGCCTACAGCGTGCAGACTTCGGTCGGGTTCGATACGGTCGTCATGCTGCTGCTGGACGAAAAGACCGGCGCGCTGCGGCGGGTGGCCCAGGCCGGTCTGCCGGTTGATATGTTCGAGCGCTCGCGCCGCAGCACGATCAATCTCGCCAAGCTGAATGAACTGTTCAAGGACAAGTACCGCATCAGCGAGTCGTACTTCTACCCGGTGGAGGAAGTCGGCGACTGGTACGTGGAGCATATCAACGCCCTCAGCACCTCGTTCGATGGCAACCGCACGATCGAATTTTCCGGGCGCGATGGCTGGCGCGATGGCGATATGCTGCTGGTCACGCTGAAGGGTTACAACGGCCAGACGATCGGCCTGATGTCGCTTGACCGCCCGCACGATAACCGCCGGCCTGACCGCTTCACGATCGAAGTGCTGGAAATTTTCGCTCACCAGGCGGCCACCACCATCGAGAACGCCCGCCTGTACCGCGAAGTGCAGCGCAGCGCCGATCAGGAAGGCCGCCTGAACGAGATGATCGAGATGGTCGCCAGCACGCTCGATCTGGACGAGGTGGCGCGTTCCGTGGCCCGTGGGATGCTCCGGCTCGTCCCCTTCAACCGCATGACGCTGGCGCTGGCCGCCGATCGCGGATTTGATATGCTGCGGCTCCAGGTGACACACGATGAGTCGCTGGAGATGGAGAAAATCCACCGCATGACGCTCGACCGTACCGCGCTGGGCCGCACCTATCACGAAGGGCTGGATCATCTCTATCAGTTCGGCGACCCTGAGATCGGGCGTTACGAAGACCTGCAAACCTGGTACGAGGCCGGGGAGCGCGTCAGCCTGATCATGCCGCTGCTGACGGGCGGCCAGGAGATCGGCGTGCTGCACCTGGGCGCGGAAAGCGGCGCAGAAGCCTTTGCCGAGGCGCGCGGGCTGATGCGCCGTATCGGCCAGTTGGTCGCCAGCTCGATCCAGAATGCCCGGCTTTTCAATCAGGCCGTGAATCTTCAGGTGCTGAACGAGTCGGTGCTGGAATCGATCCAGCAGGGCATCGTCGTCCTCGATCCGTCCGGGCGCATTGTGTCCGCCAATGGCTTTATGAACACCCGCTACGCCTGGACAGACGACGCGATCGGCATGGATCTGTTTGGCTATCAGCCGGAACTGGCGGCGGTGCTGGCGGAAGATATTCGCCAGGCGTTGGAACACGGCCAGCAGATGGAGCGCGACAATCAGACCACCGCCATGCCGGACGGATCGATCGCCGTGCGCAACTACTACACCTATCCGCTGCGCTTTGGCGATACGATTCGCGGCGCGGTGCTGCTGGTGGAAGATGTGACCGAGCGCTCGCGGCTGGAAGAGGCGATGGAACAGCGCGCCAAACAGCTTGAGGCGCTGACGGAAGTCTCCACACGCATCACCTCCTCGCTGGAACGCGACGAAGTGGTCACGCTGGCGATGAATGAAATGGGCTGGCTGATCGGCTTCGATACCATGTCGCTGTGGCGGCGCAACGGCAGCTATATGGTGCTGGAAGGCCGCACCGGGCCAGACGGCGCGGAACTGCTGCGCCAGGAAGATATCCGTGTGCGCTTTGCCGATTTTCCGTCGCTGAAGCAGATGGTGGAGACTCAGCGCGTGGTCGAGGTCGGCCAGCGCGATAAGGTGACGGATAAGCTGCCCGGCCAGGAAGTGGCCGAAAGCTGGATGGCGGTGCCGCTGGTCAACCAGGGACATGTGATCGGCCTGGTGGCGCTCACCAGCAGCGAGAAAGACGCCTACAGCAGCCGTTCCGATCAGAACATCGCGCAGGCGTTTGCCAGTCAGGTCGCTATCGCGCTTGCCAACGCCGACCTGTTCGAGCAGACCTTTGACCGCACCAATGAACTGGGCACGCTGTTGGAGGCTGCCCAGGCGACCTCGATTACGCAGGATTTGGACTCGGTCTTCCGCACTGTGGTGGAGTTGATGTTCAACGCGCTGGACATGGACGACTGCGCGATCATGATCTGGGATGAGGTCGATAACGAACTGGAAGTCCAGGTCGATATGAACCGCTACGGCGACGTCGACCGCATCACGGCGCGCGGAACCCGCTTCGATCTGCGCCAGTACCCGGCCCGTCTCCAGGCCCTGCGCGAGCGCGAGGTGATCGTCATTATGCGTGACGAGCCGGAGCCGATGTTCCCCAACGAAGTGGAGGAACTGCACCGCGTGGGCGATGCGGCGCGTATGTTTGTGCCACTGGTCGTGCGCGAACAATCGATCGGGCTGATCCAGCTTGAGCAGAAGACCGCTGATAAGGTCGTCACGCAGCAGAAAGTCCGCCTGGCGCGGGCGCTGGGCGCACAGGTGGCCGTCGCCATCGAAAACGCCCGCCTGAACCGGGAAATGAGTGATCAGTTCGGTGAGCTGATGGTCATCAATGAACTCAGCCGCGCCATCTCCAGCACACTCGATCTCAACGAGATGATGGAAGTGGTCGCCAGGCAGGTTCCCGACGTAACCGGCGCGGACGAGCTGTATCTGGCGCTTTACGAAGAAATGACGCAGGATATCACCTTCCCGCTGGCTGTGCAGGGTGAACGCCGTTTCAGCATCGCGCCCCGCAAACTGGGCAACGACGAGGTGTCGTTCATCATCCGACATCGCAACCGTCCGCTCAGCCTGGGTGCGGATTACTACAGCCCCGATGAACTGCGCCGAAGCCTGGGCATCGTCAACGGCGAAGGCGACGTGAGAAGTTATCTCGGCGTGCCGATCGAATCTGGCAACGAAGTCCTGGGCGTGCTGGCGATCCGCGATCGCGAGCGCACCCGCGCCTTCACGCTCAATGAGCAGCGTATTCTGCTGACGGTCAGTTCGCAGTTGGGCGCCGCTATCCAGAACGCCCGCCTGTTCGAGAAGATCAATAATTTCGCCGCCGACCTGGAGCGCGAGGTCGCCCAGCGCACCCAGGAACTGGAAGACGAACGCGACCGCATCGACACGCTGTATCAGATCACGGCGGAACTGGGCCGCACGCTGGACATGGAACGGCTGCTGGGCCGCGCGCTCGGCATGGTGGCGAAAGCCGTCAGCGCGCAGGACGGCGCGATCATGCAGATGGATCCGGTGACGGATCAACTGTACAGCAGCGCGGTGCTGAACCCCAATTCGATGCAGCTTGATCAACTCAATCAGCGCGCTTTCCACCCGGCGGAGGTGATCGGCCAGTGGCTGATCGATCAGGACGAGCATTTTGTGATGATCGATCAGTTGGAGGAGTCGGAGTTCTGGGACTCATCAGCGCCGGGGGCGGCGGAATGGCGCAGCGCGCTGGCCGTGCTGCTGGAAGCCAACGAAGATCCGGTCGGCGTGATGGTGCTGTTGAGCCGCGATGAAGCCGCTTTTGCCGAACCGCAGCTCCGCCTGATGGTCGCCGCCGCCAACCAGGTCGCGGCCGCCATTAACAATGCCGACCTGTACCTGATGATCAAGGATCAGGCGGAACGACTGGGCGCGCTGCTCCGCACCGAGCAGGAAGAGGCGGACAAAAGTGCCGCCATCCTGGAAGGCATCGCGGATGGCGTGATCCTGGCCGACGCCAGCGGCAATGTCCTGCGTTTTAACCCCGCCGCCGAACGTATCCTCGGCGTCCCGCGCGATCAGGCCCTTAATCAGCCGCTTGCCAAACTGACTGGCGTGGCGGGTGAGGCGATCGGCGGATGGGTGCGCGCCAGCCAGTCGCACGCCAATGAGTCCGAAACTGGCGAATACTCGCGCATCGGCGATTACATTGATGAACGCCTCGATCTCGGCGGCAAAACGGTCAGCGTCCATCTCTCGCCGGTGTATACGGGCAACAAATTCCTCGGCACGGTGTCGGTCTTCCGCGACATCACGCGCGATGTCGAGGTCGAGCGCATGAAGAGCGATTTCATCACGCGCATCTCGCACGAATTCCGCACCCCGCTCACGCCGATCAAGGGTTATGCCGACCTGCTGCTGATGGGCGCGGCGGGCGCGATCAACGACGGACAGAAAAGCATCCTCGGCACAGTCAAGGAAAATGTCGATCGTCTGGCGGTGCTGGTGGAGGACGTGCTGGAGATCGCGGAGCTGGATCGCGGGCGCGACCGTGTGCAGGCCGAGCCGGTCGATCTGCCGGAACTGGTGGAGCGTGTGCTGCAAAATGTGCGTAACAAAGCCAATAACCAGCGCAAGACGCTGGTGATCGATTTCAACGCCGCGCCGGAAACGCCGGAGATCATGGCCGACCGCGACAAGATCACCCGGGTGCTGACCAACGTGATCGATAACGCCTTCAATTACACGCTCGACGGGGGCACGATCGAAATCCGGCTGAAGCCAGAGACAGCGCGCAAGCATGTCATGTTGAGCGTTCAGGACACCGGCGTGGGCATTCCGGAAGAGTTTTATGATCGCATCTGGCGGCGGTTTGAACGTCACGAAGACACCGCCCGCGAACTGGGGGTGGCCGGCACGGGCCTGGGGCTGGCGATCGCGCGCGAACTGGTCGAAATGCACGGCGGCGATATCTGGTTCGACTCGCGCGCGGGTATCGGCACGACGTTCTTCATTTCACTGCCCATCGACCAGCCTGAATATTTGATCGCATCGACCAGCAAGGCCGCAGTGCCAGGAGATTGAGCCGCATGGCCCGAATTCTCGTCGCAGAAGATGAGCGCGACATCCGCGAGTTAATCAACTTCACCCTGACCTTCGCCGGGCACAGCGTCTCCCAGGCTTCTAACGGCGCGGAGGCGGTAGAACTGGCGCAGCAGGTCATCCCCGATCTGATCCTGATGGATGTGCGGATGCCGCGCATGACCGGCTACGAAGCCTGCCGTCAGATCAAGCAGATCGACTCGGTGAAGGATATCCCGGTGGTATTTCTCTCTGCCAAAGGGCAGGATGACGAGATCAGCACCGGGATGGAAGCCGGGGCCATCGCTTATATCCTCAAGCCGTTCGCGCCGGATGAATTGACTAAACGCATCAACGAAATTTTGCAGCAGATCGGTGTAAGCTAAAGACGGATCGGCAGCACCGCAAATCACACCTGACGGAAAAGTTATGAGCGCGATCACGGTCGGCGGAGATTTGGTTCATTACGAAGTGCTGGGGCGTGGCCGCCCGGTGATCCTGGTTCACACCTGGATCGGATCATGGCGCTATTGGATTCCCCTGATGCGGCTTTTGCAACTGAAGTACCGCGTTTACGCCGTGGATTTGTTTGGGTTTGGGGATTCCAGCAAGAACGACGTTAAATATACGCTCAAGCATCAGGTGGAGCTGATGTCGGAATTTATGCGCCACCTGGAAATCTCGAAAGCCGCCATCATCGGTCACGGCCTCGGCGCGATGATCACCGCCAAGTTTGCTGAGACCCACGCGGACAAGATCGCGCGTATGATGCTGGTGAGTATGCCGCTGTTCAACGTCGGCGACCTGAGCAAGCGTGAACCGGGCGGCACGCGCGTGTATCTGAACACCCCCAAAGTCGCGGAACCCGCCCCGGCGATCACGCCTCAGCCCTCCGCAACCCCGAACACCGATGCCACCATCGCGCGGCGGCCCAAAGGCTTTGACCTTGTCTCCCCGGCAGACCCGACCATCGCCAGTGTGCGCAATCAGACGGTGAGCGACCCGGCGCAGTTCCGCGCCATGCTCCAGAAAGCGGCGCTGGAAAAAGGCAGTTCCGTGCTCAGCGGCCAGGGGGCTGATCTCACCAGCGACGCGGAGTACCCGGTCAATAACCCGCTGCGTGACAAGCTCGCCAATGCCAGCCCCGGCACGCTCCTGAACCGCTGCTTTCGCTCGTCGGAGCCGGAATACGAAAAGCTCATCAGCGATGTCACCCACACCGATCCGCAGGTGATCGAGCGCAGCATCCTCAGCTACGACGCCGGGGCGATGCTCGACACGCTGGCGACTCTGCCTGTGCCGGTGATGATCGTCCACGGCGAAGACGACCCGCTGCTCGATCCGCCGGATGAGGATGTGCGCGATTACATCAGCCGGGGCAAGGACGACTCGCAGCGGCGGTTGATCCCGCTTGATGGTGTCCGCCACTTCCCGATGCTGGAACACGACCCCTTTATGCGGCTGGTCGGTGACTTTCTGGAAAAAAACTTCAACGAGATCGCGTTCAAGGAACGCTGGCGCCGTCGGTCGAGATAGCCTTGTGTCTACTTCTGCCGATACCCCGCACGGCCTGATCTTCGCCAACGGCGATATTAACGACGGCCAGATGGTACGGCGCGCCCTGGACGCGGCGGTCGATCCGCTGGTGGTGGCGGCGGACGGCGGCGCGCGGGTGGCCGCGCATTTTGGCCTGCACATCGATCTGGTGGTGGGCGATATGGATTCGCTGACCCCCACCGAACTTGAAGCGCTGCTGAACGCGGGCGCGGAAATCGTCCGCCACCCGCCGGAAAAGGACGCCACCGATCTGGAACTGGCGCTGAATGTGGTGGCCGAACGCGGCGCGCGCTGGATCCGGGTGATCGGTGGCGTGGGCGATCGCATCGATCAGACGATCGCCAACATTTACCTGCTGGCGCTGCCTTCTCTGGCCGGGATCGATGTGCGCCTGGTCGCGGGTAACCAGGAGGTATGCCTGCTGCATCCCGGCGATCACCAAGTTCACGGGCAGGCGGGCGACACGCTCTCGCTCATCCCGGTCGGCGGTGATGTGACTGGCATCCGCACCGACCAGCTATACTACCCCCTGCGCGACGAAACGCTCTATTTTGGCCCGGCGCGGGGCATCAGCAACGTCATGCAGGGATCAGCGGCGGGCGTGGCCTTCCGCACCGGCGCGCTGCTGCTGATCCACACCGTCGGGCGGGCATAATCGGCAAAGATCATCATGAAAAGCCTGTCCCGCAAGGCTGATCGCTGGGTTCTCATCCAGCTATCAGAAGACGCCGGAACAAAACGCAACGCCCGATTTCCTGGTTGAAGCGCGGCGCATCAGGCGTTATGATCCTATAATGTCCACTGCATCAGCGAGGGGGAACAGCCATGCCAGTGCGCTTTAAGTGGCTCGACGACGAACTGACCTATCAGCTTTACGAGTTGGAGGGGGCGTGGACGTGGGACGAATTTTATCCCGTTTATCATGAAGCAGTGGCCGAAGAACTGCGGGTGGGCCACCGGGTCGATACGATCGTCGATCTGACGCGCTCGATCCGCCTGCCGCCGAATGCCATATCTCACCTGAAAGGGATGAGCGACAACGCCGTGCCCAACGACGGTCTGAATGTGCTGGTGACGAGCAACCGCACGATTCAGGTACTCTATAACGTGGCCGTGCGTGTGTACCCGCGTATCGGGCGCTTGTTTATCGTCACCGGCACGCTGGACGAAGCCCGCCGCATCGTGGAAGCCGACCGCCAGCGCCGCGCTTCATCCGCCGCAAAACCCACCACTTCCACATAAATACCCAGGCATCCCGGCTGCAAACTTGTTACACTACGCGGGGTGTGATTTACGGGTATTACGGAGACAAGTGAAGATGTCTGCTGACCATGCGCCCGGCTTACAGGCTGGGAGTTCAGAATTTTATGCGCCGGAACGGGTGTTGATCGTCGTCGCGCACGCCGATGACATCGAGTTTGGGATCAGCGGCACGGTCGCCCGCTGGACGGACGCTGGCACGCAGGTCACATACTGCATCGTGACGGATAACGGCGCGGGCAGCAACGATCCTGCCGTGCGCCGGGCTGATCTGATCGAGACCCGCCGCCGCGAACAGATCGAGTCCGCCGCCGTCGTCGGTGTGAATGATGTGCGTTTTCTGGGCTATCCGGACGGTACGCTCCAGCCCACGCTTGATCTGCGCCGCGATCTGACCCGCCTGATCCGCGAACTGCGACCGCAGGTAGTGGTGACGATGGACCCGACCACCGTGTATATCGAGGAGTTCGGGTACATCAACCACCCGGATCACCGCGCGGCCGGCGAGGCGGCGACCTATGCGGTTTTCCCCAGCGCGGGCACACGCCCGATCTTTCCTGAACTGCTCGATGAGGGTTATGAACCGCACAACGTCAGCAAGCTGTATCTGACGGTCGCCGCCCGCCCGACGCTGATCGTCGATATTTCCGGCGTGCATGACCGAAAGATCGCCGCGCTGCGCAAACACGCCTCGCAGATCAATGATGAGGCCATAGCGATGGTCGAACAGTGGGATGCGGTCTTCGGCAAGGCGCATGGTTACGCGGCGGCGGAAATCTTCCGCGTGATCCATCTCGATATGCCGTTTCCACAGGAAGCGCAGGAAGCCGTTTCAGTCATTAGGGCGGGCGAAGCATAATCCCGCGTCAGCCCGTTTGTCTCGGCTCATTTATCAACCGGGAGGCGCAGAAAATCGAGCAGCAGCGCGTTGACCCGTTCCGGCGCTTCGTGCTGCACCCAGTGGCTGGCATCGTCAATAAATTCCAGCCGACCATCGTCGCACAGGCTGAGGCTCTCTATCGCCGCTTCCGGCACAAAGGCCTGGTCGCGCTTGCCCCAGATCACCAGCGTCGGCACCGTGATGCGCAGGGTGGGCAGGCGGCTGGGGGGAGCCTGGCGCACCGCGCGATACCAGTTCAACATGCCGCGCATCGCCCCCGGCTGAGACCACGCCCGCCGGTATGCGCGCCGATCTTCGGGCGTAAAAACCGGGTTGCTGCCGAACGCCCAGGCCTGGAGCAGACGCCCGCCTGCCAGCCGGCAGACCCGCTCCGGGATCATGGGCAGGCGGAAAA
>Ga0224723_1001461_pt1 | contig 14225 bp, 10 predicted proteins | sample Balambano_FR2_Me_FD_161647 | JGI IMG/M metagenome (GOLD analysis project Ga0224723, IMG submission 161647) | Freshwater sediment microbial communities from Lake Towuti, South Sulawesi, Indonesia - Balambano_FR2_MetaG | ecosystem: Environmental > Aquatic > Freshwater > Lake > Sediment | place...
TTGAGCGCCTCGCACCACCACCACTAACCCCAAAGAGCGGTCACAATTAAAATCTCCTGAGCGCTCTGGCACTCATCATCAACCTCCAAGAATGAGTGTAAAAAAACCTGTGCGGAGCCAGCTAACGGTCGCGCTCACCGGACGCAGGCAACCCTTGCAACTCAACCAGCCATTTTGATACGTTCCGGTGCAGCGCGGTTGTTATGCTGCTCGGCAAAATACGTTGAATAAGGTATGCTAATCATCACTCACAGTTCTCTCAGCTTCCGCGTCCTCGATTCCTAATTCTTTCCTGAGACTTAAATATTTTCGACCGTCTGAAGTAACAGTCACATATTTCCGTAAATCAAGTGCAGCTTTTGGATTCGACTTTAATTGATTAATTAATGCAGAAATACTCGCTTTTTTATATAAAAATCTAAGGGCGACTAAATGCCTGATCTCTTCTTCAGTTGATTTAATATAACCGCCATATCTAATCATATACTCACTATCGTTATCCTCAGCATCTTTCAAGTGCCGAAGATGTTTAACTTCATGCTGATCAATTATACCTTTAAGAGCAAACTGTAAAGCAATTTCTTGCGCTTGGCTGAGTTGATTAATTTCCTCTTGCTGTTTCTCTTGTTTTTCTTGCAGACTCTTAAATTTAGCTTGAATTTTCGTGCCATCGACCGAAAAATCCTCTAATTTCTCAAGCAAACCGGAGTTGAATATCAATATTATGGCAAATACAAATATCTCCGTGTTACTGATTTTGTTTATGCGTGTGTTTGACGGCGCAAAAATAGAGGCTATTAAATACATCAAGCCCAGAATTGAAACAGTTTTTGATATCCACCAAGTAAACTTCTTCCTAGCCTCTTCTCTATTGCTAAAGATTTTCTCTAACTCTTCAATTCTCTTCTTTAAAGCCTTGTTTTCTTCTGCCAATTTAATGTTTTGAGAATCTGGCTCTACTTCCATAGCATCACCTTAAATTACAGAATAATCGCATAGGTACTACCCCAATTAGGTTTGATCTCCCTACAGATAACCTTTCAGTTACCGCCTTAACCGAGAAATAGAGCGGCATAACGTTCCTAGTCAGCGGTTGCAGTGGACTCGAAACACAACCACGATCGCCCCTCAATCCGCTGCACTAGGGTTGTTAGCTGGATAGCGCCACCGATCGCCCTCAACACCGTCTCAACCAAAACCTCTTGGAGCCTATCGCCTCCCCACCGATCGCCCCTCACCACCGTCACCACCCCTATCTCCTGAGCGCCTTGCAACATCACCACTAACCTTGAAGGACGGTCACAACCAAGGTCTCCTGAGCGCTCTGGCACTCACCATCAACCTCTAAGCACGAGTGTAATAGACCCTGTAGTGGAGCCAGCTAACAATTTATTCTACAGAGTTTTGCTGTAGACCCACCCTAATCGAGGTAGATCAACGACTACTTTGCTGTAGATCAATGGATTCTGGTTAGATCAACAGCAAGGCTGCTGTTTATTTCCCTCAATCAAGGTGGATCAACAGCAAGGTTCTGTAGATCTGCCTAAGCTCTCTTGGTGCGATTGCCCCTTCTCCCTCATCAGGTTAGCTCAGCTGCATTTGAATTGTTAGGTTGCCAGATTATGACGAGTTAATATCAATTTTATTCGCCGTAGGCAATCTCTAAAATATCTGGTGCAAAGTAAATTTTTGGACGTGCTACGATGTCAGATTCTGAGAGAATACTTGCATTTACTAGGCGTACTATGTCTGCACGTGCAGTGTTGTACTGTATTCCACACATCTCTGCAAATTGAGAGACTGTGATAGCTGGTGATTCAAACAGATGCTCGACAAGGCGATTAAGTCGAATGTTTCCTCCAGCGTGGTTTAGTAGTTCCACATACTGATTACGTAATTTGAGAAGCTTATCAAAGCGGCTCAGTGCATCTTTCGATTGTTCAATAGTTCCACGTAGACAAAAGGCAATCCAGTTCCTCCAGTTACCTTTCGTACTGACTTGAAACAAGAGGTTAATATATTCATCTTTATATTTATCGAAGAAAGCACTCAAATATAGCCAAGGCCTGCTAAGTTGGCATTGCTCATAGATCATCAGTGACAGCAAAAGTCTACCTACTCGTCCATTACCATCAAGAAATGGGTGGATTGTTTCAAATTGATAATGCACCATGAAACATAAAATTAAAGGTTCAATACTCTTCTCCTTGTGAATATATTTTTCCAGAGTATCTAAACATGGCATCACTTCATTTGGTGGGGGTGGAATAAACCTTCTATCTGAACCAATATGAACTTGAGAGCGACGGAAATTACCTGGATCTCTTTGGGATCCGCGAACTCCTGATAGAAGTGTTTGATGCATTGCTCGAATTAGGTTCAGGCTAAGAGGTCTTTTCTCTAAAAGGCTCAACGCTAGCTCCAGCGCCCTATTGTAGTTCCAAACCTCCTGCCAAGAATTTACTGGATCATTAGCTGATTTTGGTTGTCTCGGCTCAATTTCAAATAGCAAGAGTTGTTGTGGTGTAGCATAAGTACCTTCCAAACTAGATGAACGCAACGCCTCTCGTCGTTGCAAGGGACGCAGTAGTAGGTTGTAATTTGGCATATACCTACCTACTCCATCCAATCTTGCTAGCTCCTCTCGAGCCTGAACTAGCAAACCCCACAAATCGGTAGAAACTTCCCACTCATCTGGTAATGGATCAGGGATGAATGCCCAATCTTGACTACCTTCTACTGAGATCTCCCAAAGTCTTCCAGGCGTGCTTGTTGTAAAGATGCCCTTGTCCATACTTGCAATATTTGACCTTAAATTGAAACTCGATCAATCTAATTTCAATCTAATACTTGTTTTTGAAATTCGCAAGCACGAATTTCAATGTCATGTCAAAAGTAGGTTGAATCGCTTCAATAGCAGAGGTTTCAGCTATTTCAGAGATAAGTGGCTTGTAGAGGATTGCCATCAGTAAGGGGGCGTGCAACCTAACAAAGGGCTTAAACCCCTTGTTCTGTGCAGCTTCGTCAGGCATGGGTATCAACGAGGAACTGAGATATTTCGAGGAGAAGAAGGAATCTGAAGCACAAATTCTGTACCCTGACCAGGAGTCGAACGACATTCAAGACTGCCGCCATGCTTTTGCACAACAATCTGGTAGCTAATGGACAGTCCCAAGCCCGTTCCTTTACCAACAGGCTTGGTAGTGAAGAAGGGGTCAAATAGCCGCTCCCGAATGTTAGGAGCCATTCCGGCACCGTTATCTCGAATGCGAATAGTGACGATGCCCTGTGAATTTTGGTCTGTATTATCACCAGAACTCAGGGCCGTTTGAGTTACTGGTTCAGACAGGGGAACTGGCAGCTTTGGCATTATTTCCGCTTCGGTTTCAAATAGGGTAGGTGTCACGGGTAGGGTGGGAATAAACTCAGTTTGAATGGTGATTATTCTGGGGGCGGGCTGGTTTTCAAGCGCGTCGATCGCATTGCTCAAAATATTCATAAAGACCTGGTTAAGTTGTCCTGCGTAGCACTCGACAGGAGGCAACGCGCCATATTCTTTGGCGATCTGAATGCCCGTACTACCGCCGCAGGACTTGAGCCGATTGTGTAGAATCAGCAGCGTACTGTCGATGCCTTCGTGAATATTCACAGGCTTCATAGCTGCTTCATCCAGGCGGGAGAAGTTGCGGAGAGACAGCACGATTTGGCGAATTCTGTCGGCTCCAAGCCGCATGGAGGCTAGCAGCTTGGGCAGGTCATCAGCGACAAATTCAATATCAATTGCCTGAATTAACTCTTGAATTTCGGGGTCCGGGTCGGGATAGCACTGCTGATAAAGCTGAATCAGATGCAGCAGGTCTTTGGTGTAGTTGTTGGCGTGAACCAGATTGCCTGTGATGAAATTGACAGGGTTGTTGATTTCGTGGGCAATTCCTGCCACCATTTGCCCCAGGCCGGACATTTTCTCAGTTTGAATCAGTTGAGACTGGGTTTGCCGTAAGTTTTGCAGGGCTTCGGCTAGCTGTTTAGCCTGGTTTTCGGCGGCAGAGGCGGCGGCACGAGTTTTGGCGTAGAGTTCTGCTTGCTCGATGGCGATCGCCACTTGGTCTACAACAGCGTGCAGCAGTTCTACTTCACTGTCACTCCAGGCATGGAGGCGGCTGTGGCTACAGACGATTGCGCCTAGCTGGTTAGACTGAGTTTCTAGCGGCACCAGCAGTTGGGCTACGATGCCAGAGCGGTTAAGTAACTCCTGCACGTCAGCGTCTTGCTCAGGCTCCTTAGTGACATCATTAATCCGAATCATCTGAAGATTCAGTATTTTTGCCGCCAGAGTAACTGTTTCTTCGGGCAAGCAGTCTCCTAGCAGGCTGGGCAAACCAGATTCACAAGATTCATGGGTGACAACCAGGCTGGGCTGATCGTCGTTCATCCAGCACCAGATGAAGTGGCAGCGATCGATTTGCAGCAGCGATCGCACCTCGCTCACCGTTGTCCCCAGAATTACATCCAGATTGAGCGATTCTCGAATCTGGCTAGCCAGTCGAAACAGCAGCGCTTCTCGGCGGCTCATCAGTGCCTCTCGCGCCCAAATGCGGTCGATCGCCACTGCAATGCTGTTGGCAATCCAGCCGAGGGTGTTGAGGGTTGCCTCGCTTAGCGGCTGGCGACAAAACAGCGCCATTACACCGACCAGCCGATCTTCAACAATCAGCGGATATCCGGCAAAACCGATCAGTCCTTCGCGCTGTACCCAGTCCTTTGCGCCGATGCAGACATCGTTGGGGACATCGTTTGTCTCATAGGGCTGACGGGTCTGAGCAATAAAGCCAATGATCGAGATCCCTAAAGGAATCCGGCTGTAGAAATCTTCGACATGGGAGTGCTGTCCGGCGATCGCCTGTAGCTCCAGTAGTTTTGCCTCAGCGCTGTAAGTCCAAATCCGAACAAAATTTGCATCAAGATACTGCACCGTTGTTTCAGCGCAGCGCTCCAAAATCTCAAATAGCGCTCCGCCTTGCGCCAGCAATACGCCCATTGTGGCAATGAACTCAGACAGATGCGATCGCTGCAATAAGTCTAGCTCTGACTGTTTGCGCGTCGTCACATCGCGAAAGTAAACGGACAGCCCTTCCTGATAGGGAAGGGCCCGCACCTCAAACCACGTTCCCAAAGGCGGGTAGAATGCCTCAAAATGCACGGGCGTGTGCTGGGCGATCGCCCGCCGATATTCCTGCTCAAATACCGAGCCAACTGTTTCGGGAAACACCTCCCAGATGCAGCGCCCCAGCAATTCACTTTGAGCTTTAAACAGTGCTTTCTCAACCTGAGGATTCAGGTAGGTAAACCGCCAGTTATGGTCAAGGGTGAAAAAAGCATCCGTAACATTTGCTAGCAGGCTGGCCAGTTTGCACTTAGACCTGGTTTCACCTGTGGTTTCAAGCTGAGTGTGATTGGCGATCGCTTCCTCCAGTTCTGCCGTCTTGCGCCGCAGTTCCAGTTGCGTGACGACCTGATCGCCCAGGGTTTTCAGTGCCTCCTGCTGCTCCGGGCTGAGCGACCGCACCGCCCAATCCATCACGCACAGCGTCCCAACGCACAACCCTTCTGAGGTAATCAGCGGCACACCTGCGTAAAAGCGAACGTGGGGATGGTCTACCACCAGCGGATGCAGCTTAAATCGCTGATCTGCCAACATATCCGGCACCATCAGCAAACTTGCTTGCTCAACCACGTGGGCACAAAACAATTGCTCTAGGCTGACGGGTAACTCTAGACCAACACTCGACTTTGACCAAAAACAATCATCTGCCACAAAATTAATCATGGCGATCGGCACCTGACAGGTTTGAGCGGCTAGACGGGCGATCGCATCAAACGCAGCCTCCGGCTCAGAATCTAAAATTCGATACTGAAGCAAGGCCGCAAGTCTGGCAGATTCATCAAGTAATCGTGCTGCCATCGGCTATAAAGGGTGACAACAAGGAACACACATCAACTTCTTTAACCCTGCAAGCAAGGTTCACAGCCAGCATCCAGTGATTTCAGCACCCCAAATAATCACTGAAGCAATAATTAAGGCAAATTTTCTAGTGAAGCCCAAATCAATCTGCAATCGAATAAAGTAAACAAAAATAACAGAAGGTAGAGTGTTTTTGTGAAAAATTGCCTCTTCGATAGGTATACAGGCTGTACCGAGTTTCCGACCCATAAGCTTAAGGAAAGTTAAATTTTTAGCACACAGGCTAACCGAGCTACCCAGTTTACTTCTCCCGCCGCAAAAGGCAAAGGACAGCGCCAAAGCTTCCGTTGCCTGCCTTTCTTGCTCTCTTCTACCCCTTCTCCGCCCCCATGTGGCATCTATCCGTTCCCAGGCAATTCCGACAGCTTCTAATCGGGTCAAAGCGTCTTGCCATCTTTGAAGCTTGTGTAATTGGACTCGTCTCAGGTTTAGCGGCCGTTTTGCTCAAGCAAGGAATTAGCTGGCTGGGCGGCTGGCAACTCAGCACCTCAACTCAATTTCCCTGGATGCTGCCTCTAATCGGGCTGGGAGGGGGGTGTTTGACGGGTTTATTAATTGAACGCTTGGCCCCAGAAGCCGCAGGCAGTGGAATTCCTCAAGTCAAAGCAGCCCTGGCAAACTTTCCCATTCCGCTCAATTTGCGAGTGGCGATCGTTAAATTAGCCAGCGTTACCCTAGCGCTAGGGTCAGGGTTAAGTCTGGGTCGTCAAGGCCCTACCGTGCAAATTGGCGCAGCACTGGCTGCCCAACTGAGCCAGTGGATTCCTACTTCACCGGAATATCGCAGGCAGCTTTTAGCAGCGGGAGCGGCGGCGGGTTTGGCGGCAGGCTTTAATGCCCCGATCGCTGGGGTGCTGTTTGTTGTAGAAGAGTTCTTACAGGATTTTTCTGGGCTAACCCTGGGTACGGCTATTCTGGCCTCGTTTATTGGGGCAGTCGTCTCTCGGCTCCTGGGCGGACAGGGACTCAGCCTGAATTCCGTGATGACAGACTCCCACGTGAGTTTTTCGCTGCAAGATATTCCCTTTTTTCTGATTTTGGGGTTGCTGGCAGGGCTGCTGGGTGCTTTGTTCAGCCAGGGCATCTTTGTCGGACTGAATTTTTATCGCCGAACTCTGCGGTTGAGTTTACCTTTGAAGGTCGGATTAGCTGGGCTAGTCACGGGTCTGGTGGGAATGCTTCTACCGCCCGCCGTGCGAGACAACACGGGGCTACAAGATTTTTTGAGTACTGGAGAAGCGGGCTGGCAGGTGACGCTACTTGTTTTTTGGGTGAAGTTTGTCCTGACGCTGGTTGCTTACGGCTCTGGCGCACCAGGAGGAATTTTTGCACCGTCGCTGGTGTTGGGGTCGGCGCTGGGCTATCTAGTCGGTTTCTCGGCTCAGGGGCTAGAAAATTTGGTTGGAGTTCCCCTGGGAATGCCTGCTGGCATTAGCCCTGCGACCACCTATGCGCTGGCAGGAATGGGTGCTTTTTTTAGCGCCATCACGCGAGGGCCAATCACGGCGATCGTCATTGTGTTTGAAATCACGACGGATTTTAATCTGGTGCTGCCGCTGATGATCGGTTCTGTGATTGCCTACCTGATCGCCGATCGCCTTGCGGGGGGGTCGCTCTACAACCGTCTACTGTCCTGGAATGGCATTCATCTGGAATCGGTGACAGCAAACACTGGGCCTTGGGCTGATCTGACCGCAGCTACGCTGATGCAGCGACGGGTTGAGACACTATCCAGCCAGATGAAGCTGAGTGAGGCCGTGCAGGCTTTTTCGCGATCGCACCATCGCGGCTTTCCGGTTGTGGATGACGGCAAGCTAGTAGGCATCGTCACCCAGAGCGACCTGGCAGACACTTCGCGCCGTCCGTCTGCCACTCAGGAGGCAACACTGGCAGACATTATGACCCCTCAGCCTGTCACCGTTAGTCCAACCGATCCGCTGACTCATGTACTTTATCTATTGAATCGGTTCAAGCTCAGTCGCCTGCCTGTGACTGAAGGGCATAAGCTGGTTGGAATTATTACCCGTGCCGACATTATTCGGGCAGAATCTGATCAGCTTAATGGAAATAGGCAGTTTGGGCCACAGCCAGAGCCTTCCTACGTGGTCTATCAGACGCGATCGCCCGCCACAGGCAAAGGTCGGCTCTTAGTACCGCTGAGCAACCCCCAAACGGCTCCGCTGCTGCTCAAAATTGCGGCGACTATTGCCCGCGATCGCGACTATGAATTGGAATGTTTGCAGGTAATCACCGTGCCACGCGGCAGTTCTCCGGCAGAGACATCCGTGAGAACGACTACCAGCCGTCGTCTGCTGCGTCAAACCGAGCAACTGGGGCGAGACTGGCAAATTCCAATTCACACCCAAATTCGGGTTGCCCACGATGCGGCACAGGCGATGCTGGAAACGATTAAGGAACGACACATTGACCTGATTTTGATGGGTTGGAAGGGCACTACCGCTACGCCAGGGCGCGTTTTTGGCAGCGCGGTGGATACGATCGTGCGCCAAGCGGCCTGCGATGTGGTGGTCATTAAGCTTAGCAGAGCCGCAACCTTTGACCACTGGCTGGTGCCCATTGCGGGGGGGCCAAACTCTCAAAAGGCTTTGCAGCTATTGCCAGCCCTGACGAAGCTTAGCCCTTCCCCCACTGTCGAAATTTGTCAGGTATTTAATTCGATGGATTCTGCCGAGGAAAATGTGTTGCTTCAGCAAGCGGTCGATCATCTGAGTAGCCAGGTACATCATCCGGTGGTAGCTTGCCCTGCCTGGGGGCCTTCGGTTCCAGAGGCTATTCTGAATCTGGCGGTAAGGGATGCTTGTGATGTGATTGTGCTGGGCGCAAGCCGTGAAGGGCTGTTGCAGCAGGCGATTAAGGGCAATATTCCAGAGGCGATCGCCCGCTATGGCGATCGCACGGTCATTCTGGTCAGAGGGGCGATCGCGGCTCAGAGTTAAGGGGTTTGGGCAGAGGGAGGAGAAACTGCGATGGGTTCATCTAATCTTCATCGGGTTAAACCGGAAACTTAAATCCTACGCGCTTAAATGGGAACCGGAGACGCAAGACATCTAACTGTTGGTGAATACACCCAATTAGATGAACGAGTTGGATGAAATTAGTACGGAAACAAAAGCAAATCCCGTGAATCTATAGAACAAGCACCTCCGTACTAGTTCTGATGCTCAGGCGGAGACCCGTGCAGATCGCGATTCGCGAGTCCGTTGTTGAGTTAATTATCAAAGCCTTTACCCGTTGAGTCAAAAGATAGTCAAAATCTCGTAGCTAGATCCACTCAGATTACGGTTCTGGCTCAATCTGATAGAAATGTGAAATAGTCTGCGATCGCTTTAAACCATCGCTTTTATCCTTCGCTCGAGCCATTTGCATCAAACAATTTCTGTGTGTTCATAGGATGAAATTAGTATGTATCAATTAAATCCGAATTCTAAGGCTCGTCCAATTCTCGTCGCAGTTTGCTGCACCTTTTCTTTAGGAATAGCGATAGGGGGCTTCCCGCTGAGAGCGATCGCCCAGGAATATATTCCCCCCAATGTCGGTTTACCAGGACGGCGAGAAGGCGGCGGCACTCGTGGCTGCTGGAACGAGCTAGCAGCGGCAAACAGCACCCTGTCCCCGTCCTCCATAGAAGAGTTGCCGACGGCTCTAACCCCTGCTGAAAACTTTGGCTACACAACCTCAGAGCATCCCACTTTCTTCTTCTATATCCCTCAGCTTTATGCTGAAAAAGCAGTAGCGGCCGACTTTGTGCTGCGGGATGAGCAGGGCAACGAAGTCTACAGCACCACCTTTCAACCCCGTCATACCGCTAATGTCATTAGCGTCACGGTGCCCGCCGATAGCTCATCGGGACTGGAACTTGGCAAATCTTACCAGTGGAGCTTTGGCTTGACCTGCAACCTGGATGATCGCTCTGGCGATCGCGTTATGGACGGCTGGATTCAGCGAATTCAGCCCAGTGCTGAACTGCAAACTGCTCTGACAAACGCCCCTCCAGCCCAGCTTCCTACCCTCTATGCCCAATCAGGGATTTGGTACGACGCACTCGCTAGTCTAGTGGCGCTTCGCACTACCCCTACGACTCTAACTTTTACAAATCAGTGGTCCACTCTACTCAACTCTGTTGGGCTTGGTCACATCGCTGAAGCTGCCTTTGCTCAGTGCTGTACCACTGCTCAGACGGAGTAAACCGCCTGCTTGAACGTGTGGGTATCTGCATCTACCCGCACTCTATCCCTCGCTACTGTCGAAACCGCCTAACACCACTCAAGCCTAACTAACCGTCCTGAGAAGTAAAAGTTATGCATCGACCCTCTCTGCTTAAATGGTTTGCTGTTTCGCTTATGCTGTCGGTGGGAATATGGCTGGTTGCCCTGCCCACTGTAACCCTAGCGCAACAATACATCCCTCCCCAGCGCGGCTTGCCGGGTCGCCGTGAAGGGGGAGGCACTCGTGGCGATTGCTTGAGCAGCAGCCAGCGCCTGACTGCCCTGATGCCTGACACTAACTTTGGTAAAACCATTGCCGAGTATCCTACTTTTTTCTGGTACATTCCTGATGTGCAACCGCAAGCAGCGGAGTTTGTGTTGTTGGATGAAAATGACAACGAGCTACATCGCACCCGTTTTCAGGTAACGGGAGATTCGGGGGTCATCAGCCTGAGCCTGCCTGAAACTGCCGGAATGCCACCTCTGGAGGTTGGGAAAGACTATCACTGGTATTTTTCACTGGTGTGTGATGATGTGGATCGATCGGGTGATCCCTATACCGAAGGCTGGATTCAGCGAGTTGAGCCGGATGCAGCCCTGATTGCTCGGTTGGAAACAGCCACCGCCCGCGATCGCCCCGCAATCTACGCTGCCGCTGGAATTTGGCACGATGCCCTCGCCTCTCTCGCTGATTTGCGTCGCGCCAACCCGCAGAACGCTACTTTCGTAAGAGAGTGGAGAACTTTACTGGGTTCAGTAGAGCTAGCCAACGTCGCAGATCAGCCGTTTGTCTCTTGCTGTGAGCAAGTCAGTATCCAGCCCCTCAGCAGTCACTTGGGCACCAGCCCGTAACGTACACCATTCCTCATTCGGTTTCCTCCTATGTGCTGCGATCGCCTCCGACTTATTCGCATTGCGGCTTGTCTAGCAACATCAGGGCTATGGTTAAACGGCGGTTTACCGTCAGCCCTGGCGCAGCAGTACGTTCCACCGGATTTGGGATTGCCTGAGCGTTTGGGCGATGGCGGCACACGGCTAGGCAATTTTGGGCGACCGCCCGGATCTGATGCGCCTGCAATCGAGCTACCCCAGCTTGAACAGCAAAGATCTCCCGCTCAACCTGCACGTGGACGCTATACCCCTCCCGCGTCAGGATTACCTGGTCGGCGTGAGGCAGGCGGCACCCGCAGCGGTAGCTGCATTAACAACTCACAACCAGAGAACCTGCAACCAGACGACCCGCAACCAGGCGACTCGCAAAATCTGGTTGCCCTAATGCCGCCGGACAACTATGGCGGAACCGTTACGGGCTACCCTACCCTGTTCTGGCAAGTTCCCTCGAATCAGGCAGCAGCCATAGAGCTAATTTTGTTTGATGAGGCGGACAACGAGATCTACCGCACTCAATTACAAATCACAGGCGAAGCAGGAATCGTTAGCCTGACGCTACCGGCCCATGCTGGAATGCCGCCGCTGGAGGTAGGTGAGCTATATCGCTGGTCATTCTCCCTGATTTGCGACTCAGGCGATCGCTCAGCCGACATTTACACCGAGGGCTGGATTCAACGAGTTGAGCCTGCACCCGACCTGATTGCCCAACTTGAAGCAACAGCAGAGAGCGATCGCCCCGCTATTTATGCCGCCGCTGGACTCTGGCACGATGCCCTGAGTGCAATCGCCGAGCAGCGCCGCGCTGATCCTGAAGATGTGGCTGCCAGTGCCCGCTGGCATAATTTGCTGGAATCGGTTGGACTGGGTGCGATCGCTGACGCACCGTTAAACTAATTAAAGACTGTAGTTTACTCTGAAGTGAAACCCTTCATCTTGCAGATTGTTAGTGCGATCGCCCACATCTACAAAAGGCTCAGCATAGTACAAACCTAAGTCTAAATCTGGAAACGGCTGCCACAATATTCCTAAGCCAATGCTTCCTAAAAAGGCAGTGAAGCCTACGCCGCAGCCCGACTTGCCTACAACTCAGCAAAGGTATCTGGAAAAATCAGGGACTTGATAACATCCTTGAGGATCTATCACAGCAGTTTCGTCGCCCTCGTAAAGGGTAATCTCCAATGTAAGCACTTAGCAAAAGGATGAAGGATGAGGGATGAAGGATGAAGGATGAATCGAAACCCTGGCTATCAGCGGCATTGGCAAGTCAACGTTGTCCTAATCATCGCTTCAACTGCTATAGATCTGCGACTTCTTTGAGAAGTCGCAGATCTGGTTGCATTCTCATTCAGAAGTGAGTAACCATTCGGTGATGCCTGCGGCGATCGCCTCTGCCAACTGTTCCTGTTCTTCTGAGTCAACAATCCACTCAAACTCTTCAGGATTGATCATGAAGCCGAGTTCTAACAGGACTGAAGGGGCGATACTAGGACGGGTAAGCGCCAGGTTATTCCAAAACACACCGTAGGAGGGGCGATCGCGGGTTTCAACCAGGTAGTTGTGTAGAAACACAGCCAAACTGTGAGCTTGAGTGTGATACCAGAAGGTGCCGATTCCAGCAGTGTTGACGGCATCTCCGTCATCGGGCAGGGCGTTGTAGTGAATGCTGAGGGCGATCGCTGGCTCCAACTGGTTAATCAAATCCACTCGGTCTTGGGGGTACAGGTCTGCGTCACCTTCACGAGTCATGTAAACAGTGGCTCCGCGAGCAATCAGTCGATCGCGGATTAGATTTGACATCACTAAATTGATTTCCTTTTCAGGATAGCCCGTTGGACCTCTTGCCCCCAGATCTTCGGGGCCGCCATGCCCCGGATCGAGTAAGATGCTGATTCCGGCTAGGGGCTGATTTCTGTTGACGGTGACTTGTGGAGGATGCCGCAAGGACAACACTAAACTGGTGCCTTCATACGCCAACTCATAGCCCCACTGCTGATCGGTTTTGAGCCGGAAGGTGTATTGAATTTGGTCGGGAGAAGCCTGCTGCCAGTCCAAGCGCTCAATTAAAGGATTGTCATTGAGCAGAATGGTATCAGTCTGAGCAGTTGTGTTGTGGAGTGTCAGGGTGAAGGTGTCGCTGCCCTGGTTGACGCTAACGGGAACGGGTACCTGGAGCGGAAAGGTGATTTGGGTGCGATCGCCCAGTTGCTCAGCCCGAATGCTGCGAATTAGCGATCGCGGCGGCACGGGACTTTCTGATACCTGCACTTCGGTGGCGCGAATCCAGGCTCCGTAGTCGAGTCGATACCACTCACCTTCTCGTCCGGTAACGGTGGCTCTGGTTCCGGTGGGTAGGGGCGTGAGGCGAGAATAGTCGGTGCTGGGGCCAGTGCGGGCAGTACCAGAAGCAGCAGCTACTTCTATCACTTGGAATTGAACTGGGGAAAGGATTTCTACGCTTCCAGGAGCAGGTTGGCGGACGGTTTCACCGTTCAGGGTTAGCTCAAATCGAGGTTGTCCTAAGTTACCAATCTGGGTTGCGATACCGCATCCCTGATAGCGGTTTGCAGAATCGGTGATTGGCTCGTTCTGAAGTGTCAGGACAGCAGAATTGGGCGGCAGGTCTGGAGTGAATTGGGGCAAGAGAGGAATTGTTTGATCGCTGAGAATGACTGAAACGCTGGCGTTGGTGGGGGCGATCGCACTAAAGCAAATGGGTTCGTTGGGCAGCCTTACAATATCAACAGATGGCGTGAGTGACCCTTCAGCAAAAGCAGTGCCAACGGGTGTAGGCGGCTCGGCTGAAACTCGATTCACCCGAATCACCAGTTCCTCATCCTGGTAGCGTAAGGTAAATACATTCTCACCGGGTTGCAGTGGAAAGCTGGGGGCAAAGTGTCCAGCGGGGCTGCGGGCGATCGCTTCTCCATTCACCTCAACTTCACCTTCGTTTGAGGCAGTACCAATGAGAAAGATTTGGCTGGCAGTAGTTTCGTGGTTGTCGGATGGGTAGACCACAGAGAGAGGCTGGTTGGTTTGGGCGATCGCCACTGTTCCCCCGATTCCCATTCCCCCGATTCCCATTCCCC
>Ga0224723_1001462_pt1 | contig 14208 bp, 9 predicted proteins | sample Balambano_FR2_Me_FD_161647 | JGI IMG/M metagenome (GOLD analysis project Ga0224723, IMG submission 161647) | Freshwater sediment microbial communities from Lake Towuti, South Sulawesi, Indonesia - Balambano_FR2_MetaG | ecosystem: Environmental > Aquatic > Freshwater > Lake > Sediment | place...
AATTGCATTGATGAAAATCACGGGTCATCGGTCACTGGGTTTGGGCGAAATGATGTGCCCCTTTCTTCGAGTCTAATTTTGTCCTTTTGCGGATTCTTCAATCAATTCTTCTCGCTCAATTCAATCTATCAATTCAATCTATGAAACGCTTCTTTCGTTTCGTTTTGTTCACCAGTATTACGCTTGCTTTCGTTCTGTTGACTCAAATTGCACCTGCTCAAACCCTGAATCGGTGGGGCGATCGCGGCTACAACTGGACGGGAGACTTTAACGGTGACGGCAGAGCCGATCTGGCATCTGGGATCACGGGTGGCGCAATTGTCCGACTGTCGAGCGGCAGCAGTTTCACGGGCGGGATCTGGTCAGTGCCAACGCCGTGGGGCGGAGCCGACTACACCTGGGTCAGGGATTTCAACAACGATCGCAAAACCGATATTGCCACTGCCCAGGAAGGCGCAATTTACTTACATTTATCCAATGGGCGGCAGTTCAGGACGCTGACCCTACCTACGATCAACCGCTGGGGCGATCGGGGCTATAACTGGGCGGGGGATTTTGATGGAGACGGTCAGCTCGATCTAGCATCGGCACTCCCCGGCGGCGAGGTGATTTTGCGACTGTTTCGCGGCGATGCATTTGAACTGGCAACCTGGACGGTTGCAACCCCCTGGGGCGGTGCGGACTATAGCTGGGCGGGCGACTTTAACCAGGATGGCAAAACGGATCTGGTAACGGCGATCGAGGGCACAGTCTATGTGCATTTGTCAGACGGCAAGCAGTTCCAGACCCTGAGTGTGCTCACTCCCAATCGCTGGGGCGGACGCGGCTACAACTGGGCGGGGGATTTCAACGGCGACGGTCGGCTGGATCTGGCATCGGCAGAAGGAGACGGCACGGTCACGATGCGGTTTTTCAACGGCAGCGGCTTTGACCTGGCAACCTGGACAGCCACCACCGCCTGGGGCGAAGCGCCCTACACCTGGACAGGCGACTTTAATGGCGATCGCATCACTGATATTGCCTCAGCGCAAGCCGGAATGGTTTATCTGCATTTGTCGGAGGGAACTCGGCTCACCAGTCTCGCCGTTCCGACCCTGAATCAGTGGGGCGGTGAGGGCTATAACTGGGCAGCAGATTTTACGGGCGATCGCAAAACCGATATTGCCGCTGCGCTACCCGATGGCGCAGTCCTGATGCGGCGGCTGAGCGGAGATAGTTTTGCCGTCGCGAACTGGATGACCTCATACTAGTCATTGACAAACGAGCCATTGGTAAACGAGCCATTAGTAAACGAGCCATTGGCAAACTGCGATGAGGGCATGGTTCTGCTGAAATTTCTTGTGTCGCTGCTGCGCTCTGTTGGGCTGACGGTTTTGCTGATGTATGCAGGGCTGTGTCTGGTGCTCTATTTTGGGCAAACCCGGCTAATTTTCTTTCCGCCCCGATCGATCGACGCAACGCCTGCAGCGGTGAATCTGGCTTACGAATCTGTCGAATTGCCAGTCGAAAATGCGACGAGTGCAGGGCGCAAGTCCCCAGGAACCATCACGGGCTGGTGGATTCCTGCAAGCAGGCAAAACGCGCCAGTGCTGCTTTACTTTCACGGAAATGCCAGCAATATTGGCGATCTGGTGAATCGGGCGGCGCGGTTTCATCAAATGGGGCTGTCGGTGCTGCTGATCGACTATCGCGGCTATGGGGCAAGTACTGGCGAATTTCCCTCAGAGCAAAGCGTGTATGAGGATGCGATCGTTGCCTGGAATTACCTGACGCAAACGCGCCAAATTTCACCCGATCGCATTTTTTTGTTTGGACAGTCGATCGGGGGAGCGGTGGCGATCGATCTGGCAAGTCGTCAGTCAGGAGCAGGGAAAATTCCGGGCGGCGTGATTGTGGAAAGTACGTTTACCTCGATGCGGCAAATGGCAGATATTGCAGGCTATTCCCGCTTTTTGCCGATCGATTGGCTGCTGACCCAGTCTTTTGATTCGCTCACCAAAGTTCGATCGCTTCAAACTCCGATTTTGCTGATTCACGGCACTGCTGATCGCACCATTCCCCCGGTCATGAGCCAGAGTCTTTATGGCGCTGCACCCCAACCCAAACAGCTCGTGCTGATTCCGGGCGCGACCCACAATGATGTTTCGCGGGTGGGCGATCGGGTTTACTGGCAGGCGATCGAGCAATTTGTTCAAAAACACGCTCGTCCCCAGCAGGCGCAATAACCTGATAAAGTACCTCCTCAGAAATGGATGACCGCAGTTCGCGATCGAGCGGGCAATCGAGCGGGCAATCGAGGGAAAGGAATAGTTGATGCAGAGCAGTTCCAGGGGGGTAATCGGTTGCAGATTCAGAAACAGGGGCGGCAAAGTCCGATCGCCGGGGTCGTTGGACTGCTCATTCTGCTGATCGTGCTGCTGCTCGGCGTTTATTTTCGCGGGGAAAATCTGGGCGATCGCGTGTATTGGGTGGATGAGGTGGCAACGTCGATTCGGATTGCGGGGACAACGAGAACTCAGCTTGTCCAGCAGCTTGCCACGGGTCAACTGCTCACGGTGCAGCAGTTGCTCGACGTGCAGCAGTTTGACCCCGCCCTGCCCTGGTCTGCCACTTTCGCTGCTCTGCGCCAAAGCCCCGAACACGCTCCCCTCTACTTCCTGCTGGCTCGTCTCTGGCTCCAACTCTGGGGCAATGGGATTGCCCAGATTCGATCGCTCTCGGTGCTGTTCAGCTTGCTGTGTTTGCCTGCTCTGTTCTGGCTGAGTCAGGCGCTGTTTCAGTCTCGTCGCACCAGCACGATCGCGGTGATGCTGCTGTCGGTGTCGCCGTTTTTTGTGGCGTATGCTCAGGAAGCGCGTCCCTACAGCTTGTGGGGGCTATCGCTGCTGTGGATGGCGGCAACGTTGCTGAGTGCCCTGCGGCGGGGGCGTGTGGGAGATTGGTTGCTCTATGCTGGTGCGGCGACGATCGCTCTCTATACCTCGGTACTGACGCTGCTGGTACTGATAGGACAGGGAATTTATGCGGCGTTGACCGATCGCATGATCGATCGCATGGAACAACAAAAAACAGGCGTGTTTCAGCGATGGCTGCTGGCGGCTGGGGGAGCGATGCTGCTGTTTTCGCCCTGGATCATTATAATGCTGCAGCACTGGGCAATGCTTCAGGACAATACGACCTGGGCAAGAATCCCGCTCTCACCGATCGCAATGGTAGCAATCTGGCTATATAGCGTTGTCGTTCTCTTTTTTGATTTGCCTGTATCGGTGTCGCTGAGTTTTGAGACGATCGCTAAAGCATTCACAGCCCTATTTATTCTGATATTCATTGGCGTTTCGCTAAACTCGCTTCGCCGTTCATCCAGGTCTGTCTGGCAATTTCTGCTTACCTTTGCGCTACCCATTCCGATCGCGCTCATGCTGGTTGACTTCCTTTCGCAGGGGCAAGCTTCGGCAACGCCGCGCTATCTTGTGCCGCTTCAGCTTTCAATTCTGTTAGTTATGAGTCGATGGCTCAGCGATTCCTTTCAGCCTGTTCCTTGCGATCGTTTAAGGATCGATCGTTCAACGATTGATGGCGATCGGTTTCTGCGTTTCCTCAAACCATCCCTTTTGATCCTGCTCATGAGCTTGAGTTTGATGTCCTGCATTTCGAATCTAAATCGTATTCCAGACTATCAAAAGGCGCATAATCGGTTTAATCCACCGATCGCCGCTCTGATCAATCAGGCAAATCGTCCGTTGATTGTGAGCGAAGCTGCCAACACAATGAATTTGCTGTCGCTCAGCCACAGTTTATTGCCGGACATTTCGCTGCAAATTTTTCCGGTCATTGATGCAAGCCTTGCGCTTAATGTCTGTAACCCCAACTTCAACACCACCTTTTTGTTCAATCCCACCCCTGATTTGATCGATCGCCTCAGGGCAAGCGCACCATTCACCCTGCAAGCAGTCTATCAGCCAGATCTGCTGACTCCAGACGACGTTCATTTATCGCTGTGGCAAATTCGGAATGGAAAAATTCAAAGCGGGCAAATTCAGAACCCACCAATTCAGGACGAGCAAATTCAAAGCAGGTTGTGGGAGCAGGAAACGGCACGATGATCCCGACAGCAAACTGGAAACTTCATAGATTCAAGCAATTCAGTTGGAAGTTAAAGCGATCGTGGTGGCTGTTTGCCATTCCTATTTTGCTGGGAATTTGCTTTCGGGTGATTCATCTGGAAGCGAAGGTTTACTGGGTGGATGAGGTGGCAACGTCGATTCGGATTGCGGGGACAACGAGAACTCAGCTTGTCCAGCAGCTTGCCACGGGTCAACTGCTCACGGTGCAGCAGTTGCTCGACGTGCAGCAGTTTGACCCCGCCCTGCCCTGGTCTGCCACTTTCGCTGCTCTGCGCCAAAGCCCCGAACACGCTCCCCTCTACTTCCTGCTGGCTCGTCTCTGGCTCCAACTCTGGGGCAATGGGATTGCCCAGATTCGATCGCTCTCGGTGCTGTTCAGCTTGCTGTGTTTGCCTGCTCTGTTCTGGCTGAGTCAGGCGCTGTTTCAGTCTCGTCGCACCAGCACGATCGCGGTGATGCTGCTGTCGGTGTCGCCGTTTTTTGTGGCGTATGCTCAGGAAGCGCGTCCCTACAGCTTGTGGGGGCTATCGCTGCTGTGGATGGCGGCAACGTTGCTGAGTGCCCTGCGGCGGGGGCGTGTGGGAGATTGGTTGCTCTATGCTGGTGCGGCGACGATCGCCCTCTATACCTCGGTACTGACAGTGCCTCTTTTAGCAGGGCAAGGACTGTATGTGGCAGTTTGCTGGGGCGGGCAAAAGCGGCGCTGGCTGTTGGCGGCTGGGGGGGCGGTGCTGCTCTTTTCGCCCTGGGTCTGGGTCATTCTTTCCCAGTTGACCACCCTGCACGACAACACGACCTGGACAAGGCTGCCGCTGGGGCTGTTGCCAATGGTCGCAACCTGGATTTATACACTGGCAGTGCTATTTTTTGATGTTCCGGTGGTGATCGACCCGCCGATCGTCGGAATTGCCCAGGTGACGATCGCCACTGCTCTGGTTGGACTGATGAGCTTTGCGCTGCGGGAGCTAATCAGAAAAACGCCGAGAAGAATCTGGCTGTTTGTGGTAATTCTTTGCGCTACCCTTCCCGTTCCCCTGATTGTGTTTGATCTGTTTGCCAACGGACGACTTTCGACGGCTCCGCGCTACATGATGCCTGTTCTTTTAGGGGTGCTGCTGATGATCGCTTTTCTTCTGTCCGATCGCCTTCCTGATTTATTCAGCCCTCCATTCCGATCGCGTTTCTGGTCAGGGGTTTTTGCCGTTCTCATTGCAATGAGCGTTTGCTCCTGTTTGTTTCAGCTTCAGCAGCCTTCCCGCTATCACAAAACGCGCAGTCTCAGCAATCCGGCGATCGCCGCTGTCATGAATCAGGCAAATGAGCCGATCGTGCTGGCAGAAGCTTCCCAAATCATGGATCTGCTGTCGCTCAGTCACTTGCTCAAGCCCGAAGTGCAGATCCGGCTTGCTCCGACGGCAGCCATTTTGACCTGGGCGGATTCCTGTCAAACAACGTTTTTATTGAATCCGTCTGCAGCGCTTAAACGGCTTGTGCAGCAACAGAACCTCTTGCTTCAAAATCGCTATCAGCCTCAACCGCTTGTGGCAACAGAAATGAGTCTTTCGCTCTGGCAGCTTCAGTCAAATGCATTGGGTAAAAGCTGTACTGCGAGATCTGCCTTGCCTACTCACCGACCTGATTCATCGATCGGTAAGACAGGACTGCTGCACAAACCAGCACAAGCTGAAACTGCCAGGGAGCCGAAACGAGCGTAACCAGCAAACCAATCAGAGCAACCGAGAGGAAGCCGACAGCAATTTCAGGAAAGGTGCGACTCACGCGATCGGATAGAAATGCAGCGCCGATGGTGGTACAGAGAGCAGTGAAAAATAGCATGGCTTGATCAATCAGGTGAGGTGAATCAGGTGAGGGGCTGCGAATCAATAAAAAGAGCGCAATAAAAGGAACAAATAATTCGTGAGGAATAGGGGAGCGATGGATATAGCAACAGCGCGGGCTGGGTCGATCACCGAAATGGATTTACTAAATCTAATGCGAGAGATTACTTTTTGTAAAGCTTCCATTGGATTAGGCAATCTGGGTGAGTCGGAAAAAGTAAGACAACCATAAAGCGAGTACGGTAAAGTAAGTTCGATCTGGGCGTACCTGAAAATCGGAGAAGAAAATGCTTGCCTACATTCTGGCGATCGCAATCATCTTGGGAAGCCTGAGTTTGTATCTTGCTGCTTTTCTGCTGCCAGAGGTTCATCGCAAATACGACCTGATCTGGAGTGGTGTGGGACTATTTTACGGGCTGGTGCTCTGGGTGTGTGCGGGACGGATCACAGGCGGCGTACTGCTGGGTCAGGTTGCGAGCGTTTCCCTGATTGGGTGGTTTGGCTGGCAAACCCTGAAGCTGCGGCTGTTAGAACCTTCAGAAGCCGCAAAACACTCTCCAGAGCTTTCGCGTCAGAGCGATCGATTCCCGTCTGGTGCGTTGACGCAAGATTCGCTTGTGGAAGTGGTGCAGGCGCGAATTAACCAATATCGACAGCGACTCCGCCAAAATCCAGAGACTTCCTCGGTGCTGCTCAACCTCGATCGCCTGATTGAAATCGCACTCACTGCGCTCGATCGCCTGCGGATCTGGACAGCCGCCCTGATGAGTACGACGATCAGCGAAACGAGCCAGTTTCCTCAAAACTCTCCGTCTTCGCCCTCCGCTCCTGCGTCAACATCCGCTCCTGCGTCAACAGCGGCAGTTCAGCCTCCTGTTGCTCCTGCGCCCTCTGCGCCCTCTGTGTTCCCCGTGCAAAGCAGCCCTCACGCTGAAGACGTTGAACCGCCCCCCCCAGAAATGACCACCGTCCGCATCGAGGTAGACCGTTTTTCGCCAGCGTCTGAGCCAGCAGAAGTCCCTGAACCTGCCGCCGAGTGGGGCGATTTAGAGTTCGACAACGATCCTGAAATGGAGACGATCGACGGTTCGATCGAGTCGCTTCCGGATGCTGTCAGGCGATCGAATTCGCGGCGACCGTTCGATTCATAGCCCTTTATCGCCCTGATACTGTTTGCTTCCTGGGCAACGGCTTTGCCCGTCATCCGCCGATCGAGTCCGGCAGGTTCACCGCCAAAAAGGTGCGGCGAGTGAGCAGGGCTGCGTCGATTCCTTCTACACTTGCCAGCGTTTTGCTGCCGAGCTGAATCAGGCTGTCGTCTCCCTGCTGGCGAAGGGTGAGCCGGGAAAAAGGAATCCTTGTCAGCCCTAATCGATCGCGCCCTGGCTGAAAGTCGGTGATCTGGGCAAAGCCGCCGCGACTCAGCACAAAAGTGTCTCTGCCCTGCCCACCCGTTAAGCGATTGCGACCCGCCCCGCCGATCAGCATATCGGCTCCGTTGTCACCCCGCAAAATGTCTCGACCTGCGCCGCCAACCAGCACATCGGCTCCCTCACCTCCCTCCAGGCGATCGGCTCCTGCGCCGCCGATTAGCAAATCATTGCCCTGACCTCCCCAGAGGCGATCGGAACCCGCATTGCCGTTGAGCCAGTCAAATCCTTTACTGCCTGTCAGTCGATCAGCTCCTCCCAGCCCAAACAGGTTGTCTGCCTGATCTGTGCCTTGTAGCCTATCCGGCCCGCTTGAGCCAGTCTGCTGAAACTGAAACGATCGCAAAACCGCCTGCTCTGCCTGTACAAAGCCAACCTGGGGGCTAAGATTTGCTGCCGCCGCCATTGGAATTGCCGCTTGCTGAAGGTCTGCCAGGATTCGAGACAGCACAAGACTCTTTCTGCCGCCCGCCCGCTGCAGCATCAATGCCGCGACCGCTGCCAGATGGGGAGCTGCTGCTGAGGTTCCAAAAAAGGGCGAGAACCCAAATACCGTTGTGGCAACTCCGTTTGGACCCACGATCTCAGGTTTCAGCCGCACCTGGGGAACAGGAAGCCGATCGCCTCCCGGACTCAGCACAATCGGCACGCCGCCCCGACTGGAAAAACTGTCCAGGCGTGGTGGGCTGGTGCCAAAAGCAGGGGTGCGGCGAAAACTGGCAGAACCAACTGCGATCGCCCCTGCTGCATTCGAGTGCCCATAAACTGTCGATCCTCCCCCTGCGTCAGCCGAGTCATTGACATATTGATAAGTCGTGTCGCCGTCGGCAGTGTTGGCAATGCTGATCCATTTCATTAGCGACGGAAAAGGCTGGCTGGCAGACGTGCGCAGGGCAATCATCAGGTAAGTGGTTTGGGACGTTGCCTGCGGGTTGAAATAGCTCAGCAGCGTAGCCGGATCGTTTTGGGCAGCCGGATTCGCCTGACCATAGGCAGGCAAAAACCCCTGCGCCAGAATGCTGGAACCCTGACCCGGAGGCACAGGACGATCGAGCAAAAAGAGTTCAATCTCAGAGCTGAGTTGTCCTGCAGGCTGATCCCAGTTCAGCAGCAGCCCGATCGGCGTTAGGGCAGGAATTTTGATGTCCTGAAACAGATCTGCTGTTGCGCCTTCTGCACCAGGAATGCCAGCCGCAAAATTATGGGCAGTGTAGGTGGTGCCGCGAAAATCAAACGTGCTGCTGGGAGTAAACGGACTTTCGTAGGAGCGGTTGCCGTCGTTGCCTGCGGCAGAGAAATACAGCACGCCCTGACTCGCCACCTCATCCACCGCCTGCGCCGAAATGCCGTCCTGCAAAAAAAGCTCGGTCGGATAAAAAACATCATCGACAATGACATCTGCTCCCGCCTGTGCCAGCGATCGAATCGCGTTTGCAAAATCGCTTTCGGTTCTGCCCGATCGATGAAACAGCAGCTTTGCTCCGGGCGCAACATCATGCACAATCTGCACCATAGCTCGCCCTTCGTCACTGCCCTCTAGATCGTCCTTCAAAACTTTGACGGGTTGCCTGAAGCCAGACGGATTGCCTTTTCCCGGCAAGTCACCGCTGCGCACATCGCTTCCCGCCCCTCTTAGCGCGTTGAAGCTATCAGAAATAATCCCGATCGTAATTCCTTCCCCAGTTAACCCAAAAAGCTGGCGGGCAACATCCGATCGCATCGCCCGATCGCCTTGACTCGTAATTTTTCCGACCATGTTTTTGCTGTACCGATTCCCCCAAGTACCGATTGCCTCACAAGGAGAGCTGCTTTCAGCGTGAGAGGATCTCGGTCTTTCTCCCATGCCTGGTCAATTTTAAGAGCGAAGGTTTCGAGAATCGGGAGAAGTTGAGGAAAATTTGCGTCGGATTTCGGCGGTGGGGCGCGCCGATCGGTAGAGCCGCTGCAGCACTCCGCCTGTACGCGGATCAGGGGGATAGCATCAGCCCCTGAGTCGTCGCAGTGGCAGTCAAAATCGCGGCAATCTGAGCAGGCGTGAGAGACGGATTTGCGCTCAGCATCAAAGCCGCAACACCCGACACAAAAGGAGCCGCAAAAGAAGTGCCCGTGTTATCAGCCCGATAACTGCCCATTCGATCGCTGGCAAAAACATCCACGCCCGGAGCCACCACAAACGGCAGCGGACGGTTGCCTGCTGGGTTTGAGAAATCGCCCAGCTTCAGGTTTCGATCGATCGCCCCCACCGCAATCCCCAATCCTTGCAGGGCAGCGTAGGCAGGTTCCAGCGGACGCAGTGCGCCATAGTCCTGGCGATCGTTTCCGGCTGCCAGAATCACCGTCACGCCTGCCTGTTGAGCTTCTTGCAGGGCAGCGATATTTTCGGGCAACGATTGGAAGAGCGAACCACCTGGGGATGAACTGAGGCTCATGTTAATGATCTTTGCCCCATTGCGAACGGCATAGCGAATGCCCTGGGCAACCGAGTTACCGGTCTGGCTCTCTTCGGTGTCGCTGAGCACTCGCACCGGCATGATGCGCGCCCGAAAAGCAACACCGCGTGTTTGAGCTGTGGGCGAAGCAGCAATAATTCCGGCGATCGCCGTTCCATGTCCATCAAAATCAGCGGGGTCATTGTCCTGCGCGACAAAATCCCAGCCGTTGACATCATCGACAAATCCATTCTGGTCATCGTCAATGCCGTTTCCTGGAATCTCGTTCGGATTCGTCCACAGGTTCTTCACCAGGTCGGGATGCCGATAATCTACGCCCGTGTCCAGCACTGCCACCGTCACATTCTGCCCGCTAAAGCCGTTTTCCCAGGGAGTGGTTGCGTTGACCGCATTCAGACCCCAGTTCAGGCTGGTAATGGGGTTTGCGATCGGCAAAGGTTTTCCCACTGCCTGAGCCACCGCCGCCGCCGCATTCACCAAGCCAGACCCATAGAAAAAGTTAAACGCAGAAACAGCCTTGATCCGCTGGCTTCGCAGGCTGTATCGCCCTTCGCCCAGCGATCCCAACACCGGGTTTGGCGACGCACTCACCCGCACTCGATAGCGAACTCCAGGCTGAGCAATAAAGACCAGCCGCGCATCGGAATTAAAGGTGTCAGTGTCTTCTCCATAGAGCAGGAGCCGACGAGTGCGAGCATCGCGCAGTTCGAGGTAAGCATCAAACTGATTCGACTTCAGGTTAATTTCAGTAAGTTGTCCCGGTTTGATACCGCGCAGTTCATACTCATCAATAAACGAAGACAGCGCAAAACTATATCGATCGCCCTGCTGCAGAATTCCTTGCAACCGTTGGGTCGATCGCAAAAAACTGCCTTTTCCTGGCGAGGAAGTGCGGCGCTGCGATGCACGTCGCTGCCGCAAGAAAAAAGGCACAGCAAGCTGAGCAGGGGGGGGCGGCTGCCGGGAAGCAGTTTGAAATAAAGCAGGAGAAGACCGGACTTGCCAGTCTGGAAAGGAGCGATCGTTCAATTTTGCAGGGGGCAGCATAAAACCGCAAAGAATGCCGAGATCAGAAAACCGAATCTAAACTAACGTAATGGGCGATCGAGCCACCATGCCCAAAATCAGACGCGATCGAGCATGATTCGATACAATCGTGACTATCCCTATCGCATTCCTTAGAATTCGCTGTGACAGTGACAGAACCCGGAAGCTACAAAGACACCGTTAATTTGCCGCAAACGCAATTTGATATGCGGGCAAATGCCACAAAGCGCGAACCTGAACTGCAAAAGTTTTGGGCAGAGCATCAGATTTACGAAAGGCTGTCAGAGCGCAATCCGGGTGAACCCTTCATTCTGCACGACGGTCCTCCCTATGCGAATGGCTCGCTCCACATCGGGCACGCGCTCAACAAAATTTTGAAAGACACGATCAATAAGTATCAGCTTTTGCGCGGTTGCAGAGTGCGCTATGTCCCCGGCTGGGACTGTCACGGGCTGCCGATCGAACTCAAAGTGCTGCAGGCAATGAAGCCAGAGGAGCGATCGAAGCTCACCCCGATCGAACTCCGCAAACGGGCAAAAACCTGGGCGATCGAGCAGCAGCAGCAGCAGGCAGCTAGCTTTCAACGCTATGGCGTCTGGGGCGACTGGGATCACCCTTATCTGACGCTGACCCCCGACTACGAAGCGGCGCAAATTGGCGTTTTCGGACAAATGGCGCTGAAGGGCTACATTTACCGGGGCTTAAAGCCCGTGTACTGGAGTCCCAGCTCGCAGACGGCACTGGCAGAAGCCGAGCTGGAATATCCTGACGGTCACACGTCGCGCAGTGTTTACGCTGCCTTTCCGGTTGTCAGTCTGGCGGAGCGTGCATCAGCGTTTGCGCCCTTTTTGCCTGATTTGGCAGTGGCGATCTGGACAACAACTCCTTGGACGATTCCGGCGAACCTGGCAGTTGCGGTCAATGGCGATTTGAAATATTCGGTGGTCGAATCTGCCGACGGCAAATTGCCCGTGAAGTCCCTGATCGTCGCAACCGAGCTAGTGGAACGGCTCTCAAAGCTGTTTGAAACCGAACTGACGGTGAAAGCGACCCTGAGCGGCAAAGATCTGGAGTTTTCTAGCTATCAGCATCCGCTGTTTAACCGCATGAGCCCGATCGTGGTGGGCGGCGACTACATCACAACTGAATCGGGTACGGGGCTGGTGCATACGGCTCCCGGTCACGGAATGGACGACTTCATTGTCGGTCAGCGATACGGCTTGCCTGTCCTCTCGCCGGTTGATGATGTGGGGAACTTCACCTCAGAAGCCGGACAGTTTCAGGGACTCAACGTGCTGAAAGACGCAAACGCAGCAATTATTCAGGCGTTAAGCAATGCCCATGCCCTGCTGAAAGAGGAAACCTATGCCCACCGCTATCCCTATGACTGGCGCACCAAAAAGCCCGTGATTTATCGCGCTACCGAACAGTGGTTTGCCTCGGTAGATGGGTTCCGCGAAGCGGCAATGCAGGCGATCGGCGCAGTGAAGTGGATTCCCGAACAGGGCGAAAATCGCATCACGGCAATGGTGTCAGAGCGATCGGACTGGTGCATCTCCCGCCAAAGAAGCTGGGGTGTGCCGATTCCCGTGTTCTACGACGAGGAAACCAATGAGCCGCTATTGAATGCAGAAACGATCGACCATGTCCAGAAAATCTTTGCTGAAAAAGGTTCGGATGCCTGGTGGGAGCTGCCGATCGAGGAGCTATTGCCGGAAGCCTATCGCAACAGCGGACGCACCTACCGCAGAGGCACAGACACAATGGATGTCTGGTTCGACTCCGGGTCTTCCTGGGCGGCAGTTGCCAAGGCAAGAGGTCTGGGCTACCCGGTGGATCTGTATCTGGAAGGCTCCGACCAGCACCGGGGCTGGTTTCAGTCGAGTTTGCTGACCAGCGTAGCAGTCAACGGAACCGCGCCCTATAAAACGGTGCTGACCCACGGGTTTGCTCTGGATGAACAGGGACGCAAAATGAGCAAATCCCTGGGTAATGTGATCGATCCCGCCGTGGTGATCGAGGGCGGCAAAAACCAGAAAGAGGAGCCTGCCTATGGTGCAGATGTGCTGCGGCTCTGGGTGTCGTCGGTGGACTATTCCTCGGACGTGGTGCTGGGCAAAAACATCCTGAAACAAATGGCGGATGTCTATCGCAAAATCCGCAATACGGCGAGATTTTTGCTGGGCAACCTGCACGATTTCGATCCGGCGAAAAATGCGGTTCCTTTCGATCGGCTTCCCGAACTCGATCGCTATTTGCTGCACCGGATGACCGAGGTTTTTGCTGAAGTCACCGATGCTTACGATACCTACCAGTTTTATCGTTTCTTCCAGACCGTGCAGAATTTCTGCGTTGTCGATCTGTCGAACTTCTATCTGGATATTGCCAAAGATCGGCTCTACATTAGCGCCGCCGACTCGCCTCGCCGCCGAAGCTGCCAAACTATGCTGGCGATCGCCCTGGAAAACCTCGCCCGATCGATCGCCCCGGTGCTGTCTCACTTAGCCGAAGACATCTGGCAGGCGCTGCCTTACAGCACTGCTTACCAATCGGTGTTTGAAGCGGGCTGGGTGCAGATCGACAATGCCTGGAAGCAGCCCCAACTGGTGGGCAAATGGGAACAGCTCCGCCGGATTCGAGATGAGGTGAACCGGGTGCTGGAAAAGGCGCGCTCCGACAAGGCGATCGGCTCCTCGCTGGAAGCAAAGGTGCTGCTGTACGTGGGCGATCTGGAACTGCGGCAAACCCTGCAAACGATGAATCCGTCGAACAGCCTGCAAGGAAACGGCGTAGACGAACTGCGCTATCTGCTGATTACCTCCCAGGTGGAACTGCTCGATGCGCCCGCCCCGCTCGCGGATTTGAAATATCAGTCCCAGTCTGACGGGCTGGGCATTGGCGTGACGGATGCCGACGGGCACAAGTGCGATCGCTGCTGGAACTATTCGCTGCAGGTGGGCGAGTCTCCAGAGCATCCGCTGCTGTGTGAACGGTGTATTCCGGCGCTTGACGGCAAGTTTTGACAGTGAATCTGATGGTGAATTTGATGGTGAATTTGATGGTGAATTTGATGGTGAATTTGACGGTGAATTTAGCGGTGAATTCCGATCGTGAAGCCTGACCTGTCTGCCTCTGCCTGCCTGCTGGTGACGCACGGAAGTCGCGATCCGCGTCCGCAGATTGCGCTCGATCATCTGGTCAAGTTAATGTCTGCTAATCCGGTCGGAGGAGGGGCTGCGCATCAATTCTCCGATCGATCCAAGCACCTGATTGCTGCAGCTCAGCTTGAGCTTGCCCCCGAACCGCTGCACCAGCAGAT
>Ga0224723_1001463_pt1 | contig 14206 bp, 13 predicted proteins | sample Balambano_FR2_Me_FD_161647 | JGI IMG/M metagenome (GOLD analysis project Ga0224723, IMG submission 161647) | Freshwater sediment microbial communities from Lake Towuti, South Sulawesi, Indonesia - Balambano_FR2_MetaG | ecosystem: Environmental > Aquatic > Freshwater > Lake > Sediment | place...
CCGCTTCAGCGGACACCTCTGGCATTGGCGCTGCTTTCCGAGGACGAGGCCCGGTGATCGAGAGGCTGCTCACCCTGGCCTACTGGCTGGCTCTGCGCGTTCGCGACGGCTGGTTCTGGCTGTTTCGCCCACGTACGGTCGGCGTGCGCGTGCTGGTCTACCGCCAGGGCCGCGACGGCCGCGAGGTATTGCTGGTGCGCCACCGCGTCGGTAGCCATCCCTGGGATCTGCCCGGCGGCGGCGTCGAGAAGGGCGAGCCTGTCGGCGAGGCGGCGCGGCGTGAGGTGCGCGAAGAGGCCGGCACGGCGGTGCGCGTCGAAGGCGTTCACGGGATCTTCGATAACTTTCAGCGCTGCCGCAACGATACCGTGCTGGTGATTGTCGCGGCGGCGCTCGGCGAGCCGCAACCCCGGCGTAGCCTGGAGATCGCCGAGGCGCGCTTTTTTCCGCTCGATCACCTGCCCGAGCGCCTCAGCCAGGGTAGCCGACGCTGTATCGAGGAATGGCGCCGCGGCGTGGTCGGCACGCTCGGCGCCTGGTGGGGCAGCCCCTGAACGGAGGCAAGAGGCAACAGGCAGCAGGCAAAAGGAAGGTCGATGCCCTACACGCCGATTCTGGCCACACTTGGTTATGTCATGTCGCCCGACGGGCGCGAGGTGCTGCTGATCCACCGCAACGCGCGGCCCGCCGATCAGCACCTGGGCAAGTACAATGGCCTGGGCGGCAAGCTCGACCCGCACGAAGACGTGGTGAGCGGCATGCGGCGCGAGATCCACGAGGAGGCCGCCCTCGAATGTGAAGTGCTGCGCCTGCGCGGGACGGTAAGCTGGCCCGGCTTTGGCAAACAGGGCGAGGACTGGTTCGGCTTCGTGTTTCGGATCGACCGCTGGCACGGCACGCCCCCGACCTACAACGCCGAGGGCGCGCTGTCCTGGGTGCCCGTGGAGCGCATCCTCGAACTGCCCCTGTGGGAGGGCGACCGCTTCTTTCTGCCGCTGGTGTTCGACCGCGACGAGCGACAGTTTCATGGCGTTATGCCCTATGCTGGCGGCCGCCCGCTAAGCTGGTCGTATGAATTGATCTGAGGGACAGTATGCTTGACATCAAGCTGATCCGTGAGCAGCCCGATCTTGTGCGCGCCGCCATCAACCGGCGTGGCGACGACGCGGCGATCGTCGACCAGATTCTCGAGCTCGACGCCCGCCGCCGCGCATTGCTGAACGAGGTCGAGCAGCTCAAGGCCGAAAAAAACGCAGCTAGCAAGGCCATCGGCAAGCTCAAAGACCCCGACGAGCGCCAGCGCGCCATCGTTGCTATGCGTGCGCAAGAAGATCGCATCCCCGAGCTAGATCGCCAGGTCGCGCAGGTCGAAGAGGCCTTTACCCGCGCCATGCTCATGGCGCCAAACTTGCCCCACCCCGACGTGCCGACCGGCACGACCGAGCACGATAACCTGGTCGTCCGAACCGAAGGTCAGCCGCGCGCCTTCGACTTCGAGCCGAAGCCGCATTGGGAACTGGGCGAGGCGCTCGACATCATCGACTTCGAGCGCGGGGTGAAGCTGAGCGGCTCGCGCTTCTTTGTGCTCAAGCGCCATGGCGCGCGCCTCCAACGGGCGCTGATTACCTGGATGCTCGACGTTCACACCCAGCAGCACGGCTACAGCGAGATCGCGCCGCCTTACCTGGTCAAAGAAGCGATGCTGGTCGGCACCGGCAATCTGCCCAAGTTCGGCGAGAACCTCTTCCGCGTGCAAGACGCCGATCTGACGCTCATCCCGACCGCCGAGGTGCCGGTGACCAACCTGTACCGCGACGAGATTCTGGAAGCAGAGCAACTCCCGATTTATCACGTGGCCTACACACCCTGCTGGCGCAACGAGGCCATGAGTGCGGGCCGCGACGTGCGTGGGATCAAGCGCGTCTACCAGTTCGACAAGGTCGAGATGGTCAAGTTTACGACGCCCGAGACGAGCTATGACGAGTTGCAAAAGCTGGTCGAAAACGCCGAGGCGATCTGCAAGGCGCTTGACATTCCCTACCGCCTGCTGAAGCTTTGCACGGCCGACCTGGGCACGGCGACCATGAAGTACGACGTCGAACTGTGGGCGCCCGGCAGCCAGGAGTGGCTGGAGGTCAGTTCCTGCTCGAACTTCGAGAGCTACCAGGCTCGACGCGCCAATTTGCGCTACCGCCCCACGCCTGGCGCGCGCCCGGAGTTTTTGCACACGCTGAATGGCTCGGGCCTGGCCCTGCCACGCGTGCTGATCGCGATTATGGAAAATTACCAGCAGGCCGATGGTAGCATCGCCGTACCTGCCGTGCTGCGGCCCTACACGGGCGGGCTGGAGCGGATCGAGCAGCGCTAGAACCAGTGCGATGCCACCTAACCACCAGGGAGATCTTCGAACGTGAGCTTGATCGCCGCTCTCGTGCGCCCGCATATCGCGGGCCTGGAAGACTACACGCCGACGACCTCGCTCGAAGCCTTTAGCGCGCGCCTCGGCATTCCCGTCGAGCGCCTGGTCAAGCTCGACGCCAACGAGAACCCCTACGGCCCCTCGCCCAAAGCGCTGGAGGCGCTGGCCAAAGGGGCCAACTATCATATCTACCCCGACCCGGACCAGCGCCGGCTGCGCGAGGCGCTCAGCAGCTTTACGGGCCAGCCCGCCAGCCGCATCGTCGTGGGCAACGGTGCCGACGAGATTATCGACCTGCTCCTGCGTGCGACGCTCGATCCTGGCGACAGCGTGATCGACTGCCCGCCGACCTTCGGTATGTATAGCATTGACACGGGCGTCTGCGCCGGCCGCCTTGTGGAAGTCCCGCGCCGCGCCGATTTTTCGCTCGATGTCGACGGGATCGTCGCCGCCGCCACCAAAACCGGCGCCAAGCTGCTGTTTGTGGCCTCGCCCAATAACCCCGACGGCAGCCGCACGCCGCCCGAACAGATCGAGCGCCTGCTGGCCCTGCCCCTGCTGCTTGTGGTCGACGAAGCCTACGTCGAGTTTGCGGGCCAGAGCCTGGCGCACCTGAGTGCGCATCACGAAAATCTGGTGACGCTGCGCACCTTCAGCAAGTGGGCGGGGCTGGCCGGCCTACGCGTGGGCTATGGCATCGTCCACGAAGCATTAGCCAGCTTTTTGTGGAAGATCAAACAGCCCTACAACCTGAACGTGGCCGCCGAACTGGCCGCCCTGGCCTCGCTCGACGATCGCGAATACCTGCTGGCCAACGTCGCGCGGCTGCTCGCCGAACGTGAGCGCCTTGTGGCGGCCCTGGCCGAGCTACCCTGGCTGCACGCCTACCCCAGCCAGGCCAACTTCGTGCTCTGCCGGCTGCGGGGCCGCACCGCCGCCGATCTGCGCGAGACTCTGGCACGCCAGGGCATTCTGGTGCGCTACTATCACAAGCCGGGCCTGAGCGATTGTGTCCGCATCAGCGTCGGACGACCCGAGCAGACCGATGCCTTACTCGACGCGCTGCGCGCGCTCGGCTAGGCGAGGTGGCCCGGCATGTGCTGATAGCAAGAATGGAGCGGGAGCATGACGAGCGAGTCGCTGCGTACACTGCTGGATTTTGGGATCGACATCGCCTCGCAGGCCGGGCGAATCACACTCGAATATTACCAAACGGGAGTCGTGCCCGAAACCAAAGCCGACGCATCGCCCGTCACGATCGCCGACCGGCGAGCAGAGGAATTCTTGCGCAAGATGATCGCCGAGCGCTACCCGAGCCACGGCATTCTCGGTGAGGAGTACGGCGAAACGAACCTGGGCGCCAGTCATCGCTGGATCCTCGATCCGATCGACGGCACCAAGTCCTTCGTCCACGGCGTGCCGCTCTACGGTGTACTGGTCGGGCTGGAGCGCGAGGGCGAGCCGGTGCTTGGCGTGATCAACCACCCGGCGCTCGACGAACTGACGGCCGCCGCCACAGGGCTGGGTTGCACCATCAACGGCCGCCGCGCCCGCGTCTCGACAACTGGCATGCTAAGCGACGCACTGCTCAACTGTAGTGACCTGGCCGACTTGCAGGCACGCGCGCCACGGGCCTACGCGCGCCTGGTGCAGACTGTGAAGTATGCCCGCACCTGGGGCGACTGCTACGCCTACACCTTGATCGCTAGCGGGCGCGCCGAAATTGCCCTCGATCCGCGCATGAATGTGTGGGATAATGCACCGTTGTTGCCTATTCTGGAAGAGGCGGGTGGACGCTTTACCGATTGGGCAGGCCAGGCAACTATCCACGCCAGCAACGCCGTGGCGACCAACGGCCTGCTACACGAGGCGGTGCTGGAGATCTTGCGGGAACCTTGACGGACACTTTGGCATCGTGTTAAGATGAATGCGTAGTCAGCCGGGCGCTGCGCGCCCCTGACACGCTGCACGACGTCTTCAACGTCTCTGGGAAAGGCCGATCGATGATCCGTGTAACAGTGGATAGCATACGGGTGAGCTTGCTTACCCAGCATCGTGTCGTTGTCCTGCGCGAGACTGACAGCCGTCGCTACCTACCAATCTGGATCGGCCCCTTCGAGGCAGATGCGATCGCGCTGGCGTTGCAAGGGCACGAGCCGCAGCGCCCGCTCACCCACGATCTCCTCAAGTCGGTGATCGCCGACCTTGGAGGCACCGTCAATCACATTCTCGTCAACGATATTCACGATAATACCTTCTTCGCCCGTATCGTGGTCGAGCAGGGCAGTGGCCGCGTCGAAATCGACGCCCGCCCAAGCGATGCGATCGCGCTGGCTGTGCGCGCCGATGTGCCGATCTTTGTCGAAGATCACGTCCTCAACCAGGCCGGCGTGATGCTCGACGACGAGGACCAAGGCGCGCCGACGCCAACCACGCCACCGCCCGCCTCGGAAGAAACTCCCGAGCCGGAACTGAACGAGGATAGCCTCGATATGTTCCGCAATTTTATCAACACACTCGACATCAAGCCCGAAGATCCCAACAAAGACAAGTAGCTTGCCACCGGCTTTTCCGCACAGAGCAGGGCTGCCCCCTCTAGGGCCTGGCTTTGCTCTGTGCATTTGCCCGCTCCCCTTTTGCCATCCCCATTCCCCTTTCTATGACTGTGAAGACTCAACATAAATGTGGATAAACAGTATGCTTCTGTGGATAACGGATCACAATTGTGGATAAGTTCGGTGGAGAAGTCGTGGTCGAGTTGTCGATAGAGCAAACAAACAGCGCCGCTGCCTGTGCCTGTGGGGAAAGTGCGCATAGCCGTCCACATGTCGTGCGAGCGAATCTGACGCCTCCCAAAGCCCTAAACAGGCTTTGTCCACGAATCCACCGCGCCTAGTGCAACGGTTAAGATCTCATGCTATCATGATGTTTATAAATACAGATTCTCTACCAGCGGACAGCATTGCTGCCCCTGAGCACCTATTTGGAGGAATTATGTCCACGCCAGGCCGGATCTACCAGCCTAACGATACGACCCAGCTTCCGCCGCCGCTGACCTTCGCACGGCAGGAGCTGATCCGCACACTGATTGGGGAGGCGCTGCTACCCGGCCCACACGGCCTGACGAAGCGCATCGGCAGCTTTCTCGACATCAAACCTCAGGATCACGTGGTACTTATCGCGCCCGACCCTTCCAGCAGCGCGATGACACTTACACGCGAGTTTGGCTGCTCGGTGGTAGGCGTGATGACGCGGCCCAAGCAACTCGAACGGGCGCGCCAGCGTGTCGCCGAGCTTGGCCGCAAGGTCGAGATCCGCGCCGGCAGCCTCGAGCGCCTGCCCTTCCGCACGCAGCGCTTCAGCGTCGCTATCTGTGAAGGCGCCTTCGCCGCCAGCGAAGATAAAACGTCGGCCGCCAGCGCGCTGTACAGCGCGCTGCGCGAGCGCGGGCGCCTGGCGCTGGCCGAGCCGACGATCTATCGCGAGATGATCAGCGACGAGTTAGTGCCCTTGTTTAGCTGGCTGACACCGTTTACCGGCGCACGCCCCGCCGGCGTCTACCGCGGCATTCTTGGCGAGCGTGGCTTCACCGACTTTATTGTCGAAGACCGGCGACAGGATCTGGCACGTGCGGCCGAGATTGCCCGCCAGAAGCTGATGCTCGTCAACCTGGGCGGCGAGGCCGATCATCTGCCAAGCGAAGACGTCGAGGCCAGCGTGCGGCTGGCCCAGAGCATGCTCGACCTGATCGGCAAGGGCGTGGCAAGCTTCGTCCTGATGACCGCCGAGAAAGGCTGATTGGGCCTCAGTCGAGCGGCAGTACCCAGGCTTGACGGCGCGGAAAGAGCGCCTCGACAAGCGCGACGTGCTCGGCCTTGACCCACACATCCGGGAAGGCAAAACGCAGCTCGGCCAGGCTGCGATGGCCGAGCAGCAGCTGCGTAAACACGAGGGGCGGGAAGCCGGCCTGGGCCTGCGACTCGCCCCTCGGCGGTGTGCGCCACGGCTCAACCCCGCTGATCCTGCCGCCCTCGAACACGAGGCGCAGCCCCTCGCGGTAGAAGGTGATCTTCAGCTCCCCGCTATAACCGGCCATCGGCGAGTTTTCCAGGCGCCGCTCCAGCGCCGGCCCGATCTGCCGCAGAAAGGCCGGCAGATCAGGAATGCGCACGTACCAAGCGTAGGACTCGAGCAGCGGCGTCGTCTGGTTGGGCGCCAGCAGCGCATAAACCGGGTGGCCGTCGCGCAGGTTCAGGTGCAGACGGGTCGCCGGCGGCGCCGCGTGCGCCGTCACGAGCATTCGCGGCGCCTGCTCACGCAGGCCACGCAACACCGAGGGCAGCACCGTCGAGAGCGCAACGCCTTCCACCAGCATCATGCCCGACAGGCCCACGCTGGCGTTCCAGCGCGAGCGCCAGCGCAGCAGGTAGCCGTGGGCCTGGCCCTGCGGATCCTCAATCACGAGGGGCTGGAAGCCTACCCCGGTGGTCGGGCTGATGCCGTCGATCAGGTAGCGCCAGTAGCGCTCCTCGACACGCGCGCTCAGCGGCGGCGGCCCGCCAGTCAGGCTCGACTCGAGTTCGCGCCGGTACAGCCGCTCAAGCAGCGCGACGTCCGCTGGAGCTGCGTCGCGCAAGGTGTACGGCTCGGCCTGGCCCTCTTTGCCGGGCGCGAGCGCGTCGAAGTAGACACTCTTGCCGCCGCCGAGGTCGAGGGCGTACTCGTAGCCGAACTGGCGGTAGAAGTAGGGAATGCCCGTGATCGCCTGCGCGAGGTGGCCGCGGGCCGCGCTGCGCGCGTGCAGCAGTTCGAAGATCGCGCGCACCAGGCCCCGGTTGCGGTACTCGGCATGCGTAGCGACCGTCTCCGGGCGGCCGACGCCGAAGGCAATGCCTTCGTACTCCCAGGTCTGGTTGAGAAACGAGGCAGCCGCCACAATCGTGCGGCGCTGCCTGTCTTCGACCAGCGCAAACTCCTCGGGGCCGGTCAGCGGGTGCCGACCGCTGAACATATCGTGCGCCCAGGAGGCAAAATGTGTGTTGAGGGGCTGCTCGACATTCTCGCGGAAGACGTCGGCGAACAGCGCCGCGACGGCGTCGGCATCTTCGCGCCGCGACCAGCGCAGCAGCAGGCCGTCGCCAAGCTCGCGGCAGAAAGCAGGCTCACTAGGCTGCATACGAAACTCAGCTACTTCTGCGAAAACAGCATAAACGTGCGGAGCGGCTCGAAGCCGACCGAGGCGTACAGCCGGCCTGCCCCCGACGGGTTCTGGGTATCGACGCTCAAGTCGACAACCGCGGCGCCCTGCTGCTTGAGCAGGTGCAGGCCCGCGAGCAGCAAGGCTCGACCGAGGCCGATACCGCGGTGCCCGCGCCGCGTGCCTAGCACGCCGATAAAGCCTTCGTCGTAGTGCTTGCCACTCCGCCCAGCCGGCTTGAGCACACAGTAGCAGAAGCCGGCGAAGCTGCCGTCGGGTGCGATCGCCAGCAGATCCAGGTCGGCCCGATACTCGGGGCTGGCCAGGTAGTGGCGCAGCGCCTCGGGCGTCAGCTCGTGATGGTTCCAGTGGTCGACAAAGGACTGGTTGAACAGCTCGACCCAGGGCTCGACGTCGGCCTCGCCCTCGAACGTGCGCAGGCGGTAGCCGGACGGCAGTTGCGGCGCGGCGATCGGCATGTGTAGCACGTGGCGCAGCCGCTGGAAGTAGCGGAGCGGCCTCAGGTCCCAGCTTTTGAGCAGGGCGATCCGGCGCAGCTCGCCCTCAAACGCACCACAGCGCAGGCGGTAATCGACACCGCGCTGGGCGCAGACCTCGGCGCTGCGCTGTCTGGCCCAGTCATAGATCAGGCGCTCGGCAGCGCCGTCCGTGGCATCGAGCCGCATCAGAAAGCGCAGGAAAACGTCGGGCTCGTCGCCTTCCTGGAAGAACAGGTAGGCGTAGGCCAGCAGGCCCTCGCCGTCCTCCCAGACCCGCACGTCGCGCGCGCGGTCGATGTTCGGGTGGCTCAGTTCGTGGCGCAGTTCATCGGGCGACATCCAGTCGTCGCGGCCGCCAGCGGCCTCATGGGCGTTGAACAGCTCGACGATCGGCGGGATGTCGTCGTCGTGAAGTGTGCGGTCGTGCAAGGCTATGGATGTCATCGAAACCTCTTCTCGTGCTGGACGCCATACATCTCGACCTCGCCGTAGCGGGCGCGCAGGCGCCAACCCCAGGCGATCAGCCAGCGGCCCAGGCGCTCGAGCGCGGGTGCGTAGAAGGCGCCGCGGGGCGACGTAGGGAGCTGGGCGACAAGGCGCCGAAGCTGGGCCTCGCGCAACAGGTCGAGTTGACGCTCACGAGCGGCCAGATATTCGTGGGGGATCATAGCTTCCTCTCAGGTACTCATGCGGCGCAACCGGGCGCCGTCTCGCTTGCCTGCCGTCCGTCTCGCTCGCCTACCTTGCCCCGGCGCCGCTACCGTGCGCACACAAAAGGCCGTAGGTCTTGCGCTCGTGCGCCCTACGGCCGGTCTGTCAGACACGAAAAGGCCGTGAGCGCTGCGTTCCGTCGCCCACGGCCTGTGTGCTCGTCTCTGGCTGATCGATCAGCTTGTGAGCTTCAGGAGAGTGGGCTTGAGATGACTGCCGGCATACCCGGCGCCGTGCGCGGCGACACCCGCGCCTCCCGGAACCTTTGTACGCACTTTTATCATCATCACGGCCTCCTCGCTTGCTCAGTCGCAGCGTGCTGCGCTCTGCATCTTGCTGGCGTTTGTTTCGCGCCTCGTGCCCAGGATAGCACGCGCGCTTGCGGGCTGTCAACCACCCTGGCTCAGACTTATGGCGTATTTCTAATAACGAAGTGTGTGGCACGCAGCAGTGCGCGGTTTGCGAGCGGTCCGCGCCTGGGGTATAATACTGCCTGGCCGATCACGGCGTATACTTGCCGAACCCCGCCAGGACCGGAAGGTAGCAACGGCAGGCAGGTCCCTGCGGGTGTGACCGGCCTCTTTTATTGCGCCAATCTGAAGCCGAGAAAGGCATTGCGCAGCTCGGGCCTGAGGCGGAAGCGGCAGGCGCAGCGCGCAAAGCCGTGGGGGTTGGCGTAGCAGCCCCCGCGCAGGATGCGCCGCCCTGGCAGAAGCGGGTTCTCGCGCCCATCCTCAGAGCGGTATGGGTACGGCGCGTCGAGCGTCGCCGTCCATTCCCAGATATTGCCGGCCATGTCGCGGCAGCCTGCCGGGCTGGCATTGTCGAGCGCGCCCACCTCGGTCGTCGCGCCTAGCCCCGTCTCACGCGTGGTGGCGCGCACCTGCTCCCAGGTATCGCCCCAGGGAAACACACGCCCGTCGTCGCCGCGGGCCGCGCGCTCCCACTCGGCCTCGCTGGGTAAACGGAAGGGCGCGGCGCACTTGGCTGCGAGCCAGTGGCAGAAGGCGCGTGCCTCGTACCAGGAGACGCCCACAAGCGGCTGGCGCGCGCCGTTAAGCAGCTCGTTGCGCCATGCTAACGGCTCTTGCCAGCCCTCACGCTCGCGCGCCTGCCAGCCCGCCTCGTCCCACAGCTCGAGCCGCTGGTAGCCGCCGTGGTCGATAAAATCGTGGAAAAGCGCGTTGGTTACTGGCAGCGTGGCAATCTGGTAGGCGGGTAGTTCAAGCTGGTGCTGCGGCGACTCTTCACGGTAGGATTCGCGCGTGCCGCCGTAGGCCCGGGCCAGCGCGCTGAGCTGCGACTCGGGCGTGCCCATCAGAAAGGCACCGGCCGCAAGCTGCACGAAGCTTAGCCCAGGCTCCATACCGAGCCGCTTTCGGTCTTGCTGATCTCGATCTGTACCGGGAAGAGATCCTTCAGCTCCTGGATATGCGTGACGACCAGAATGCGCCGGAAGTCGTGCTGCACGCTGGTGATTGCGTCGACAAGCCGCTCACGACCTTTGGCGTCCTGCGTGCCGAAGCCCTCGTCGATGACCAATGTTTCGAGCGTGGCGCCGGTGCGGCGGGCCAGCAGGCGCGCCAGGGCCACGCGGATGGCAAAATTGACGCGGAAGGCCTCGCCGCCCGAGAAGGCCTCGTAGGCGCGGGTGCCGAGCGCGTCGGCGATCTTGATGTCGAGCGTCTCGACCGTATCGCCCTTTTTGGTATCGCGCTGGGTCTCGAAGGTCAGGTGCATCTGGTTGTCGGTCATGCGTGCGAGCAGCCGGTTGGCCTCTTGCTCGATCTCGGGAATGGCCGTCTCGATCAGCATGGCCTGCACGCCTTTTTTGCCGAAGCACTGAGCAAGCTCGTCGTAGAGCGACTGTTGGGCGCAGATGTTGTGGAGCTTCCGCCGCTCGACCATGAACTGCTCGGCGGCCTGCTCGGCGTCGGCGAGGCGTTGGCGATACTGCACGCGGTCGGCCACGACCACGTCGCGCTGGGCGCGCAGTGCCTGAAGCTGGGCGTCGAGATCCCGCTCTTGTTGCTCGACGCCCCTGGCGGCCAAGGCCGCCTGGCTGAGGTGGACGATGCGCTCCTGGAGGGCCAGAAATTCAGCCTGGCGCCTGTTCAGGCTTTCTTGAAGGCGCTGCTCCTGGCCCTGAAGCTCGCCGAGCAGCGCGCTGGCCGCCTGCAAGCGCTGGGTTTCCTCGTGCCAGTGACGCAGCTCACGCGCCGTACGGCGGGCCGTGTCGTGATGCTCGCGGCCGTAGCCAAGGGCGGCGATCTGGCTGTCGAGGGCGGCAAGTGCGCGGCGGGTTGCTTCGCCAAAGTGCTGCTCCGCGAGGCGCTGCTCGAGACTCACACGCTGGGCCTGAAGCTGGGGCTGCTGTGCAAGCTCGGCGTCGAGCGTAGCGAGCTTCTCGCGCAAGGTTTCGAGGGTGCCCTGGTAGCGCTCGAACTCGGCCGTCTCGGCTTCGAGCTCGGCGATGCGCGTGTCGGTGCTGTCGAGCAGCGTGCGCAGATCGCTGCCGTCCTCGACACTAGAAGCACTGATTTCCTGTTCGATGGCGCTTAGCTCGCGCTGCTCGGGCTCGGCATACGTTTTGGCCTCGATCTGCGCGACGATGCTCTGCACGATCTCAGACTGACGCCGCAGCTCGGCACGGTCGGCCGTCGCCTCGTGCAGCCGTTGTTCAAGTGCTTCGGTTTGAGCGGCTGTATGGCTTAGCGCGGCCGCGCGGCCCTCCAGATCCGCGAGCAGCCCGCGGCGCTGCGTGAGGGCGTCTTCGCGCGTGCTGGCTTCCTGGCGGCGTGTACGTAAGAGCGCACGCAGTTCGACGCGTTCTTGCTCGTATTGCTGGCGTACGCGCTCGACGCCCTCGTGGCCCAGATTTCTGTGGCAGAGCGGGCAGGTGGCGGCGTCGTGCTCGAGCAGCCTAAGCTTCTCGTTCATCTCGATTCCGGCCTGCTCGATGCGCTTGCACTCGGCGCGTAGCGCACCGATCGCCTCGACGTCGTCGGCCTCGGCGCCGCGCTCGCTGGCCAGCGTCGCGTGCCGTTCGTCAAGCTCGGCGGCCGCGCGGCGCGCCGCGTCGAACAGCTTCTGCCAGCGGGGCTGCTCGGCAAGCTGGCTTTCGAGGCGCATGATCTGGCGCTGGGCCTCCTCGCGGCTGGCGATCAGCGAGTTGAAGCGCAGTTGGACTTTGGTCTCGGCCTGGCTGCGGCGCTGCTCAAGCTCACGCAGGCGGGCTTCGCGGCGGCTCAGTTCAGCGCGGCGAGCACGCAGCGCAGCCAGTTCAGCGCGGAGGGGGCTGAGGCGGGCCAGCACCTGTTCACCCCTGACGATGCGACCCGCCGTGTGGGCGTGCTCCTCGGCGCGCTGCGCCAGCGTCTCCACGGCGCTACGCACAATGGTCAGTTCGGCGCGCAGAGCCTGCTCTTCCTCAGCAAGCTTACGCTCGCCCGCTCGGCGCTGCTCGGCAAGCGCTTCAAACTCGGGCTGGAGCGCGTCGAGCCGCTGACACTCGTTCTCGGCCGCTTCGAGCAGATCAAAACCGGCCCGGATCTCGTCGCGCCGTGCCTCGACGGCCTGGGCTTCGGCGAGGCGCCCTCGAACGGTCGCCAGATCCCGCTCCAGGCTTGTGCGCTCGGCAGCCAGTTCCTGCTGCTGGCGTTGGGCCTCCCGCAGCATCTCGACCTGCGCCGCTAGCACGCGGCGGCGTTCGGCAAGCTCGGCCCGCAAGCGCTCGGCCTGGGTGAGCTCGCGCTCGACCGTGATCACGCGGCCCTCGGTCTCGTCGAGCAGGGCGCGATACTTCTCGCCGTCGTCGGCCTTGCGCTGCAGCTCGGCCATCAGGGTCTGGGTGCCGATCGCCTGCTTCTCGAAGGCGGCGGCCTCGTCGCGCGCGGCCTGCTGGAGCTCGTCGTAGGCTGTCAGACCCAGAATTTCTGCCAGCACCTGCTTGCGCTCGGCCGGTTTCTTGCGGCTGGTAAACTCGTCGGCGCGGCCCTGGAGCAAAAAGGCCGAGTTGATGAAGGTGTCGTAGTCGAGGCGCAAGAGTGTGTTGATGGCCTGCTGCGTCTCACGCAGCGTGGCCTCGGTCAGCACCTTCCAGCCCTCGCCGTTGCGCGCCTGAAACTCCAGCCAGCTCTGGCCCCGCTTGGCGCGGCTGCGTTTGCGGATGACGCGGTAGCTCTGGCTGCCCAGCACAAACTGGAAGTCGACCTCCATCTCCTGGGCGCCCTGCGCGATCATCTCGTCGTCGGAGCCGAGCCGTGCGCGGCCCCACAGCGCCCAGGTGATCGCGTCGAGCAGGGCCGACTTGCCCGAGCCGTTGTCGCCCGAAAGGCAGGCCACGTGCAGGCCCTCGAACTCGAGCGCAGGCAGCGCTTCGCGGTAGCACATAAAGTTACGCAGCAGCAGACGCTCAGGAACCACGGAACCTCCCGATCTGGCTGAGGTGAAACGGCGCACCGGTGGGGCGTGAAATCGCACACATGTTGCAGCGTCGCCCGGCGTCATTATACGCCGATCAGGATCGGCAGGCAAGCACAGGGCGCGCTTAGAATAGCGTGCAACTTATCCACATCGGTGGATAAGTCTGTGGATAACATGTGGTTATCGATTCATTAACCTGCAAGCTGCGGCTATGCCAAAATTTAATGAAGGTTCAATAGTTGGGGTTGTGCCGGGTCAAGCTGGCATCTGCCGCCCACACCGTGCTACAATATCAGCACAGCACGAGCACCGGGAGAAGCGCAATGACACTCGGCAGCGCGACCACGATCGCCCCCCTGATTCCGCCCGCAGACGACCCGTTTCGCTATGGCTGGCGCTACCTGCGCCACGAACAGCCCGACGGGCGCGTCGACTTCGAGCGCATCCCGCTGACGCTGGAGGACGTTCTGCATCCGCAAGAAGAGGATTTTATCGTGCAAAGCTACCAGCACGACCTGACCTGCACCTACCTAGCAACCGTGCTGCGCGCGCACCTGGCGTCCGACCCGACGGCCCTTGTGGCGAGCGACTTGCGGATCGCCTGGGGCCTACCTGATCTCGAGGCCCACGGGCCGGACATCGCGCTGATCTTTGGCCTACACGAGCGCAAGAACTGGCGCACCTTCGACGTGACGGCCGAGGGTGCGCGCCCGGCCCTGATCATCGAGGTAACGTCGCCCTCGACTCGGCAGCTCGACCTGTACAGCAAGGTTGACGAGTATGACCTGGTGGGTGTGCCGCTCTACATCGTCGTCGATCTGATCGAGCGGCGGGGCCAGTTGCTCGTGCGCCTGCTCGGCTACCGCCAGGGCCTCGACGCCTACGAGATGCTGCCGCCCGACGAGCAGGGCCGGCTCTGGCTCGAGCCGGCGCGCCTCTGGATCGGTGTCGAAG
>Ga0224723_1001464_pt1 | contig 14198 bp, 13 predicted proteins | sample Balambano_FR2_Me_FD_161647 | JGI IMG/M metagenome (GOLD analysis project Ga0224723, IMG submission 161647) | Freshwater sediment microbial communities from Lake Towuti, South Sulawesi, Indonesia - Balambano_FR2_MetaG | ecosystem: Environmental > Aquatic > Freshwater > Lake > Sediment | place...
ACCGGAAGCAGCCCCTGCTCAGTAACGCAAAAATTCCTCTCTGAGGTGTGACTGGCTACAACCGTCCTGATTAAGGGCGGTTGTTTTTTGTTGAATCAGCGGTGGCGCGACAGCTCACGCTCAGCAGTTTCGGTAAAATGTCAGCGTAGCTCTGGGTCTGATATGCACAGCTATATTCCGCCTCATCGGTTTTTTCCCTATTTAACCTGGACAGCCGTTCGCGACATGCCCGACAAACCCAATGTCGTGATTGTGCAGCCGGTGGGAGCGATCGAACAGCACGGACCGCATTTGCCGCTGATTGTGGATGCGGCGATCGGCACTGCCGTCTTGGGCAAAGCTTTAGAGAAACTCGATGCCAGCATTCCGGCTTACGCGTTGCCGCCGTTGTGCTATGGCAAATCCAACGAGCACTGGCACTTTCCTGGCACCATTACCTTGAGCGCTCAGACGCTGATGACGACGCTGATCGAGGTTGCAGAAAGCGTGTATCGCGCCGGATTTCGCAAGCTGGTTTTGATGAACGCGCACGGTGGACAGCCGCAAATTATGGAAATTGTGGCGCGCGATCTCCATCAGCAGTACGAAGACTTTCTGGTGTTTCCGCTGTTTACCTGGCGCGTTCCTCATATTGCTGGCGAATTTTTGTCGCTCAAAGAAAAAGAGTTTGGCATTCATGCTGGAGACGCTGAAACCAGTATGATGCTGGCGATTCTGCCAGAGCAGGTCAAGATGGAGGCAGCCGTTGCTGAGTATCCGCAGGGTCTACCCGAAGACAGTCTATTGAGCATGGAAGGTAAATTGCCGTTTGCCTGGACGACGCGCGATCTGAGTCAGAGCGGGGTGTTGGGTGATCCAACAGCGGCAACTCAGGAAAAGGGCGATCGGCTCTGGGAGTCCGTTGCTGACGGCTGGGTAAAGGTGATTCAAGACATCCACCGATTTCAGCAGCCAGCGGCATGGCGGGCAAAATGACTGCGGTGCGCCGCGAATGCCAGAAATCCACTGCCGCTGCTGGGGCAAAAAAAACCTCCAGACGTTAACCGGAGGCAGTTGGCTTGGATTTGAACCTCTGCAAGCGCAATGAGGAAGACAGGCTTGCAGATCTCTACAGGGTACGCATGACTTGCCCGATCGGATTGGCAATTGGAATGAACGACGCTGACAGAACTGATGGGTTTGGCAAATCAAATGCCGTTTGAGCACATCCAAACGAACTGTGACCCACGTATCTAAAAGGAGCCGCTTTAGGAGATCCTGGAGACAGCAAGTCACATCGACCCTCCCCTGTCTGTCGGCGTGGTTTTCGTGAAGTTATGCATCCTGACGCTCCTACCCCCAGACTGCCAGACTCTGAGCTAACAGATGCCGAGCTGCTTGCAGCCCTAAAAGCGGGGCAGGTCAGTGCTCTCGGCACAGTCTACGATCGCTATGCCAGACTGGTATATGGGCTTTCCCTGAGAATTCTGGCAAATCCAGAAGAAGCGGAAGACCTGACCCAGGAAGTTTTTTTGATTCTCTGGCGACAAAACACCTATAATCCGGCTCGCGGCTCTCTGAGCAGCTTTCTGACAACCCTGACGCGCTCGAGAGCCATCGATCGCCTGCGGGCGCGTGGTACACGCGTCAGGTTTCTCCAGAAATGGGGAGGTATGGTGCGGAGTGACACAATCGCAGCAACCCCTTTAGAGCAAGCATCAACCACAGAGCGGTCGCAGCGAATTCGGGCAGCTTTAGAACAACTGCCAGAAGCTGAGCGGCGGGTGTTAGAGATCGCTTACTACGAGGGGCTGAGTCAGTCTGAGATTGCCCAACGGCTGGATACGCCATTGGGAACGGTAAAAACTCGATCGCGGCAGGGTCTGCTGAAGCTGCGCCAAACGCTCCGGGATTTCATTGAATGATGACGCTATGACCACACCGCACACTCCCGATCATGGGGAAGAACTAATGGCAGGCTATGCGCTTGGCGATCTTAGCCCCGAAGAGGCTGAGGCGTTTCAGCGTTTGCTGGCAGCCGACGCTCAACTCACTGCCGAAGTCATGCGACTCCAGGAGGTGCTGGCGCTGATGCCTTATGCTCTGCCCGAACAAGAACCACCGGCACATTTGCGGACTGCCATTCTAGAAGCAGCGCAGCAGGATATGAAATCTTCTGCATCCAAGACAGTCGCGCCAATCGAGACACGCGATCACATCACTCGTGCTGGCTCTCGTCGCTCACGCATTTCCTGGAAGCAAATCGGGGGCACGATCGCGGCGGTTTTGCTGGCAGCTTTGGCTGTCGATAATCTGCGGCTGCGGCGATCGGTGCAGCAGGCAGACGCAGTAATTCAAGCGCTGCAACAGGCAGATGCCCAAATCTATGCGTTGCGGGGTACAGAAGCAGCAGCGGCGGCGGCGGGCACGCTGATTGTGAATCCAGACCAGCAGCAAATGGTAATCGCCCTCCGCAATCTGCCAGAGCTGCCCACCGGACAAGCTTACCGACTGTGGGCGATTGTAGCAGGAGCGACGCAGCCCGCCTATTGCGGGCAGTTCAACAGTCCGGCGACAGGCGCGACGCTCCAGTGGACTGCGCCAGAAGCGGTTTGCAGCACTGCTGTCAATCAAATGCTGATTACCGCTGAGTCTGCCAGCGCTCCGCCTGTCCCGACTGGAACACTGGTGATGCAAAGCGAGCTGTGAGGCGGCGCAATTCTCAAGCGGTCAGGTTTGCTCAGGCAGCCAGGAATCGATCGCGTCCCGGCGGCGACTCTAAATCGAGAATTGGACCTTTGGGCACAAGGCGGCTGGGGTTAACCTTGGGATGGCTTTTGTAGTAGTGCAGCTTGATGTGATCAAGATTGCAGGTTTCCTTGATGCCGGGATGCTGGTAAAGGTCGCGCAGGTACCCCCAAAGATTGGGGTAGTCCATAATATGGCGCAGGTTGCACTTGAAGTGGACGTAGTAAACCGGGTCGAAGCGCAGCAGCGTGGTGAATAAACAAACATCAGCTTCTGTGAGCTGGTTGCCGCACAGATAGCGCTGCTTGTCGAGCACAGCTTCCCAGTGGTCAAGCGCTGCAAACAGCTCAGTCACGGCTTCATCATAAGCGCCCTGCTGTGTGGCAAATCCGGCGCGATAAACTCCGTTGTTGATCGGCTGGTAGATCGCGTCGATTGTCTGGTCAATCTGGGTTCGCAAGCCTTCGGGATACAGGTCAACGTGCTCGGTGGCGATTGACTCAAACTCTGTGTCAAACATGCGAATAATTTCGCGAGACTCATTGTTGACGATCGTTCCGGTCTGTTTGTCCCACAGCACGGGCACCGTGACGCGTCCCGTGTAGTGAGGCTCCATTTGCACATAAACTTCCCACAGATAGCGGGCATGATTGACGATATCGGGAATGCAGCCGGGAGCCGTCGAGAATTCCCAGCTATTCTCGCCCATGACAGGATCGACGATCGACACTGAGATTGCGTCAGTTAGCCCTTTGAGCGACCGCAGGATCAGCGTCCGGTGTGCCCAGGGACAGGCAAGCGACACATACAGGTGATAGCGATTAGCAACTGCGGGATAGCCGCTGGAGCCGTCTGCCGTGATTGGGTTGCGAAAGGTAGTTGAGGGACGGACAAACCTACCCTGCTGGTCTTCTTGCTCTCGCTCAGACACCCATTTGCCGTCCTTGAGCATTCCCAACGCCATGTCTTTGCTCCTGTCTGTCGCGTCTGCTGTGGTTGCCTTTAGCCTAGCGCGATCGTTCCGCAGGCAGAAATCTATCGAAAGGGCGATCGACAGAGACAAACGCGGTTCGCCGCGCTCTGGCAACCTAGCGCCCCTGATTAACACCAAACGTGCGATACATCGTTAAAGCGGACTCAGCAGCGTTTTCTGGATGGAAGGGTGCTTGAGGAGACGCTTGAGGAGCGGGCAGCAAAGGCAGTCTCACGGTGAACGTTGCTCCTTGCCCTTCTCCGGCGCTTCTAGCAGTCACAGTGCCTCCGTGCATCTCAACCACATGGTGGACGATCGCCATCCCTAATCCCAGCCCGCCGTGAAACCGAGTGGTAGAGCCGTCTGCCTGCCGAAACCGATCGAAGACATACGGCAAAAATTCGGGAGCAATGCCTTTGCCGGTATCTTTGACGGTGATCTGAGCAAACTCATTGGGCGCTGCTGGAAGGTCAGCATCAGCGCGATGCGTTCGGTTCAGCTCAGCGTTCTCCTGCTCTGCTTTGCTGACGGGAAACAAGTAGACTTCTACCCGTCCCCCTGCAGGTGTGAACTTTATGGCATTTGAAAGCAGATTCCAGACGACCTGCTGGAGCCGATTGGCATCGCCCATAACCGTGGCAGAAAAGTGGCTCTGCTCCCACACCAGATCGATATTTTTAGCGGTAGCTGCGGCGGTCAAGCTGCCGGTCGCCATTTCCACCACGGTGCGAAGCTGCACTGGACGCAAATTTAGCCGCAGTTTGCCGGTGATGATCCGAGAAACATCGAGTAAATCTTCGATCAAATGCGAGAGCGATCGGGTGTTGCGATCGATGGTTTCGAGGGCGTGAGCAGTGGTAGTCGCATTGAGGCGGCGCGTCAGCAGCATCTGAGTCCATCCCATCATGGCGTTGAGCGGCGTTCGCAGTTCGTGAGATAGCGTTGCCAGAAATTCGTCTTTGAGTCGGTTGGCAGCTTCGGCTTCGGCGCGGGCAGCCTGCTCATCGTGCAGGGCTTGCCGCAAGCGCTCTTCGCTTTGCCGCAGACTTGCTTCGGCGCGTTTGCGGAACGCTTCCAACTGCTTGGCGATCGTGATATTGCGAAAATACAGCACCAGTCCCGCCGTAGAAGGGTAAGCGCGCACGGCAAACCAGGCATCAAAGGGTGGGTAGTAGTCTTCTAGCTCAAGTGGCACCTGCTCGGCAGCCGCCCGTTGATAAAGCTGCCCAAAACTCGTCTGCGCCAGCTCAGGAAACTCTTCCCAGACGTTTTTGCCAATCAAGTCTTCAGCCGCTCGTCCCAACGTGTGGGCACCTTCGGAATTGACGTAAGTGAACCGCCAGTCTGGATCAAGCGCAATAAAGCCATCTGTCACGCTTTCTAGCGTTTTGAACAACTGCGCTCTGGCATGTTCACTTTCGGCTCGTGCCGCTTGCTCTCGCGAGAGCAGTTGTAGACACTGTGCCTCAACCCGCTTGCGCTCAGAGACATCTGCGAGAATCGACATACAGCTCATGTTTCCTTGAGCATTTCGCAGCGGCGCAGCCCAAATTTGGACATCGATCGTTTCCCCATCTCGGCGCTGGCGACGGGTTTCGATGCCAGCGATCGACCGACCCCAGCGAATCACATCCAGATTCTGCAAGAATTCCTCGCGTCTTGCTTCCGGCACACAAGGCAAGAACATGCCCAGCGCTTCGGCTTCTCGCCAGCCAAAAATCGATTCCGCAGCGGGATTCCACAGTTGCACAATCCCATCCAGCGAGAATACGGTGATCGCCAGCGGACAAGCGTGAATCAGCGCTTGCAGCGTTTGGTTGGTATCCTGCAACGCTGCCTGTGCTTGCCTGCGCTCGGTTTCGCTGCGCTTGACCTCGCTGATGTCAGTGTGAACTCCGACCCACTCCCGCACTTTGTCATCTGACTCCAGCACCGGCACTGCCCGGACGCTCATGTCGCGATATTCCCCATCAAACCGGCGCAGACGGTACTCAACGTGATACAGGGTGCGATCGACCAGTGCCGTAGACCAGGCTTGAGCAGTCGCCGCTCGATCGTCAGGATGAATGGCTTGCAGCCAACCCCAGCCGCGATATTCCTCAAAGCTCTGAGCTGTGAAGGCAGCCCAAGAAGGTTGCTCTGTGACAAACTCTCCGGCAGCGCTGGCATCCCAAATAATGTCAGAGGTGGCTTTTGCAAGCGATCGATATTGCGCTTCTCGCAGCCGCTCCTGGTCTTGCAGCCGCTGCTGGCACAGGCGCAGTTGTTGTGTCTGCCGATATCTTCCTGCCAGCAGACTCAGCAGTGCCCCTGCTGTTGCCAGCAGAATGGCATTGAGTGCTTCAGCTTGGGTCAACGCTGCACCCATCACGCCAGAGTAGAAAAGCACGGATAGCACCGTGGTGATCAGCCCTGCCGCAACTCCGCCTGCCACAGCGCTGCTGCCGATCGCCCCCAGCAATAGCAGACTGTATTGCAGTCGATCGCTGTGCAGCAGCAGCGCTGTTGCCATAATCAATGCACTTAAAGCGTAAGGCGCTAAATGAAAATACCTCGCTTTCAATCGCATGATAGGAGTCCTGGAGTATCACATGGAGTTGAAAAGCACGGAGCGGGCATTGTGCTGACCGCTGCTGTCGCCAACCCTACAGAGGCTGACTAAATTCCCACAATCTCAGTCATCACTGTCTGGTCTTTTTCGACAATGCCCACCTTTCGACCCCGCTGTCGGGCATCAACTGCCATTTCCATGAGAGTGATCGCCTTTCGTAGCACGTCGCTCTTGGTTTCCCCGGTCTTTTCTGCAAGCTGAGTCAACGTGTCGTTGAGATCGGCAGTCACAACCAGGCTTAATCTAACTTTTTTCTTGTCAACGTTCATTTGCGTTAAAAACGCTTTTTGTGATGTTAAAAGTGCGTATATTCTTTGTACTCAAGAAAAGTAGAGATTCGTCTATCTCTAGAGAAATATTTCTTCTATAAAGACAGAATAATGACTGATCTGCCAGGTTCTGAAACCCAGGGAACGGTAAGGCAACGAGCGTTAGCTCGCTTACCAGTTTTCTGGCTGTCGATCGGCAGCACTGATTCGACAACGTTCAAATCTCAGTACAATAGTCGCATCCAGCCAATGATGCAGCCCTTCTAATCTTACTGCTGGCACGATTTGCCATGAAACTCAATGAGGCGCTTTCCCTACAGGCACTCCTGGTCGCACTCTCACAGCTAGACACTGCCCTGCCATCGGAATTGCAGGCTGAGGTGCAACAGGTAGGAGATGCTTTGGCGCGCGGGCGCGTCGCCGCAGTTGCGGCGATCGACAACATCGTCAATCGGCATTCGCTGCTGCATCAGCTTTATCAGCTCGCACATCTCATCCTGGAACAGCGGTATCAAACCTGGGATCAGCCGCGAAGACCGCTGCCGCTAGAAGTTGCCGAAGAAGCGATTGTTCTGGAGCAAACGGCAGCTCAAACGTTGACGGCTGCTGACCCGCAAGCAGCCGCTCAAGCACAGCTTCGGCAAATTCAGGGAGCGAGCCATCACGACACCAAAGTGCCACCGCTGCTGGGGCTGGTGTATGAAGTCGCTTCAGAGATGCAAGCCAAAATCACGGCTGTTTTACGGGCGATCGAGCGGCGACCGCTCACCGTTGAAAATCTGTGCTACGCACTTCAACTTCCGGTAGACCAGGCAAAAGCGCTGGTGCAGTATCTCTGGAACGCAGGCTACATCGCGACAACCGGCAGCGTTCTGCCAAGGCTGTTCTCGCGGCTGCGGCGGCGCGGCAGCAGTCAATATCAAAGCACTCCTTTTAGTGCGAGCGTCTCCAGCGCCCAGCGCTCATCTCAGCAGCTCACTGTTGACTTTCCGGCTTACTTCACGCTCACCGCAAAAGGACACTTTCACCTTCATCCTCTCGTCACTGCCGGTAGGCGCGAGGGCTTTGTTTGATGAATTGGGTTCGAGATTGGCTGCCCTGGATTGTCGTTGCCGTCATTCCGGGCGTGTTCAACCTGGCAGTTGCGCTGCGAGAGTTGGCAGAACGCTGCAAGTTTCTGCCTTTTTTTGAACCCTACAAAAATCCTGGCGTTTGGCTCTGGGCGATCGTGCAATTTACCTTTCCGATCGCCTTATTTTGGGTGACGACGTTTTTGCCGACTCGACCCAACATCGACCTGAAGCTCGTAAGCTGGGCAGTCGCCTTTGGTTTAGGATTTGTGACGCTGCTCAACGCCCGCACTGAAATTGGTTCGCGGACGTACCATTTGAAGTCGCTGTATGCCTTTGTCGTCAGCATTGCCTATGACATGATTGCCGAAAGTCAGACCCGGCAGGCGGCAGATTTTTGGACAGATGTTGAAGATGCGCTCACCGATTGCCCTGATCTGAACGAAGGGCTAGATTTTTTAGAAAACTATTTTGCCAGCGATGTATCGCTAACTGCCCAGGAAGCGGAAAGCTATCGGGAACGCTTAGAGCAGGCACGCACGAAAGCGATCGGCATTGAGCAAGCCAAAGCAACGAAGACGCTGATCAAAGAAGTCCGGCGGCGCGACCTTCCCTATGTGCTGATCCGGTTTAATTGCACAACAGCGGTGCTCAATAAATACTTTTCTCGACGCATGGCAAATATCAGTGGCAAACGGCGGCGCGTTGCGTAAGCCGGTGACCGTCCGTATAAAATTAGCGGTTTGTTAACTGTACATCACGTAGACGGCTCGTGATGCAGCAATCGGGGAACAGGGGACAGAAGTTTGGCTGTCTTCGATCGCCCGCGTTTGCCCACCCATAAGTTCGGGAACGCTCAGTATATTGGATAACCAATTGCCTGTTCGATGACCAATTAAAACTTCTCATGGTTCATATCGTGCCTGCGAGGAAAGGGGTTGAGATGGTAAGCCCTGAAAGTCGGTTGTTTTGTCAAGTTGACCATATGCCCGGATCAGCTCAAGAACTGCGTCGGCTGACGACGCTAGCAGAATTAGGGCTGCTAGAGCCAGAAAATGTCCCGATTTTTGAAGAAGCAGCTCAAACTGCGGCACATTTTGTCAATGCGCCGATCGGCGTTCTGGGCGTGATTGATCAAGAGCGCCAGTGGTTTAAGGCAGCAGTCGGACTGTCTCGTATTGGATTGATGAATGACCTCGCCTCCTCGCGGCAGTTGTCTCGATCGGAAGCCTTTTGCACCCATGTCGTTGACAGTCGGCAAACGCTCATTGTCCATGATGCGGCTGCTCATCCTGCCTTTTCTCACAGCCTGCTGATTCAGCGCTACGGCATTCGAGCCTATCTGGGTGTGCCGCTGTTCCCTGCCAACGGCTGCTGTCTGGGAGCGCTGTGCGTGATGGATTTGTCTCCTCGCGAATTCACGCTGCGAGACATCGAGCTGCTGGAACTGACGGCTCGCTGGTGCATGAGTGAATATGAACGAAATTGGCTGCTCAAAAGTCCTGCGTCCACAGATACAGCGCTTTGGGCACACTCAGCAGACGCGATGGCTGCGTCTGAGGCGGCTGCACCCGATCCAGAATCTCTGCTTGCCTCTGCCAGCTACGCTGCATCTACCCAGGCTGCGGTCATCAATTCTGTTAAAGCTATTCTGATTGCTCAGATGACGCAGGAATTAAGTACGCCACTCACGTCAATTCTGGGCATGGCAAGCGTACTGAATCGAGAAATCTATGGACCTTTGACTGGCAAGCAAAAAGAATACCTGGATATCATTCACAACAGCGGTCAATATCTGCACGCTCTGGTCACTGAAATCATCGAGCTGGGTGGGTCAGACGATGGCAGTTGCTACCTTAATCTCAGCCCAGTAGACATTGAAATGCTTTGTCAGCAAGCGTTAAGCACGCTCGATCGAGTTGCTCAACGACGAGAACAGCAGGTGCGCTTGACGGTCGAACCCGGTCGTCGCATCTGGTTATTGGACAAAGACAAAGTTCGGCAAATGCTATATCACCTGGTATCTGGCGTGATTCAAGTTTCGAGTGCCGATAGCATCATTCGCATTCACGTTTCTCGCAAACCACAGCAACTGAACCTCAGTATCTGGACTTCTCATCCCTGGTTGGGAGAAGGACTGCCTCAAGCGACCTTGATCAAGCCTATGCCTGAATCGGATGAATTAACGCTGCTGAAACTGCAAGATGGCTGCTCTGATTCTCAAACTGCGAGCGTTAACGAATGCAGCGCTGGAATGCCGTTGGGTCACGTCGATCGCTCTCGCCAAAGTTTGGAAATTATGCTGAGCTGTCAGTTGGCAGAACTGCATGGAGGCAACATCGCCCTTCAGGGTTCTGCCGAAGCGGGCTACCGCTATGTCGTGAGTTTGCCGCAGGTGAATCAGGGAGACGACTGTCTTTAACTTAAACTCGCGGCTGTCTCGACGGTGATCTGCCTGACGATGAAAGCCTGACGATAATCAGCTCGACTGTGATAAGGCAGAGCAGCGCTGGGGTTGAAGATCTGCAAAAGACCCCTTGATAATGAAATTGGCTGTCCTTTCAAACCCAGATAATGCCAATCTCCTTTGACCTGCTGCTGCGCCATTGCCAACTGCTGCACCTCGACCAGCCCGCCGAACGAGTTGACATTGCTATTCAAGCTGGCACCGTCGCGGCAATTGCTCCTCAGCTCGATGCGGTTGCCCAATGTGAACTCGACATTCAGGGGCAGATCGTCAGTCCGCCGTTTGTGGAATCGCATGTTCACCTCGACTCGGCGCAAACCGCAGGAGAACCCCGGTGGAATCAGAGCGGCACGTTGTTTGAAGGCATCGAAATCTGGCGCGACCGCAAGCAGTCTCTGACGCTAGACGAAGTGCAACAGCGGGCGATCGACACGCTCAAGCAGCAGGCAATGCAGGGCGTACTGTTTGTTCGTACTCATGCCGACGTGAGCGAACAGAGTTTGATTGCCCTCAAGGGGTTACTGGCAGTGCGAGCGGCAGTCAAAGACTGGATGACACTGCAAGTCGTGGCGTTTCCGCAAGATGGACTTTATGGCAGCCCGCAGAATGAAGCGCTGATGGAAGCGGCGCTCAAGCAGGGAGTTGATGCGGTGGGCGGCATTCCGCACTACGAACTGACCCGCGATGATGGCGTGCGATCGATCCAGCGGATTTTTGAGCTGGCGCAGCAGTACGATCGCCTGATTGACATTCACTGTGACGAGATTGACGACGACCAGTCGCGCTTTTTAGAGGTCGTCAACGCCTGGGCGATTCGCAGCGGTATGGGATCACGAGTTACTGCCAGCCACACCACGGCTTTCGGCTCTTACAACAATGCCTATGCCTTCAAGCTGATGAGCTTGTTGCAGCAGTCTCAGATCAATTTCATTGCGAACCCGTTGATTAACATTACGCTGCAAGGACGCACAGACACGTATCCCAAGCGGCGGGGAGTAACGCGGGTCAAAGAACTCTGGCAGCAGGGCACTAACGTTAGCCTGGGGCATGACTGTCTGCAAGACCCGTGGTACAGCCTGGGCACGGGCAACATGCTGGATGTTGCCAATATGGCAGTTCACGTTTGTCAGATGACCGGCACAACCGAGATCGATGCCTGCTACAACATGGTGACGTGGAACGGCGCAAAAACGCTGAATGTGCAAGACCAGTATGGGGTTGAAGTCGGTAAACCCGCCAATTTGATGGTTTTGGATGCGATCGATCGCTACGATGCCATTCGCCGTCGGGCAACCGTCCGCTATGTGATTTCTCGCGGCAAGCTGATTGCTCAGACAGAGCCACCCCAATCTCAATGGAAAGGCATAGAGGGGCAGGAAAAAGAATAGCAGGGCAGGACAAGACGCGCGACGGCAGCGGCGGTGTCTCAGCGATCGTGTAACAAACTGTAATACAGTCGGGTGGCATTGAACGAGCGATTGCATGAGCAACCCGACTCTATGTCTGGAATATTCGGCAGATTTGCAGGGAACACTGCGCTATCGATAGAGCCAAACAACGGTTGCGGACGATACCAAACGGTCGATGCAAACTTTTCTAGATTCAGCAATTTCTGACTTTTTCTTATTTTTTGCAATTCTTATTTTTCGCTGGGCTTTTCCCCACAAATTCCACACAGTTTCCACAGGTTGAACGATCGTTTTCCACAGATTGCTGCGCCTTTTCCACAGGTTACAACGGAGTCATTAGGGCTGAGAAGCTTCCTGGGGATATTGGGCTGTGAGGTGAATTCGTCCCAAGAACCACCTGATTTTGTGAAGAAATGTAACAGATATCGCTCTCAAACCCTGATTCTCTCGTAAACCTTTTTTTTAGCTAAAGAACTTTGCAACATTTTGAAGCATTGACAACACCACCCCCTTGTAGCGCAAAATGATGCGACCAACCCACACAAGCACGCTCTGACTTGAACCGACCCGATACTTCTCTTGAGGATCTTTCTCGTAGAGATTTGCAGGAAGTTAATCAGGTGAGTTTGAGCTGGAGCGGTGTCGCTTTTGCCTGTGAAGCAGTGTCACCCTGACTCCAGGATGGTCATTTGAAAAGCAGCGATTGCGCGTTAGCGAGGCTTTTTCACTGTGTTGATCAACTCCGTTTCCATTCACCCGTGAGGCTCCCATGCATACAACCGTCAGCATCCTGGCAGAAATCCCCGAAGAACTCCATGAATCCCTTAAGGGGTATCTGGAAAATCACCCTGACTGGGATCAAGACCGTGTGTTTTCTGCGGCACTTTCCCTGTTTCTGTTGCAAAACGGCAGCGGTGAAACGCCCGAATCTTCGCGCAGCTATCGTCGCGCCGCACGAGTTTACCTGGACACTTTGTTTAAGCACGCGGTTTGAACACCGATCGAACGATTGCGGTTGGCAGATAGCTCGACAACGATTGGGGTGCATCTGGAGAATTGGGTTTGCTGCCAAAGCGAATTGCTAAGAGCTATTACCGATCGCTTCTATTGAAATGACCTCCGTTGATAGGATCAGAGTTAGAGGGTAGAGGACACAATCCATGAATTATCTCTGGTTCAAAGCATTTCACATCGTCGGTGTCGTGTGCTGGTTTGCAGGTTTGTTTTACCTGCCGCGCTTGTTTGTTTATCACGCTGAGGCAAACGAACAGCCAGAACCGGCTCGCACCATTCTGCAACAGCAGTACCAGCTCATGGAAAAGCGGCTCTACACCATCATCACCACACCCGCGATGGTGCTGACTCTGGTGATGGCGATCGCCATGCTGATCACGGCTCCCGATCTGCTCAAAGACACCTGGCTGCACGTCAAGCTGGCGCTGGTTGGCTGCTTGGTGGTCTACCACCACTACTGCGGTCGCTTGATTCGACAAATGGCAGCGGGTGAGTTTCGATTCAACGGACAGCAATTCCGGTGGTTCAACGAGGTGCCAACCGTGTTTTTTGTGCTGACGGTGCTGCTGGCTGTGTTTAAGAACAACCTGCCCACCAGTGCGACTGCCTGGGGCATCGTGGCGATGATTGTGGCAATGGCAGCCACCATCCAGCTCTACGCCAAAAAACGGCGGCAGCAGGCGCAACTGGCAGTCGAGGGTGCGATCGACCTTGACCGCAGCGATCTAGAGGCAAAAGGAACCGCTTCTTAACGTCAGAGCCATCGGTTTAATCCTGTAGGGGCACAGCAGCACTGTGCCTCTTTTTGATGCAGGTCCAAAAATCACTCGATCGACAGAAGTTCGCAGATTGGGCTATTTTTGCCTTACCCCTTGCCACTGCCCTAGAAAAACTCGCTAAAATGAGCAAAGGTTCTACTGCGACGTTGGTGACTGCCAATATCGTTTTATGATCTATGCCTTGTTTCAACGGGGAACGTGATTGCTTCAGTGGCAGTAGACCGAGCTTGTACTCGGAAACTTAAAACTGAGGCTAAGATCCCCACCTGGATTTTCCAGGTCAAAAACTGAGGTAAGACGGCGTTGTGGGGAACTCATTAGCATTCAAATTTCCCTTGTCTTGTGGCAAGGGAATTTTTGTATGAAGCGACAGAATTCGCGCCTCAGGAGTCAGAATTTAAGTAGCTGCCGTGCTCAGACGCAGGACGCGATTGCAACAATTCGCGCTTGAGGAAGTGCATTATGGTCGGTCGAGCGGATGTGACCCGATATCTCGAAAACTGGCAAGACGAAATTGAAAGTGCTTTCCTCTACCGGGTGCTGGCAAAAGCAGAGCCTCAGCCTGCGTTGGCAGAAGTCTATTGCCGTCTAGCAACCACTGAAGAAACCCACGCTCAGTTTTGGGCAGACAAGTTGCATCGGGTCCGGTATGCAATCCCCCGACCTCGGATCGGCTGGCGAACCCGGCTGCTGGCATTTCTCGCTGAGCGATTTGGCGCTCAGTTTGTGCTGCCGACCGTCAACGCAATGGAGCAGGTCGATAGCCACAGCTATGCTGCTCAAACTGACACCCACGACACGCCACTGCCAGTGCAGGAGCGGTCTCATGCCCGACTGCTGCACACTATCAGCCAATCTTCAAATCGAGGCTTAGAAGGC
>Ga0224723_1001465_pt1 | contig 14197 bp, 8 predicted proteins | sample Balambano_FR2_Me_FD_161647 | JGI IMG/M metagenome (GOLD analysis project Ga0224723, IMG submission 161647) | Freshwater sediment microbial communities from Lake Towuti, South Sulawesi, Indonesia - Balambano_FR2_MetaG | ecosystem: Environmental > Aquatic > Freshwater > Lake > Sediment | place...
GGTAGTCAGCGCCTTCGTCAACGAGTTTTTGCTCTATGGTTCTCTGAGAGGGGCGGTGCGGTTTGTAGAAACGCGCTTTGGTAAGCGGATTTCAGTCTCAACTGGGCGGCGCTGGCTGACTCATCCAGTCTACCGAGGGGATTTGCACTATCAGGATGGCCAGGTTATTCGCGATACCCACCGAGCTATCATCTCCCGCGATGAGGCCGCCCAGGTGGATCGCCTGCTGCGCCGCAATAGCCAACTGCCGCCGCGCACGGCAGGAGCGCCGCGATCGCTGGCGGGTCTTGTCCGTTGCCAGACCTGCGGCTGCGCGATGACAGTATCGAACACTACCATTCGCGGCAAAGCTCAACGATATCAGTATCTACGGCCATCACAATGCCCCCGTTCTCCTCGCTGCAAAGCCATCGCCTACGATGACGCTCTGCATCAGATTATTTTGCAAATCTGTCAGGATTTGCCCCAGGCTGTGGCCAGGTTTCAAGTCTCTCCATCCAAGGCAGAGGCCGAGTCGATGATGTCTCCTGCTGTTACTTTAAAGGCCCAGATTCAACAGAAAACCGCGGCTCTGGCCCAACTACCCGCCCTGGTAGACAACGGTGTGCTGGATGCAGAAACGGCTGACCTGCGTCGTTACAAGCTCCAGGGTGAAATCGCTGGACTAGCGCAGCAAATCGCGCAGTTGCCGCCCGTCAACCTGCAAGAATTGTCTCAGTCGGTGGCTATTCCCCAGTTCTGGCTAGATCTTTCTGAGGCAGAGCGGCGGTTTTTCTTCCGTGAATTTATTCGCCATATCTACATCGTGCGGGATGGTGACGACTGGCGGGTGGAGTTGGGGTTGGTGTTTTAGGGAAAGAATAAAGAGCGAAGAGATATCTTGGGGTAAGGCAAAATTAAGAACTAAGGCTCAGTTGTCTACAATTGGGACGTATATAGAGCGCTTGTGGTGTTCCTATTTCTACCCGTGACCTAAAATCGTGCATAACCCATAGTCTTTGGTAGGAAACCCTGCTCGCATGTCGGTGGTAATTACCCAACGCAACGGTATTTTTAATGATGCCGCCTTTACTCGCCCAGAAAATGGTGCCGAGCTAACCTGTTCCATTCTGGTGGTGGGAGGGTCTACAGCGGCCTACACGACCACCCTGACGGCTCTGCGCTTGAATTTGGATGTTTGCCTGGTGCAGCCGCAAATGGTTGTCGGAGGCCAGTTCACAGCCCAGGCACTGCCCGCTTCTGACGATGGTGACTTGCTCCAGGCCAAGGCCACGCTTTACACCGTGGCGGGGGAAGAATATGCTATTTCCAGGGCGCAGCGGGAGTTTCGAGAACGCCAGCGAGAGCTACAGCCGGTAGGTAATCGCAAGGTGGATAACCCGGGCGGCGGCTGGGTGAGTCCGCTCTCGACTACGCCGGTAGTGGCGGCCACAGCGATGAATGAGGCATTAATACCCTACCTGCGAGATCGCCGACTGACCCTGATTCCCTTTGCAGAACCGGTGCAGGTGGTGATGGCGGCGGGAGCTACTCATTCCCGTATAACTGGCGTGGTCTGTCGCGATACCCAAACCGGGAATAGCTTCACAGTTAAGGCCAAAGTCACCGTCGAGGCCACGGATTTGGGGGATTTGCTGGAAGTGGGCGAACTTCCCTCCCGCGTGGGCCAGGAAGCCCGCCACGAAACTGGCGAAGCGATCTTGCCAGAGGATGCCTGGCCCCAGTGTCAGCAGTCCATTACTTTCGATGTGGTGGTGGAATGTACCGAAAAGGGCAAGGGTGTGCCCATTGGCAAGCCAGCGGACTTTGGCCAGGTCGCCTGGATTAACCTGCACGAGTTTACCGGCAACTTCTGGACAAAATCAAAGCCAGATAAATGGCAAAAATGGGAATTTTTCAGCGATTTTGGCATTTTTCGCTACCGCCGGTTGCAGCGGGTTAAGCCCTACGAGAAAGCGGTTTGCCCAGGGGATGTGGCGGTACTGAATTGGGGCACCTCTAGCGAGCCAGATCGCCCCTTCTGCTGCGGCAATGACTATCGGGCTGGCCGCCTAGTGGGCGTGAGCCGGGAAGAACGTCAAATGCACATTCAGCGCGCGCGAAATCGCGCTCAGGCGTATGTTCATTATTTGCAAACCCAGGGTGTTCCTGACCTCAAGCCCCGTGGCGACCTCACCTGGACGAAGGACGGCATCGCCCTGGAGCCTTACATCCGCGAGGCCCGCCGAGGCATTGCCCTGACTACCATTCGCCATGAGGATGTGGCTGAGACGTTTTTTCCCAATCAAGCCAGGGCCAGAAGTTTTGAGGATTCCGTTGGCGTTGGCCAGTACCACTATCTGGATTTACACGGCAACGATGCCAAGGGTCATGTCAGCCCCAAGGGAAAAGATGTGGTGGCGCTGCCCTTTACACTTCCCTTAGGAACATTGGTGCCGGTTACAACGGATGGCCTGGTGCTTTCGGCCAAGAGCATCGGCACTACTCACATTACCAATGCAGCCTATCGCATGCACCCAATGGAGTGGGCGATTGGGGAGGCCAGCGGCTTTTTGGCAGCATTCTCGGTATGGACTGGGCTAGAGCCTAGGGTGCTGGCCAGGGAAGAGCGCCATATTCGCAAAATTCAAGGATTTATGGTTCGCAACGGCATTCCCGTCTTCTGGTTTGATGATGTTAGCCATAATGACTCTGACTTTGAAGCTATTCAGGTGATGGCGGCAGCGGGCGTTATCCGCAGCGAGAATCCAAAAACACTGAACTTTCGGCCCTATGGCAACGTCAGTCGGGCGGTGGTAGCTACAGCGTTAGTCAATGTGCTTAAGCTACCGAAAAATAGCCCTTCTCAGCCTACTTTTAAGGATGTGGGGCGGGGGCAGCACTGGGCCTATGAAGCGATTGAAACACTCTATGCCCACGGCATGATTGCTGGAATAAGCCGCGATCGCTTTGCTCCCGACGCCCCCATCACCCGCGAACAACTTTCGTTTTTGGTGAAAAAGGCTATGCCCGAAGCTTACGATAACGCCTTTAGGCGCACGCCGAGAGATCGCCAAAATCTGCAACGGCGAGAACTATCGCGGGTGCTGTATGAAGTGCTTAAAGCACGGCTGGACATTTAGGCCACGGGAAAGAGTCCAGGATGGGATTGAATGGATGGTGAGTGTCTTCGTCGAGTCAGATTTGGCCCGATGTCATAATAGCAATACCCAACCTGTGAGGTACTGAGTCAGGTTTAGAGGCTTGTGCCGCTGATGATATGACTGAAAGAAATTCCGAACAAATTACCGGGACAATTTCGATTGACCTTTTGCCGCAAGATAACGGGCAATATTTCTGCCAATTGTCACTATCTTTCAGCGACTCTCCCAGAGAAGACATCCGGTGCTACGGTCAAACCAAGGAGCACGCCTTGGCGATCGCCCTGGAAAGGCTGGCTCATGATTATCGTCAGATGGCAGATGAGCAGCAAAACATCCCCTGGGATGTGGGTCAGCGATCGCAGACTGATGCCTTAACGGATCGGCAATTTCATGTGATTGTGCATTACGAACGTATTGCTGAAGATGAGTCGAAGTTTGAGGCGGTGCACAACACGCTGATGGGCAATACCATCGTTGAGAATGCCACCATCGCAGTGGTTGAGGTTGATCCAGATTTGCCCGTTGAACCCTTAGATCGGTGGACATAGGGCTTGATCAGATCCTGTTAAAACTTTTTGAAGTGAGAACAGAGCCAAGGCTAAGAGAAGCATTTTCGATCTACTGAGTCTGGCTAGACGCCATAATAAAGGTATTGAAGAGCACCTCGATGGGCGTACCCTAATACTATTGCAATCAGGCAAGTAAGCTAATCAGATCAGAAGTCATGTCAGTCGCGGTTACAGAGGCCATTACTACCCTGGCGGAGGCGGAGGCGGAGGCGCGATTTCAGCTCAGCCGCACAGAGGACGAACAGTTTTTTCTGGAATGGCAGACCGACTTACCCCCTCTGTCCGAGGCCGAAAAGTTGGGTCTGGCGGAAATGCGCCGCCGTTATCTGTATCAGCGCTCCCAGGGGCATTTGCTTGAAAGTACAGTGATGCTGCTGTTTGCGTCGCCGCTATTAACCTTAGCCTGCTTTTACGACCCGCCCTTTAGGGTCAAAACCGAGGAGTCGGGGCAATTGACTCTAGAAGATGCAGAGGAAACGTTGCAAGGGCGGCTGGATGTATTGGTATTAAAGGATCAGTTTTGGGTGGTAGTGCTGGAATCAAAGAAGACCGCCCTTTCAGTCTGGGCGGCCTTGCCCCAGACTCTGGCCTATTTAACCGCCACCCCTCACCCTGAGCAGCCCAGCTTTGCCCTGATGACCAATGGGGATGAGTCGGTATTTGTCAAACTGACCCAAGTCGATGGCCGACGATATAGTATTTCGCGCCCTCTGGCGGCCCTGGTATCGAATCAGGAACTCTATGGGGTTTTGCAAGGGCTAAAGCGACTCCGAGATCTGGCTAGCCGCTGATGGCCTAGCCAGAAACCCGGTTGCCAGAATGACCCAAGTTCGGGCTCAGAAACATCCTTGGCATAAAGACTTCCATCATCCCCTCCTGGGCAGAGGCAGGAGTGGGTTTGAATTTTGAATTCCGCGTAGCAGTACTAAGTGGGCCCAGCTTGCCAGTCACCTGGTTTCTACCAACCAAAAGCCCACCCTCACCCCCGGTAAACAGGGGTAAGGGCAGGCTATCTGACTATTCAACCAGAGCGGTTAACCCGACCGCAGCTTAAGCCTCAGCCGAATCGCCTTCCTCCTGGTTGCGCTTGCGCAGTGCCGCCACCCCCATGCCAATCAGGCCCGGCAGCAGCGCGGGAGTGGGGATGGGTTCAGAGGGTGGGATAACAATTTGCCCCGCTTGGCCAAAGCGAAGGTTATCAATTGCAAAACCAGCTGGCTCAGGGCCCACCAAACTGAACTCTAAACCGGCAATGAGTTCGCTACCATCCTCCGTTGCCAAGCCCAGAAATTCAATGCCCAAGCTTTCATTTGCAATGGAACCAATCAAATTACCGTTTCGTGCATAAGCTTTGATGGCTGTTCCGCCAATGGCATCAAAGAAACCTCCATCCAAGCCCACACCAGCGAGATCTTTAGAGAAAAGAATCGCGATGGAACCATTAAACAAAGGTGTGCCTGAAAGTACCGGTGATGTGGGGTTGGCTCCATCACTCGTAATGAATGTATTGGGTGGGGCGACCAGAGCCAAAGGGCCTGTAGGGGTGCCAATCACACAACCAGTCAGAGCAGCTCCTGGTGGGCAAGAAGCTGCATTACCGAGAGACTGACCAAAGAAAAACGCACCAAAAGAGACATCTGGAGCTACTCCAGGAATTCCACCATAAACTGCTGGAGTGTAGAATGGATTGTTCGTACCAATCGGGAACTCACTAAATGTAATTTGTCCAGCTTGAGGTGTGAAGTCGCCTGCACCAATTCTAATGACTTGAGCATTAGCCGCAGAAGGTAAGAAAGCCGAAACTACTGCCATAGAAGCGGCTCCTAGCGCAACCTTGGTTGCCAAAGATGAAAAAGTAGAATTCATGTCAATTAACTCCGAAAATTTGAACGTTTTGAAGTACGGAAAATGGCTCGCGCAGAGAGATTCTGCACAATTGAATGTGTGCATAAAAGCAAGGAAATTGCCGAAACTACTGCAATACCACCTGATTCTGGGGAGATGCGTCTGTTTGATTTTGTTGCGGTGGCAGATGCATCATCGAAACCCGCACCCTAGGGTTTCTACGAATACCTTAAGCGATGGGTCACGTTGAGGCCAGTATTTTTCCGGTACTTTACACAAAGTTCAGATACCTTACCTCCGTGTAAACCCGGAGGTGAAGTAGCCTTCCCCCGCCCGGATCCCTAGCTGGCCCCTCAAGTGTGCGCTTAAAGCCTCCATCCATTGAACCAGCACCGGCAGGTTGGGCCGTGGCTTACAATAGAGCCTATCCAGAGCCACACTGTGTGATGGTTTCCCAACCCCTAAAGGCAATCTTACCCAGCACTGAGGAGCTACCCTGCTCCGACGACACCCCTGTGGATAACGTAGGCCGAAGGACGTCGCGCAGCGAAGATCAGAATCTACTCCCCAATCTGCTGCTGTTTGCTCTAACGCTGCTCTGGGCAGAGCGCATGGATTGGTACTTTGGGGTGGACATGGCAGTGTATCACACCACAGGAGTGAACCCTAGGGTGCCGGTGGTACCCGATGCCTTTTTGAGCTTGGGAGTCGAGCGCCGGAAAGGTGGCAAGTCTCGCCGCAGCTATGCCACCTGGGAAGAAAACGATACGGTGCCGATTCTGGTGTTGGAGATGGTGTCCCACCGTCCCAACGATGAGTATGATGACAAGCTGGAACTCTATACCAGGCTAGGCGTGCTCTACTATGTGATCTACAACCCTGAGTTTTGGCAACGTGACCGCCATCAGCCCTTTGAGGTCTATAAACTAGAGGGCCAAACCTATCGGTTACAAATTCGCGAACCCTACTGGATGCCAGAGGTGGGGTTAGGAATTGGTCGAAGTCGGCAGGTGATGGGTGGCATCGAGCAAGAGGTGCTGCTTTGGTACGATGCCCAGGGCAAGGCTTACCCCCTGCCCGATGACATCATTCGAGAAATGCAGGTGCAACTCAGGACGGAACAGCAGCGGGCAGAGCAGGAACAGCAACGAGCGGAGGCGGCAGAGGAGAAGGCTAACCGGTTAGCCCAACGCTTGCAGGAATTGGGGATTGATCCAGAGCAGGTTTAGGGCTGAGATCCCACACTGGAGACACTGGCTGAAGGGGGGTGGGGTCAATGGTTTCGTAGAGTCAGATTTGACCAAATGCCATAATAGCAACACCTACTTTCAGCGGCTCTCCCAGAGAAGACATCCGGTGCTACGGTCAAACCAGGGAAAACGCCTTGGCGATCGCCCTGGAAAAGCTGGCTCAGGATTATCGTCAGATGGCATCAGTATATTCTTGTACCTGATCGTCACTTCCAATACCAAAATTTAGCCGTGTCTTTACTTAAACTCTCTGGTCATAAAGTTTGGGCCAAGCTCAGCAGGCTTAAATCACCATTAATCTTCTCTTTACCGGCCATCTGATAGTCTTCTGTGTGGAAATACTGACATTTTGGCTGGCAAGTATTAACCGGCAGCTGGGCCAGCGGCAGCCACGGTGGCAACTGTGTCTGTTTGGAACCTGGGTGCGTACCAGAAAGCTAGCTATCGCAAGATAGTGGCGGCATCTGCCAAACGCTGGCATGGGGTTACTGAGGATTAGCGGTAGAGAACGGCACATGGTTTTCCTGAAAATCTGGATAGGCATAGCTGTTGCCTCTGAAGTTTGTGCTGCGCTCAATTTTTCTCTCAGAACCTGAATTTAGCTGTGAGAGTTCAGGGTTATAGGATTTACACCTTTTTACACCTTAATTTCGTATAAGGCAGCAACCGACAATGGCGATTGATTTAACCGGCGCAACTTACATTCAGGATTTTGATTCCCTGGCAAATACAGGCAGTACAAGTGATGTTTTGCCCCTTGGCTGGCTTTTCCTTGAGACTGGCAACAATGCCAACACGACCTATGGCATCAATGACGGTAGCTCAAACACTGGCAACACCTACAGCTATGGGGCCACTGGCAGCAGCGAACGGGCGTTTGGCACTCTGGCCTCCGGCTCTTTGGAGTCTATTATTGGAGCGCAATTTGTCAACAGCACAGGCAGTACAGTCACTAGCCTCAATATCAGCTATACAGGTGAGCAGTGGCGCAGCAGCACCACGACTCAGAATGTGCTGAGCTTTTCCTACCAAATTGGGGCGACAGGCTTAAATATAGGAACCTGGACTCCGTTTAGTGGCTTAAATTTTGTAGGTGCGCCACCGGTAGCCAGCAATGGAGCCCTGGATGGCAATGCCAACACGACCAACATTAGCAGCGAAATCACCGGCTTAAATGTAGCGCCAGGGCAGGAGATTTGGATTCGCTGGGTAGATGTGAATGATTCTGGCAGCGATGCAGGTTTGGCTATAGACAATTTTTCTGTCACGCCTGGTACTGGGGTGCCACCTGCCGTACCCACAGTTACTATTGCCGCTACCGACGCCGATGCCGCTGAAGCCAGCACTACGGTTGACCCTGGTAGCTTCACCATCACCCGCAGTGGAGACACCGCCGCTGCTCTGACTGTGAACTATACCGTAGGCGGCACCGCCACCAACGGTGTGGACTACAACTCGCTGTCAGGCTCGGTAGAAATTCCTGCTGGGCAATCCTCCGTTACCTTTAGCATTACCCCCGTTAATGATGCTGACGCTACCGAGGGAGATGAAACCGTAACCCTTACTCTGGTAGACGCGGCTGCTTACGACCTAGGCACGGCTAGCTCCGCGACGGTAACTATCGTTGACAACACCACCGGAGTCTTGCAGAAAATTGACGGCATTGTAGGTTCTGGGGCGGAAATTCCGGCTTTCGATCCAGGTAGCGATCGCCTGTTCGTCGTTGCTGGCACCACCGTGGAAATTTACAGCATTAGCAACACAGGCGAACTGACGGCCGTTGGTGCTCTGGAACCTGGGTTTACGGCAGCGGGGGCTGACATTCTGCCCAACAGCGTAACGGTGAAAAACGGCATTGTGGCCGTGGCCTATGCAGTGGTGAATAGCTCCACCGATGCCCAGCAGCCGGGCCGGGTGAGCTTTTTTAACGCTGCTGATGGGGCGTTCCTCAACTCAGTGGAAGTCGGTTTTTTGCCGGATATGGTAACGTTTACCCCCGATGGCACCAAGGTGTTGACGGCTAACGAAGGGGAACCCAACAGCTACGGCCAGGCCGATTCCTTCGACCCTGAAGGCTCTATCAGCATCATTAACCTGGCGGCTGGAGTCGCTAGCGCCACTGTTCAAACCGCTAGTTTCTCGACCTTTAATAGCCAAATTGATGCCCTGAGAGCTGCCGGTGTGCGGATCTTTGGCCCCGGTGCTACGGTGGCCCAAGACCTGGAGCCTGAATACATCGCCTTCTCTGGCGACGGCACCAAGGCTTACGTCACCCTGCAAGAAAACAACGCCCTGGCCATTGTCGATATCGCCACGGCCACGGTTACGGAGATTAAGCCTCTGGGCCTGAAAGATCACAGTCTGCCTGGTCAGGGCCTGGATGCCAGTGATCGCGATGGCGGCATCAACATCCAGAACTGGCCCGTGTTTGGCATGTACCAGCCGGATGCGATCGCCAGCTACACTGTCGGTGGCCAAACCTACTACATCACCGCTAACGAAGGCGACGCTCGCGACTACACGGGCTTTGCCGAAGAGGTACGGGTGGGGGCTGGAAGCTACGTACTTGACCCTACCGTTTTCGCCAATGCCACTAGCTTAAAGGAACAAGCTAATTTAGGACGGCTCACCGTCACCAATACTACAGGCGACACCGATAACGATGGCGATTTTGATCGCATCGAAGTATTTGGCGGTCGGTCGTTCTCCATTTGGGATAGCAACGGCAACCTAGTGTTTGACAGCGGCGATCAGTTCGAGCGCATCACCGCTGAGCAGGTGCCAGGTATCTTTAATTCCAACGGTAATTTTGCTCAGCTTAGCGAATTTGACACTCGCAGCGACAACAAAGGGCCAGAACCGGAAGGTGTTGTCTTGGGCACAGTTGGCAGTCGCACCTACGCCTTCATCGGGCTAGAGCGGGTTGGAGATGTGATTGTTTACGATGTCACCAACCCCAACGCCCCTGAGTTCATTGAGTACATCAACGTGCCAGAGGATATCAGCGTTGAGGGTTTGACCTTTATTTCTGCGGCTGACAGCCCCACGGGTAAAGCGCTGCTGGTGACCGCTAACGAAGTTAGCAACACCGTGGCCGTGTTTGAATTTACCCCTCCCGAAGGCCCCACCGCGATCTACGACATTCAAGGGGCGGCCCACACCTCGCCGCTGCTGGGGCAAACCGTAACCACCCAGGGCATTGTTACGGCGGTAGATAGCAACGGGTTCTACCTGCAAGATCCAACTGGCGACGGTAACATTGCTACCTCCGACGCCATCTTTGTCTTCACCAGCAGCAGCCCCAGCGTGTTGGTAGGCGATAGCCTTGAGGTAACCGGCACGGTGTCAGAATTCACCACTGGCGGGGCTAGCACTCGCAATCTGTCCACCACTCAACTTAGCGGCAATCCCACAATTACGGTGCTGTCTTCGGGTAATCCGCTACCAGCGGCAACAATCATCGGTGCAGGCGGTCGCGTTCCCCCCACCGAAAACATCGACGATGATGCCTTCACCATCTTTGACCCCGTTAACGACGGCATCGACTTTTTTGAATCACTGGAAGGGATGCGGGTGACGGCCAATGATTTCAAAGTCATCAACGGCACCAACGGCTTTGGCGAAATCTTTGGGGTGGTAGACAACGGTGCCGGGGCCACAGGGCTAAGCACTCGCGGCACCCTCAACATCAGCCCCGACGATTTCAATCCCGAACGGGTACAACTCCAGTTTGACTCTGGCATCTTCAACTTTGCTTTTCCTGATGTCAATGTGGGTGATCAATTGGGAGATGTAACCGGGGTACTGGGCTACGCCTTCGGCAACTTTGAAATTTTGGTGACAGAAGACTTTACGGCCAACGTTCAATCTGCCGGATTGCAGCCAGAGGTCAGCGCTCTAGTGGGTGGGAATGGCGAACTGCTGGTAGCCAGCTACAACGTGCTTAATCTTGACCCCAACGACAACGATGGCGACCGCGACATTGCCGATGGCCGATTTGATGCCATTGCCGCCCACATCATTACCAACCTCAACACCCCTGACATCATTGCCCTGCAAGAAGTGCAGGACAACAGCGGTTCTGTCAACGATGGCGTGATTGCCGCAGACCTCACCCTGCAAACTCTGGTGAATTCCATCACAGCGGCTGGTGGCCCTACCTACGCCTTCATTGATAATCCGTTTATCACCGATGGCGCTAGCGGTGGCCAGCCTGGGGGCAACATTCGCACGGCCTACCTGTATAACCCCAACCGGGTCGATCTGGTTGATGGTTCCGTCAGCACTATTGGCAGTCAGGCCCCTGGCGAAACTTTTGCGGGTGCCCGCCTACCGCTGGTTGCCACCTTTGAGTTCAACGGCGAAGCGATAACGTTGGTCAACAACCACCTCTCTTCTAAGGGCGGCAGTGCACCAATTCTGGGCCTAGAGCAACCCTTTGAAGCTCGCCAGGAAGATCCCACAGTGAATGGTTCACTCACCGAGCGGCAGGCTCAATCCCAAGCGGTGCAGGGCTTTGTTAATGGTCTACTGGGAACTAATCCGGCGGCCAACGTGGTGGTGCTGGGCGACTTCAACGAGTTTGAGTTTGTTTCCCCAGTGCGCGACTTGGCGGCTAATACTGGCCTGGTTAATCTGACGGAAACCCTGCCGGAAAATGAGCGATACAGCTTCATTTTCCAGGGTAACTCTCAGGCCATTGACCACATTCTGGCTAGCGGTGGTTTGGCTACGGGCGCTGATTTCGATTTTGTCCATGTCAATACCGAATTCTTTGAAACTCCCCAACTAGCCAGCGACCACGACCCGATTTTGGCCAGGTTCACGATTCAGGCTCCTAATATCATCACTGGCACTCCTGGGCGCGATGTGCTGGTAGGCACCGATGGTAACGACATTATTCTGGGCAGTCAGGGTAGCGATCGAATTACTACGGGCAGCGGTCGCGATCTCGTGGTCTACACCAGCCTGACCCAGGCCGGTGACACCATCACCGACTTAGCCGTTGGCTTTGACAAGCTCGTCTTCACTGACCTGCTGGATAGCATTAACTACAGCGGCTCTAACCCCATTACTGATGGCATTCTGCGGTTTGTTTCCCAAGGCAATGGCAGCAGAACCGTGTTGCAAATTGACCCCGATGGTTTCAGTGGTAATGCCAGACCCCGTAACTTTGTTACGTTGCAAGGGGTAGATGCAGTAGCTCTTAACAATGTCGATAACTTCGTCTTTTAGGGGAGCAACTAGCTAGTAAAGATCCTCGGATTCTTGAAGAGTTTGGGGATCTTGACATGCCAAAATTTAACTTTTTCTCAGAAATCTAGAGATGTAACTTCTTTCTATTCTTTACAAAGAAGATCCGGTTTTTTGAGTTGATGAATGAAAAATTGAGTGTATCTTCAACCCCTGTTTTTAACCTTTGAAAAAACCATGACTTTAACCCTAAAAAAGCTTGCCCTAGCAGCGGGCGTTGCCCTCAGTGCGCTTTCCCTCAATGCTTCCCAGGCTGAAGCCGTTACTCTCTTTACCTTTGAGGTTATCCCAGACTTTGGCCCCTTAGCTGGCAATACCTACGTTGGTGACTTCAGCTTTGACGATTCTAGTCTAACCGGCATTGGTGACGAAACCGTATCGCTTTCTGATTTCAACTTCAACTTTCTAGGTATTACCTATACAGAACTGGATGGCTTTAGCTCTCTAGCTGCATTTTTGGATGGCAAATTCCTGGGAATCGAGTATACCTTTGATGATGGCAATGTAGACTTCGCATTTATTCCAGGCTTTTCTGCTGTTAATGAGGCATTCTTTGCCTACGACATTGCCTCTGGGCCTAACCAAGGAGCTGGCTTTGGCAATGTGAACTATAGCGTTGTGCCTACCCCGGCCTTGCTGCCTGGGCTAGTTGGCATGGGCGCTATGGCACTGCGCCGTAAGCGTCAGAGCGAAGCTAACTATTAGCCAGCTCGTGTAAGCAGGTTTGGCCTCTGTAGGCGCGGCTTCTAGCCGCCAGTCTTGAGAGTTTTGTCAGTCAACCAGATAATCAGGCAGGTTGGGTAAACCTAAAAGCAGCCATCCTTTGGAGTTCTGCAAGTAAGTCACTCGGCCGGCCTGAGTCTGTGTTGGGGAACGCGAGCGCTCTGTTCTAGCTCTGGCTTCTACCAATCTCAGTGTTTGGGTTATGGCACAATGCACACGATTTTAAGACTCGTTTGCATTCTTTGAGTGGTTGCGTATACCGCAAATCATCAAAGTCCAGGAATCCCTGTCTCGCAAGGGCTTCAAATTGAATAATCTTAGCTCGGACTAAATCTGGACTAAATTTAGCACCCTTGCGATCGCTACTCTTTATCGCCATCGCCACAACGAGCACCAAAAGAATCTGACCTCTAGTCAAAAAGCATTATATCTACCCTAACTTACCTCGATCAAATAAGTCTCTCAAGTCTATTTTTTGGACTTGTAGCAATACAAATTAGTCTCAATACAAGACATAGATTTAGGCGTCCTGAGACTCAAAAGTCTTTTTAATAGACCTATATTGGGATTATGTAGTCCTAATATAAGATAACCCAGCCATTTATACCGGTTCCTGTGACATTAGTTGTTCCTGCAACATCAGTTCATGCGGCTCAATGCAGAGTGAGTCGCCGTGCTGCAACGCCAGCCCGGATCTGATCAAACTTGACCAGAACAGAACCTTGTCTCTTTTTAAGAATCAAAAATCTTTCTATTAGACTAAAAAATCGCCAAGCTAGTCTCAAAAAGAGATTAACTTGGCGAACCTCGCGTTTCTCCCAAAATAGACCAGGGCAGTGGGCTTAGATTTTTTTCAGGGCATGACCGTGGATATAGTGACGGCTGCTGTTGACCTCTACTCCCATCCACTGGTTGCACCCAGCGTCCCAAACCTCGCCGCGTATAGTCACTCGCGCGCCTGGAGACAAGGTAGATACCACTCCGCCCTCGTAGCCATAGCCTTTACGCAGAGGAGTAGCCGTTGTGACTTCGGCTTGCCAATACTGACTGGGATTAAGGGGAATGAACTCCCCAATGTTAAATCCCCCAGTCCAGGTAGCCTGAGGGCAGAGGTCAAGTACCGGCGTTTGGGCCTTGGCAGCAGGCGCTGGCCCCAAGAATAGAGTCGCGGCGTAGGCCGTCAATGCAACACCAATGAGCTTCAGCATACGTGTAAATTGAACTCGGCAAAATTACCCACAGGGGCAGTCCCCTGCTCTGTTCTGCCCAGAGCCATTTGCTTACTAAACCTGAGTTCGACAGCTAAAAAGCAGCTTGTGGCAAGGCTTTAAGCTCAAAATCTGGAATACCCAACGCGGGCTTATCGGGGTGGTAAGCGTAGGCGATCAGGCCTGAGACCAGATTGACGAGGAAA
>Ga0224723_1001466_pt1 | contig 14174 bp, 9 predicted proteins | sample Balambano_FR2_Me_FD_161647 | JGI IMG/M metagenome (GOLD analysis project Ga0224723, IMG submission 161647) | Freshwater sediment microbial communities from Lake Towuti, South Sulawesi, Indonesia - Balambano_FR2_MetaG | ecosystem: Environmental > Aquatic > Freshwater > Lake > Sediment | place...
TAATGACTATAAGAAGTCTGTCCAGGTTACTCATGCAGATTCAGCACCAACAGCTTTGGCTCAGTCATTTCCTCGATCGTGTATCGCACACCTTCCCGACCGATGCCAGAAGCTTTCACACCTCCGTAAGGCATGTGATCAACACGAAAAGTCGAGACATCATTGACCTGAAGACCCCCTACTTCAACTTCTTCAAAAGCCTGCATGATCCGAAATATATCGCGGGAAAAAATCCCGCCCTGCAATCCATAGGGTGTGTTATTGACTACGCGAATTGCCTCATCAAAATCGCTGTACGTCATCAGGCTTACCACCGGCCCAAATACCTCATCACATCCGACGCGCATCTCTGGCTTCACCTCTGCCAGCACCGCAGGCTCAATCATATTCCCAATGCGCTGACCGCCGCAGAGCAGACGCGCGCCCTCCGCCATCGCTTCCTTGATCCATGCTTCCACCCGCTGTGCTGCACTTTCGTGAATCAGCGGGCCGACATCGGTCGTGTCGTGCCGGGGATCACCGGTAATGAGCTGCCCGACCCTCGCAACCAGCTTATCCGTAAATTCGTCCCCAACCCGTTCATGAACGATCAGCCGCTGCACAGAAATGCAGTTCTGCCCGGAATTGGTGAACCCGCCGAAGGCACAGCGTTCTACCGCATAATCCAGATCGGCATCGTGATGGATAATGATCCCAGCGTTACCGCCCAGCTCAAGGGCCACCTTCTTCCGGCCTGCCACCGCCTTCAGATGCCATCCGACCTCACCACTGCCCGTAAATGTCAGAAAGCGGAACCGCTGATCCCGCGCCAGAGGCTCCGCGCGGCTGCCCCCCGCCATGATTACACTGAACGCCTCTGGTGGAAAACCCGCTTCCAGTACCATCTCCGCCAGCATCAGCGTCGAAAGCGGCGTATCTTCGGCGGGCTTCAGCACAATCGAATTGCCGGCAGCGATCGCGGGCGCCAGCTTGTGACAGCCCAGATTAAGCGGATAATTGAATGGCGTGATCCCAAGTACCGGGCCAATCGGGAAACGCCTGACCATGCCAAACCGGTTCTCGGCGGACGGCGTCCAATCGATCGGGACAACCTCACCACCGATGCGCCGCGCTTCCTCGGACGCGATCACTACCGTCTGCACTGCCCGGTCAAACTCACCTATAGCCACTTTGCGCGGCTTGCCCCCCTCCAGGATCAAAGCCATCAGCATCTCTTCGCGCCTGGCCGTCAAGAGTTCTGCCAGACGGCGTAGAATTTGCGATCGGCGGTGAGAAGGCAGCCTGCGCGTGATCTCAAATCCCCGCTCCGCAGCCTCAACCGCCGCACGCATATCCGCGTCAGAGGCTTCGTAAACTTCAGCGACCAGATCACCGTTGAATGGGAAAATTACAGGCTCTACCCGATCGCTGGATCGCCACTGCCCCCCCACCAGGAACTTCTTCCGGTCACTCATATGAAAACCCTTTCAATCAAAAACTACGATTGAATCCAATGAGCATATCCCTGGCTCACCCACATACTCCTCTTGATTCATTAGAAAACAGTGAGATAATTGTCCCTGACGACGAGTATCCCCGCCGTCGTACCGAAGCGGAGACGCATAACCTCCATTTGCACCTAATCAAGTGAAAGCGTGAATCATGGGAATCGGACGTGTTCTCATCGGCAAGCCTTTGGAGACAAAAGACTTGCCGCATCAGGCGATCAGCCGTGTTGTTGGCCTGGCTGTTTTCGCCTCAGATGCTTTGTCTTCAACGGCCTATGCGACTGAAGAAATTCTGATCATCCTATCCATTGCGGCAGCCAGCAGCGCCACCATGTGGCAGACCAATGGCGACATCCTCGGAGTCTCCGTCCCCATTGCTTTTGCTATCGCTATACTGCTCACCATTGTCACCATCTCTTATCGCCAGACCATCTACGCCTATCCCAACGGCGGTGGGGCCTACATCGTCGCCAGAGATAATTTGGGCGAACTCCCCGCGCAGGTTGCTGGCGCTGCACTTTTGACTGACTACATCCTGACGGTCGCAGTCAGTATTTCGGCTGGCGTCGCGCAGATCACTTCATTCTTTGAGGAACTGCGACCCTATCGCGTAGAGATCGCCGTGGCCGTCATCATCCTGATGACGATCGTCAATCTGCGCGGCGTAAAGGAAAGCGGTCGCATCTTCGCTATCCCCACTTATTTTTTCCTGGCAATTATGGCACTTACACTCGGGGTTGGCTTCGTCGAGGCAATTACAGGAAACCTGGGCACGATCCCGGTCGGCAGCGTGGAACCTTACCACCATACCGAAGTCGCGCCGGAAGCAGGCTTCGCACTCATCTTCCTGATCCTGAGAGCATTTTCCAGCGGCTGCACCGCGCTGACCGGTATCGAAGCCATATCTAATGGCATTACGGCTTTCAAAAACCCCAAGAGCCACAATGCCGCCGTCACCCTGATTTGGATGAGTTCGATCCTGATCGCGTTGTTCCTGGGGATCACGGTGCTGGCAAACCAGATTCATGTAATCCCAAGCGAGGAAGAAACCGTGATCTCGCAATTGGGACGTGCCATTTACGGCGAAGGGACGATCCTTCACCTGCTGACACTGGGCGGCACGGCATTGATCCTGCTGATGGCGGCCAACACCAGCTACGCCGATTTCCCGCGCCTGGCTGCGCTGCACGCCGGCGACGGTTTCCTGCCACGCCAGCTTACTTATCGTGGCAGCCGACTGGTCTTCTCCTGGGGTATCGTGTTCCTTGCAATCTGCGCCTCACTGCTGGTAATTATCGCCAACGCGCGCACAACCTCGCTGATCCCGCTTTACGCGATCGGAGTTTTCCTCAGCTTCACCATGTCACAAAGCGGTATGGTCGTCCGAATGCGCAGGATCGCGCAGCTTCAGCCCGGCGAAAAGGTGCAAGGTTTGGAAACTGTCCTCGAATACGATCCCCACTGGCGCACCAAAATGTTTGTCAGCGGCTTCGGCGCCATCTGCACATTTGTCGTCATGATGATCTTCGCTGTCACAAAGTTTACATCCGGCGCATGGTTCGTTGTGGTGTTAATCCCGACGCTGGTATGGGCGTTCTTCAGAATTCACCATCACTACCGATCCGTCGCCTCTGCACTGAGTCTGGCCGGGATCAAACCTGATGTGAACCCGCGCACGATTCAAACCATCATCCTGGTTGATGACGTTCATGCGGAGACAGCCCGGCTGGTGAACTTCGCCAAGTCGCTCGGGCATCCGTGGCGCGCTGTACATGTCGGCGTCAATCCGGAAAAAGCCGAGCGTGTACAAAAACGGTGGGAAGAGCGGATCAGCGAGGGCGAACTGGTTATTCTGCAATCACCTTATCGCCTGCTTGCCGAACCGATCAGCGATTACATCCGCGGCATTCAGCAGGACAAACCCGGATGCTTCGTCCACGTAATTATGGGACACCTGGTGATGGATACGTTCTGGGAGCAAGCGCTGCATCAGAACACGTCCTTCATCTTCAACCTGTCTTTGAGCCGCCTGGAGTCGGTGGTGGTGACGACCGTCCCTTACCAGATTCATCACCAGCGCCACCACGCGGATCAGGCGGGGCCGATGACGGCGGCCCCAGCAGAACCGGCGCCGGACAGCAATATCGAAACACAGCCCTAATACTGCATCCTTACAGCAGAACCGGCGCCGGGTTAAGCCTGTGTGCCGGTTCTCGGCTTCAGTGCCGGAAATGGCGCGTGTTCGTAAAGACCATTGCGATATTGTGGCGATTAGCCGCGTCGATCACTTCGCTGTCGCGGATCGAGCCTCCCGGCTGGATCACTGCGGTCACGCCAGCCTCCGCCACCACCAGCAGACCGTCAGCAAACGGGATCATGGCGTCCGACGCCATCACCGACCCACCCGCCCGATCGCCGGCTTTCTCCACGGCCAGCCTGGCGGCATCGACCCGGCTGGTCAGGCCGCCGCCAATGCCAACGGTAGCGCCCGGAAGGGCCAGCACGATCGCGTTTGACTTGACATGCTGCACCACTTTCCATGCAAAGTGAAGTGCCTGCATTTCCTCCGGTGTCGGCGCGCGCTGAGTGACCGTCTTCAGCAGTGTGCCTTCCGGGTCTCCCATGTCGATCCGCTGCACCAGCACACCCCGATGCACCGTCCGCACCTCAAGATCGGATCCATCATAAGGCAGCGGAATTTGCAGCAGGCGGCAGTTTTTCCGCTTCTGGCGCAGCACATCGAGCGCGCTGGATGCAAACGACGGCGCGGCCAGATCATCGATCAGCAGCGTGCCCAGCGCGTTGACAAACCCCTCGTCCACCTCTCGGTTGACAGCCATTGCGCATCCAAACGCCGAAACCGGATCGGATGCTAAAGCTCTGGGAAATGCTTCGGCAATAGTCGCGCCAGTCGCCACACCGCACGGGGTCATATGCTTGATGATCGCTACCGCCGGATCTTCAAAGCTGCTGACTGCGCGCCAGGCCGCGTCCACATCCAGAATATTGGTATAGGACAGCGATTTCCCGCCCAGCAGCGTGCCGCCCAGCGCCCCGGCTCCGGCATGACGGCTGTAGTATGCAGCGACCTGATGCGGATTTTCTCCATAACGCAGGGTTTCTACTTTTTGAACACCAAGCGAAAGCTGCTCCGGCAGATCATCAGAAACGGCAGCCAGACCGCTGGCTGTTCCACGGGAGAGAAAGGCATGGATCGCTGTGTCATAATCACGGGCATGAGCAAAAGCCTTCACAGCCAGGTTGCGACGCAGCGCCAGATCGATATCGCCGCCAGCCCGCAGCGCCGCGATGACTTTCATGTAATCGGATGGATCACAGATGGCCGCGACATGGAAAAAGTTCTTCGCGGCAGCCCGCAGCAGGGCCATCCCGCCGATGTCGATCTGCTCGACCGCGTCCTGAAGCGTTACCCCCACCTTCGCCACGGTTTCCTGGAACGGATAAAGGTTGACAGCCACCAGATTAAAGGGCGCGAATCCATGCTGCTGCAAATCGCGGATGTCTTCCTGCCGATCGCGTGCTAAAATGCCAGCATGGATGGCGGGGTGCAGCGTTTTCACCCGGCCACCCAGAATTTCCGGCACGCCCGTGACTTCATCCACACCCACCACCTCTATTCCAGCAGCGCGGAGCGTTTTTTCGGTGCCGCCGCTGGCAACCAGGCTCCATCCCAACTCAAGCAGCGCGGCTGCAAATTTTTCCAGATCAGTCTTGTCGTACACACTCAGCAGCGCACGGGGCATCTTCTCTTCCTTAGCACAACGCAAGGGTAGTTACAGCGGCCAGATTATAACCTCGCGCGCGCGGAATCCGATGCCTGGGTTGTGTAACATCGGCCATGCGGTCTATTGCGCCATTTTTCACAAAATAGGTATAATCTCACAAAGAAGGTGAGGGAAAGCACATGACGGAAACGCGAGCGAGAATAGTCATTATCGGGGCCGGTTTTGGCGGGCTGAAGGCAGCACGCGAACTGGCCGGTAAGCCGGTAGATGTATTTCTAATAGACCGGAACAACTTCCACACATTTACCCCACTGCTCTATCAGGTCGCTACGTGCAGCCTCGACCCCAGCGAAATCGCCTACCCGGTGCGGAGCATTTTCCGCAAGCAAAACAACATTCGCTTTCTGCTGGGCACGGTGGTAGAGATTGAGACCGACCGCCAGATCGTCCACGTGCAGGCCAGCGGAGACAGCCACGAAGTTCCCTATGACTATCTGATCGTGGCAGCGGGCGCGGTCACTAACTTTCTCGGAAAAGCGGATCTGGAACAATTTGCCTTCGGGCTGAAAGATTTGTTCGATGCGCTGGCGCTGCGCAATCACGTGCTGAAGATGTTTGAGAAAGCGGCCTGGACGGAAGACGAGGCGGATCGCGCGGCTCTGACCACCCTGGTAGTTGTCGGCGGCGGCCCAACCGGGCTGGAAACTGCCGGCGCGCTTTTTGAACTGTACAACTTCGTGCTGCGGCGTGAGTTTGACAACGGACATCAGATTCGTGCGCGGGTGGTGCTGGTTGAGGCGCTCGACACCCTGCTGCTGCCCTACCCCAAATCGCTCCAGCGGGCCGCCAAACGTCAGTTAGAGGGCCTGGGCGTGGAAGTGATTCTCGGTAAAGCCGTGGAGCATGTAGGTGTCGATCACGTTCGCCTCAAGGACGGGCAGGAGATTCGGACACACACGCTGGTTTGGGCAGCCGGTGTCAAAGGATCGCCGCTGGCTGAGACCGTGGGCATAGAACTTCAGCGCGGCGGGCGGCTACCTGTCGAGCGGACACTGCGCGTAATCGGCCTGGATAAGGTCTATGCGATCGGGGATATCGCCTGGCTCACGGACGCCAAAGGCAGCCCGTACCCCCAGGTTATCCCGGTGGCGCAGCAGCAGGGCGTCCTGGCCGCACGCAACATTATGAATCGTATTCAGGGCCAGCCGGAAAAGTTCTTCCGGTACCGCGATAAAGGTATTATGGCGACGATCGGGCGGCGGCGGGCCGTCGCGTGGCCGTTTTACACCGTGAAGCTCACGGGTTTTGTGGCATGGATCACGTGGCTGGCGCTGCATCTGATCTGGTTGCTGGGATTCCGCAATCGGCTGAATGTGCTGGTCAACTGGGTGTGGAACTACCTGACGTATGATCGATCGGTGCGGATCATTGTTGAGCGCGATTTCGCCGCGCGTGATCGCTATGATGTGCCCGCCGCAATCGAACAGCGTCGGGAGCCAGCGCTGGAGGCCGACGGCATCGCTCCCTGAACAGCTAACGTCCATTCTGCGTGCGAAGCCAGTTCTGAAGCCGCTGATCGGCCCGGCGCTGGTACAGTCTTCGCAGCACAGGTAAGGTGGCGCTGACTACGCGAAAGCCTATAAACACAGCGGATGGCTGAACCGAGCGCGCATTATGTCGCAACCCTGCGATGAGTCGTGCGGCAACGTAATCCGCAGTTTGCGAGGGGAATGGCACCGGAGCAGGATTTTCTTCGCGTCCAAAAAATGCGGTGCGCGTGGCGATCGGGTATATCAACATCAAGCGGGCGTTCGGCGGCATCTCAAACCGGTAGCCTTCTGCGAAGCGATGCAGCGCCGCCTTTGTCGCACCATAATAGGCATACCCGGGGATCGCCATGTAGGCCATCGAAGAGGCCGTGATCGCCACCGTATAGGGCTGCTCGCCCATCAGCGCGCGCATTTTTTCGATACTGTACAGCGGGGAAAATACGTTCAGGCGAAAAATGGCTTCGATATGGCCCCAGTCCGCGCCGTTGATCTGCTCATAGTAGGCATAGCCAGCGTTGGCGATAAACAGGTCGATCCCGCCCATCTCTGCCCGCGCGACCTCAAACAGGCGATCGACCGTCAGCGCGTCAGAGAGATCGCCCACAAAAGTCAAAATCTTTGTGCTGGCTGGCAACTGCCCGGCATCGATCGGGTTGATATCTGCCGCCAGGATCTGCCCCCCATATTTTATCAACCGGCGTACCAGCGCGAGGCCGATCCCGGAAGCTGCGCCGGTAACGACAATCCGCTTATCCCGCAGATTCATAGGCGGGCGCTCCTTGCAGCATCAGAGGCACGGGAAACACCATGTCGAAGCGGCGCGCATGAACGGCAAACAACGGCCTGAATGGACTGAAATCGGGAAAATATTCAGGATTTGCGGATGCATTAATCACACGCGCGGGCGACACACGGCCCTTTGCGTGCGGACGTGTCAGATAGACGCGGCCATCCAGCGTCTGCATCACGCCCAGAGGCCACGGATTCAGCCGCGTATTTATCGACAGCGCCAGCCGTCGCGGCCGGAGCGACACATCCAGCACACGCTTTCCCGCCACAGACATAGCGAAATGTGTTATGCCCTCAGCGTCCGTCACATCAAAATCTGCCGCCTCTTTTGGGATGCCCCAGTTCGCCCGCCCGCCGTCCACACTCGCCATTGTGGACACATATATTTTGGTGATCATGTATTCGCGGCGTCCATGCAGCGAGAACCTGCCGGGGATAAACAGCGCTTCGCGGTACGGGCCAACGCCGGATGTGTAATAGTCGACCAGCATGACCGTTCCAAACCCACCGACGAACTGATCGCGCAGATCGTCGGGCACAAAGCCATGATCCATCACGAACGCACGCGGAAAGCGAAAGACCAGCACATAGCCGCTGCCCGTCAAATTCCACGGTGGGGGCGCGTTGAAATCTGTCATTTTGAACTCCCCTTCGCCTTGTAATAACGTCGATTTTTCAACTTGTCCGGCAGCAGATTCGCCGTAGGTTCGTCCTCAGCCTTGCCATAACCGAGCTGCTTCATCAAAGGTGTAGGCGCGTTGCGAAGCTGCATTGGAATCGACAGATTGCCGTGAGCATTTACATCGTCAAGCGCCTCGAAGTAGCCTTCATAGGCCGAACGGTCTTTGGCGGCCGTCGCCAGATAAACTGTGCCATGCGCCAGGTTGATCTGACATTCGGGATAGCCGATCGTCTCCACAGCCCGAAATACCTCATTAGCAACCACCAGCGCGGTCGGCTGCGCCATGCCCACATCCTCACTGGCGAAAATCACCATGCGTCGGGCGATAAACTTCGGATCTTCCCCGGCGGCCACCATGCGCGCCAGATAATAAAGGGCTGCGTCGGGATCACTGGCCCGCATACTCTTGATATAGGCGCTGATCGTGTTGTAATGCTCTTCTGACGCCTTATCATAGCGGAGGTGTCTGGATTGCAGCGCTTCTTTCAGATCATCGAGCGTGAGGGCACGATCCTGATCCGTGGTGTAAAGCTCGGCAGCGGTCTCCAGCAGATTTAAGGTCTGGCGCCCATCGCCGTTAGCGAAACGGATCAGAAAGTCTGCGGCTTCATCTTCCAGCGTGACATTTAACGCCTGTGCGCCGCGTTCCACAAGCTGGCGAACGTCGTCTTCGTTCAGCGCTTCCAGCACATAAACCCGGCAGCGCGAAAGCAGCGCTGGGATCACTTCAAAGCTGGGATTTTCGGTCGTCGCGCCGATCAGCGTCAGCGTCCCATCTTCCACAAACGGCAGCAGATAATCCTGCTGCGCCTTATTGAAGCGGTGGATTTCATCCAGGAACAGGATCGCCCCGCGTTTAGGATCGGCTCCTGCGTCCAGCAGACGATCCATCGGCGTGCTGTGACCTCTCGCCGCTTCCACTACCTCGCGGATGTCATTTTTACCAGCGGACACGGCCGAAAGCGCGTGAAATTCCATCCTCATCTGGTCAGCGATAATGCCAGCCAGCGTCGTCTTGCCGACACCGGGCGGCCCCCAGAAGATCATTGAGTGCAGGCGGCGGTTTTTGATCGCCTGGTAAAGTGGCTTGCCCTCGCCGACCAGGTGCTTCTGACCGATAAATTCATCGAGTGTGGCAGGCCGCAGACGATCGGCCAGCGGTTGAGGGGCGTTTCGATTGATCATGGATGGAAGTATGGCAGAACTTGAGAGGCGGGTCAACGGCTTGTGAGCGCGAGTCGGCTATGATACAAATGGGCACGGTCGGCAGTTTACCACGGAGGACGATATGGTGGCTTATAAACCTGTCATGCTGATGATCCTAGATGGCTGGGGAATCCGTGAAAAGGCACATGGAAACGCCGTCGCTCTCGCCAGCACACCTAATTATGACCGCTGGCTGCGCACGATGGAACGATCGATCCTGGACGCATCCGGCGAGGCGGTCGGCCTGGTTCCTGATCAGATGGGCAATTCTGAGGTAGGGCATCTCAATCTGGGCGCGGGCCGCATCGTGTATCAGGACATCAGCGCGATCGATGTGGCAATCAAAACCGGCGCACTGGCCGCCAACCCGGTGCTGCTGGCCGCCATCGATCAGGTCAAAGCGACCGGCGGACGACTCCATTTGATCGGTTTACTCGGCCCTGGCGGTGTTCACAGCCATGAACGCCACCTGTACGCGCTGCTCAACATCACCCGCGATCATCAGATCAACCCGGTGATCCACGTGATCACGGATGGCCGAGACACCCCGCCCACCAGCGGTGTTGAGTTTCTTTCAAAGCTGGATCAATATATCGCCTCCACCGGACACGGCGTGGTCTCGACCGTCAGCGGGCGCTACTACGCGATGGATCGGGACAAGCGTTGGGAACGCACCCGTAAAGCCTATGACGCGATCGCGCGCCGTATCAGTGAGACTCACGCGCCGACCGCCGCCGCCGCGATTCAGCAGGCTTATGACCTGGATACGACTGATGAATTTATCGTCCCCACCGTGATCGACTCCGTACACGATCTGCGCGTGCGGCCCGGGGACGCCCTGGTCTTCTACAATTTTCGCGCCGACCGGATGCGCCAGATCGTCCGCGCCTTTGCGATCAAGGGACAGGAGGGTTTTACCGAGGCTGACGCCATCGACGCTCTGCACATCGTCACTTTTACGGAGTATGAGGAAGGTTTGCCCGTCAACGTGGTCTTCGGTAAGGAGATCGTGGTCAACACGCTGGCGGAGGTGCTGAGTCATCACGGCAAAAAGCAGTATCATTCCGCCGAGACGGAAAAATATCCACATGTCACTTACTTCTTCAATGGGCGCAACGAGACGATTTTCCCCGGCGAAGACCGCGCGATGGTTCCCTCGCCCAAAGTCGCCACATATGACCTCAAGCCGGAAATGAGCGCCAACGAACTGACCGAGACCACGCTTCAGCGCCTCGCCTCACACGACGACGACTTTATCCTGATCAACTTCGCCAATCCCGACATGGTCGGTCATACCGGCTCGCTGGAGGCCGCAATAAAGGCGGTGGCAACGGTCGATAGCTGCGCACAGCGCTTGATCGACGCTACACTGGCGAAAGGCGGCGTCGCCATTGTGACCGCCGATCATGGCAACTGCGAGCGGATGATCGAAGAGATGACCGGCGAGCCGCACACCTATCACACCACAAACCCGGTCTCGCTGTTTGTGATGGGAGACACTTACTTCCTGCTGCGTCCGCGTGGAATTCTGGCCGATGTCGCGCCGACCGTGCTGCATCTGCTCAGCCTGCCGCAGCCCGCAGAAATGACCGGGCGCACGCTGATCGAGTTTCCGGCGTAACTTACACTAAGCTGTCGGCAGCGGCGCGCAGGCGATAGTACGCGCCCCGGCGACGGAGCAGATCGTCGTGCGTGCCAATCTCAACGATCCGGCCCCGCTCCAACACGATGATTCGATGGGCGTTTTTGATGGTGGATAAGCGGTGGGCGACCACAAACGTCGTCCGCCCTTTCATCAGCCGCTCCATTGCTTCCTGGATCTGAGCCTCCGACTCCGTATCCAGCGCGGAGGTCGCCTCATCCAGGATCAGCACACGCGGGTCGCGGATCAACGCGCGGGCAATGGCGAGCCGCTGGCGCTGACCACCCGAAAGCCTCAGCCCGTTTTCGCCGATCAGTGTGTCCAGTCCTTTGGGCAGTTGTTCGACAAAATGCAGCGCATTGGCGTCGATCAGCGCCTGCCTCAGCCGTTCTACCGTGACATCCTGGCTGCCATACACGATATTGTCGCGCACCGTGCCAGCGAACAGCACCGTATTCTGCGGCACAACCGAGAGATAGTGCCGGTACGTGCGCAGATCGAGATCGTTGATGTTCTCGCCATCAAGCAGGATTCGACCTGCGGACGGGCGGATAAACCCAATAATCAGGTTCAGCAGCGTGGTCTTGCCGGAGCCGGACGGGCCGATAATGGCGATCGTCTCTCCTGGCTGCACTTCGAGGCTGAGATCGTGCAGCGACGAGGTATCCGTATTCGGATATGCAAATGACACCTGCTCAAAGACGAAGTGCCCCCTGACGGAATCGACCGGCGACTTGCCTTCGTTGTGTTCCAGATCAGGCGACTCGATCACATCAGCCAGCGACGAGACCGACTCCAGGCCTTTGGATATCTGCGGCAGCATGGTGATGATCTGCGAAATGGCGTTTGTCAGGTTATTGAAGTAACTGGTCAGCAGCACCACATCGCCCACAGATACGTCAAACAAGCCGCGATAGGCTGCATAACCGGCGATCACCAGGCAGGCGGTATTCGCCAGTTGATAGGACACCCAGGCAGACGCGCCATACACCGCCGTCACCGCATCCAGTCGTTTGCCCGCGCTGCGCACACGCTGAAGCTTTTCTTCAATCTGGCGAATTTCGTCCGCCTCTACCCCATGCGCGCGCGTGACCGGGATCAGGTTGATCATCTCGTTGAGCCGCGAGGACATGCCTTCCAGCTCCACACGGAAATCATGGTTGTGGCGCTTGAGCGGCGAACGCATCCACATCATCAGGGCCACCGTCAGAGGCACGGTGATGAGGAAAAACGCCAGAAACCACGGCGCGCGGATCATCGTGACGACGACAGCGATCAGGATGGTGATCATGGCGACCGGGATCACCTCAAACAACTGGCGCGTCACCTGTTCGATCATCTCGACATCGCGCAGGAGTTTGGTTTGCAGCGCGCCGGTGCTGTTACGATGATAGAAGTTGATCGAAAGGTGCTGAAGCCGCCGCGTCAGGGTCGAGCGCAGCTTTAACTCCATATTGCGGTTGGCGCTGCTGAGGAAATGGACGTAGATTGAATTGGTTGGGATGTTCTGGACGAAGATCACGACCAGGAAAAACGCATACAGCCACAACTCACTCAGGGAACGAGTGTCGGGATTCGACACCACATCGATTACATTGGCGGTCAGCAGCGGCAGCGCCCACACGCCGCTGTGCTTGATCACATAAAAACCCAGCGCCCACGCCAGTTTTCGGATATCGCCCTTGTAAAAGTACAGAAGTGTACGGATGGGGTGTTCGCCCCGGTAACGACGTTCGAGCGCTTCCTGGTAGGGTATCGGCTGCTGCGCCATGATTAACCCGGAGGCTTAACGGCCAACCAGGACGGCGACCGAACGCGGCCCCATCACGAAGTAATGCTGATCGTCCACCCGTACTTCGTGCCCCGGCTCACAGATCGTCTGCGGCGCGCCATCGCTGGTATTGATGAACACATACCAGTGCAGGCCCTCAGGCAGTGCGGGCAGCTCAAAAATATGAGTTTCCCAGTGCATATTCATGGCGACGTAGATCGAATCGTCGAAGAATGCCCCTCCAGAGGCATGTTCGCCGTCCAGCATGAAGGCCAGGGTGCGGACGTAATCTGACCAATCCGTATACCAGGCGCGAACGCCGTGCCAGCTGATGTCAGGATAGCCGCTGCCGACCAGATCGCGGTGAGCAAAGTGCCTGGCGCTGCGCAGCACCGGATGTTGATGGCGGAACGCAATGCAGTGTTTCGTAAACTCCAAAATCTCGGCATGGGCTTCGACCAGCGACCAGTCGAACCAGTTCAGGTCGTTATCCTGGCAGTAGGTGTTGTTGTTGCCGCGTTTGGTGTGCGCCACTTCATCGCCCATCAGGATCATCGGCACACCCCGGCTGACCATCAGCAGCGCGATCGCGTTCTTCATCAACTGGCGGCGGAGCGCGTTGATGGCCTCGTCGTCGGTCTCGCCTTCATGACCGCAGTTCCAGCTATAATTATGGTTCTCGCCGTCGCGGTTGTCTTCGCCATTGGCTTCGTTGTGCTTGCCGTTATAGCTGAACATATCGCGCAGCGTAAAGCCATCGTGCGCCGTGATAAAGTTGATCGACGCGCCTGCTCCGCGCTCCCCATACAGATCGGGCGAACCCATCAACCGCTGCGAGACCTCCCACAACAGGCCGCTGTCACCCTTAAGGAAGCGCCGCAGCGAGTCGCGGTACTTGCCATTCCATTCCGCCCAACGCCCATAGGCCGGGAATGTGCCGACCTGGTACAGACCCCCTGCGTCCCATGCCTCGGCGATCAGCTTGCTGTGTGCGAGGATCGGATCGTAGGCCAGCGCCTCCAGCAGCGGTGGATTCGCCAGCGGGTAGCCATTCTGATCGCGCCCCAGGATCGAGGCCAGGTCAAAGCGGAAACCGTCAATATGATACTCCGCCACCCAGTAGCGCAGGCAGTCCAGCACCAGATTACGCACCACAGGATTGTTGCAGTTCATGGTGTTGCCCGTGCCGCTGAAGTTCAGATAGCGGCCATCCGGCGCGAGCATGTAATAGGTCTTATTGTCGATGCCGCGAAATGAGATCGTCGGGCCAAGTTCATTGCCTTCTGCGGTATGGTTAAACA
>Ga0224723_1001467_pt1 | contig 14174 bp, 11 predicted proteins | sample Balambano_FR2_Me_FD_161647 | JGI IMG/M metagenome (GOLD analysis project Ga0224723, IMG submission 161647) | Freshwater sediment microbial communities from Lake Towuti, South Sulawesi, Indonesia - Balambano_FR2_MetaG | ecosystem: Environmental > Aquatic > Freshwater > Lake > Sediment | place...
TGAGATGTCGATCGCTTACCGATAAAGAATCGATAAGGATAAAAGTGTATCGATTTTGCTGGAACTGAGTGACCAACAATCAGCTGATTTCCAAAAAATTCAGCCTTTCGATAGAGTTTAAGCCCGCTTTGATTGGAGTGAGGGCTGACGTTCTCTTCCTATCTTAGCGAGTGTATTCGATCACTTTTGGTAGCTAGAAATGCGATCTCAATCAGTAACTCGTGCTACTGATTTATCAAACTATTCCGAGAAAAATCTCTAACGACCGGAAAAAATTTGTGAAAGTGGAAAAATTGCAGATAAGCAGATAAATTGTGGGTTGCTGCTCTAGGAAATGCGACGCAGAGAAAGGGATGAAGCGGCTATTATCTTTTGCTGACCGCGAAACTAGATGCTTGCATTTTGTGTCAGAAGGCTTGAGTCAGCAGAGTAGAGCGTCTAAAGTCTAAAGTCTAGCGTCCTGAAAATTCTGGACACAGTTCTTTCCCTTATTTCTTTTCTTCTCCTCATCGAACTCGCAAAAGATTTCATGGAAACAACCCCAGCGATCGTTTTTGAACAAGTTGAAAAAAATTTTGGCGCACTGCGCGTCTTGAAAGGCATTAGTGGCTCAATTCAGTCTGGGGAAGTGGTCGCGGTGATTGGCTCATCCGGCTGCGGCAAAAGTACGCTGTTGCGCTGCTTTAATCGGCTAGAAACTATCAACGGCGGACGGTTGATTGTCAACGGCATGGATTTGTCCCAGCCCAACCTGAGTACGAGCGAGCTGCGCCAGCTTCGGGCAGAGGTGGGCATGGTGTTTCAGCAGTTCAACCTGTTTCCCCACATGACCGTGCTCGACAATCTCACTTTGGCTCCCCGCAAGGCGCTGAATGAGCCGCCCAAAGAATGTACTCGGCTGGCGCGGCACTACCTGGACAAAGTGGGACTGCTCGACAAAGCAAACGCCTATCCCGATCAGCTCTCCGGCGGACAAAAACAGCGGGTTGCCATCGCCCGATCGCTTTGTATGCGCCCGAAGATTATGCTGTTTGATGAGCCGACGAGCGCCCTTGACCCTGAACTGGTCGGAGAGGTGCTGGCGACGATGCAGCAGCTTGCCGAAGAGGGCATGACGATGGTAGTGGTAACGCACGAAATGGCGTTTGCCCGCGAAGTTGCCCATCGGGTGCTGTTCCTCAATCAGGGGCAGGTTGAGGAAGAAGGTCCAGCTCGACAGGTGCTCACCTATCCCAAGAGCGATCGCCTGAAAGCGTTTTTGAGCCGCATGAGTTTTGCAAAGGCTTAGCCCTGACTCGCTCTTAGCGCTGACCCACAATTTGCTCGATCGCCTCAACCTGGGTGGGTAAAGCAGCCGTCAGCACCTCCGCGCCCCTTTCGGTCACCAGCACATCGTCCTCGATGCGAATGCCGCGCACATCGGCAAACTGGCTCAGCCGCTCCCAGTTCACCATCTCTCGATAGGTTTCGCGTCGCTCTGGGTCGTTGAGGAGGGCTGGAACCTGATAAAAGCCGGGTTCGATCGTCACAGCCATGCCCGCCTGCAAGGGGCGATCGAGTCGCAGATAGCCCAAGCCAAACCGATCGCTGCGAGTTCTGCCAGGAGCATAGCCAGCCAGATCGCCCAGGTCTTCCATGTCATGTACATCGAGTCCGAGCAGATGCCCGATGCCGTGCGGAAAAAACAGCGTGTGGGCATCCCGTTCGACCAACTCCGCTGGCTGACCTTTGAGAATGCCCAGTTCCACTAGCCCTTCTGCCAGCACCTTTGCCCCCAGCAGGTGAATCGATCGATATTCCACGCCCGGACGAACTGCCTCAATACAGCGATCGTGTGCTGCCAGCACGACTTCATAAACTGCTCGCTGCGTGGGGGAAAACTTGCCCGAAACTGCCCAGGTGCGCGTGATATCCGATGCCCAGCCCGATTCTGCCTCTGCGCCCACATCTGCCAGCAGCAAATCGCCCGGCTTCAGCGGATGGTGGTAGCGATCGTTGTGCAGCACTTCGCCTTCAACCGTGACAATGCTGCCGTAAGCTGGAGTTGTATTGTGTGCCAGCATCACGCTTTCCATCACGGCGCGAACCTGTGCCTCGGTGATTGCCTGTCGGGTTGCTGCCATGCCTGCCCGGTGTGCTTCAACGCTAATGGCAGCGGCTTTGCGCAGCTCGGCAATTGCCCCTTCGTCGTGAATCAGCCGGATCTGGACGATCGCCTCTGCCAGCAGTCGATCGTGTTCCTGAAGCTGGTTTGCAGGTGCAATCATGCGATCGAGCAACTGGGATTGCTGCAGTCTGGTGGCGGCATCCTGAACCGGAATTGTCGCGGCTCCCTCAGTTCTGGATTTGAGCTGCGCAAAAGGATAGGCAGCATCCGCGCCAATTTGGGCAGCTAGCTCATCCCGACGCACCGTTTCTCCGTGCCATAAAATTGTTGCTGGGGTGGGGTCGTCAACAAAGAGTTCCAGCCTGCCGCCCTCCAACCGAATCGCCGCATTCTCGATCGGGACTCCAGCAAAGTAAAGAAAGTGGCTGCTCGCCCGAAACGGAAACTGATTTGCCGGAAAATTGCGCGAACTCTGTTTTCCTGACCACAAAACCACGGGAAAGTGAACCCGTTGAGCAAGCTGCTGTCTTCGCTGATGTAGCGTTTCTTGAAGTGAGGGAAGGAGCGTTTGCATGGATTAAGGCAGTTTTGAAGGAAAAATCTGGAACATATAGGACAATCTTATCTCTTTAGACTATTGCCAACTGCTACCGACAGTCGGACACTGGAGTTGAGGAAAACTGGTGTGTTAATCAGCGGTTAAGAGGTCGTTGTGAAAAAAGTTCTAGCAATCATTCTTGGTGGGGGTGCTGGCACCCGTCTCTACCCGCTAACCAAACTACGGGCAAAACCGGCAGTTCCCCTTGCGGGGAAATATCGACTGATTGATATTCCGGTGAGCAACTGCATCAATTCAGAAATTTACAAAATCTACGTGCTGACGCAGTTCAACTCTGCTTCGCTGAACCGCCACATCTCCCGAACCTACAGCACCAATGGGTTTCAGGAAAGCTTTGTCGAAGTTTTGGCAGCGCAGCAGACTCCAGAAAACCCAAACTGGTTCCAGGGAACGGCTGATGCGGTGCGTCAATATATCTGGCTGTTCCAGGAATGGGAGGTCGATGAATATCTGATTCTGTCGGGCGATCATTTGTATCGCATGGACTACTCCGAGTTTGTGCGCCGCCATCGGGAAACCGACGCGGACATCACCATCTCAGTGCTGCCGATGGATGAAAAGCGCGCATCGGATTTTGGACTGATCAGCATTAACCAGGAGGGACGCATTCTGTCCTTTATCGAAAAGCCGAAAGGCGATGCCCTGAAGCAGGCAATGGTGGATACAACGGTCTTGGGACTGACCCCCGAAGAAGCACAAGAGCAGCCGTTTATCGCGTCGATGGGCATTTATGTCTTTAAGCGACAAGTGCTAATCGATTTGCTGAATGAGTTTCCTGCCCAGACTGACTTCGGCAAAGAAATTATTCCCGCCGCCGCCAAAACCCACAATATTCAGGCATATCTGTTTAAGGGCTATTGGGAAGACATTGGGACGATCGAAGCCTTTTATGATGCTAACCTGGCACTGACTCGGCAACCGCAGCCGCCCTTTAGCTTTTACGACGAAAAAGCGCCGATCTACACCAGGGGTCGATCGCTGCCGCCCACCAAAATGCTCGACTGTCAAATCACTGAATCGATGATTGGCGAAGGCTGCATTCTAAAACGCTGCCAGATTCACCATTCGGTTTTGGGAATTCGCAGTCGCGTTGAAGCAGGCGCAGTGGTGCAAGATTCACTGCTGATGGGGTCAGATTTTTACCAGCCCTTTGCGGAGCGGCAAACAGATTGTGAACAGCGGGAAATCCCTCTGGGCATTGGCGCAAACTCAACGATCCGACGGGCAATTATCGACAAGAATGCGCGAATCGGCTGTGATGTGCAGATCGTTAACAAAGATCGCGTCGAAGAAGCCATGCGCGAGGACGAGGGATTCTACATTCGCAACGGCATTGTTGTCGTGTTTAAGAATGCGATCATCCCGGACGGGACTGTTATTTAGCGCGGGCTTCCGGAAACCAGGCGATCGACGTCAAAAGACTGGGATGAGGAGAAAGGCAAACAGGAAAAGGGGAGTTATCCATGCGATTCCAGCCGCCTCACCGTTCTACCTGTCTGCTCGCCTCACAGGTTTCCATCGCCCTTGATGCCTCCGCTCCTGACCTTCCACTAACGCTGATGATTGGCTTGCCGGGCAGCGGAAAGTCTACCCTTGCGGCTCAGCTTGCTCAGGAAACCCCACAGCTTGTTATCTCGACTGACCAGATTCGGGAACAGCTTTTTGGGGATGAATCGATCCAGGGAGACTGGCATTTGATTCAGCGGGAAGTGCAGCGACAGTTTCGGCAGGCAATTGGGGCAATTTTGCAGGGCAAGCTGCAGGGCGCAATTTACGATGCCACTAATGTACGTCGTCGCGATCGGCGGCGTTTTTTGCTGCAAATTCGAGCGATCGGCTTCACTCACATCACCGGACTCTGGCTCGACACCCCGCTTGCCCTCTGCCTGGAACGCAACCAAAATCGATCGCGCCAGGTTCCCCCAGAAGTGATTCTGCGAATGCATCGTCAGCTTGCAGGTGCGCCGCCTAGTTTGGAAGAAGGATTCGATCGGCTGATTCAGCGCGTTACTGCGAATCTTCCACAAGTGAACAGTACCCCATGTCCCGTAGCCAATAATGCTCCTCTGCAATTTGAAAGTGTGTTTGAATAACAGGCATCTTGCGCAAAGCGTTTCTTTCAAAACTTCTTCTTAGACCTCTTTCAAGACCTTTTGCAACAGCGGTATGCCGATCGCTCAGGACTCCCCTTCGTTTTCAGATATTGAGAATCATTGGGCTAAAGACTGCCTCTTGGCAGTGGCAGAACGGCGAATCATCAATGGCTATCCCGATGGGACGTTTCGACCAGACGATCGCCTGACCAGAGCTGAATTTGCGGTGATTTTGCCGATCGTGTTTCCTGATGCGATCGCGGTGCGTCAGCCAGTCGCCTTTTCTGATGTGCCAATCGATCACTGGGCACACGCCGGGATTCAGCAAGCCTATCTTCATGGCTGGTTGTCGGGCTATCCTGACGGGGCGTTTCAGCCCGATCAGCCGATCGCCCGTGCTCAGGTGATTTCTGCTTTTGTGCAGCAGGCTTATGCGAATGCCTCGTTTTCTGGGTTTGTGAGATATCCCGACGGGGGGGTTCCGTCCGGTCAGGCGATCGCGCGTCCGCCCGTGTTCTCTGTTTTTGGAACGGCACAATCCTCGCAGCCGTCTGCTGATCCAGAGCAAATTCTGAAGCTCTACTTTGACGATGCTGATCAGATTCCTGAATGGGCGCACTGGATCGTTGCGGCAGCAGTTCAGCAAGAGATTGTGGTGAACTATCCAAATGTGCGGCTGTTTGAACCGTTCCGCAATGCAGCGCGAGGGGAAATTGCAGCCATTTTATGCCGGGTTCTCAGGCTTCATCAGGTTGTGCCGCTTGTCTATGCCACCCGCAGCCTGGGCGTTTACGACCTGAGGGGAGAAACGACAGTTGCCTTCTCCCAGTGGCGGGGCAGTGCCCGATTGATGCGCGATATTCAGGTCTTACTGGCAAATTTTCGGCTTTATCCTGTCGATCGCATTAACGGTCACTATAATTCTCTAACCGAGCAAGGCTTGACTGCGTTCTGCGACTTCTACGGGCTGTCTACCATGAAGACGGGCGTGCTGGATGAAAAATTTGGCTGGAGCATGACTCACGCTGACCCGATCGACTACTTCCTGTCACCGTCTCAGGATCGCAACGCAATTTACAGTGAGTTTCTGGCAAAACAAGCCGGATACGATCGCAGCAAAGCCCCATTTTTCAGCCGGGGTGCTGCCAGTTCGCCCTACTTTAACGAGATCTCGCAGTTTCCCGATCGCCTGACTGCCCAACTAAACGGAAAGACGATCGTTTCGCTGGGCGATAGCGTTGTCCTGACCGGAACCGATCGGCGAGTTTACTTTCATCCGTTTCCTGCGTTCGGGGCACTGCCAGAAATTGATAGCTCCGGCTTGGCGTTTCTCCATTCTGATATTAAGGAGGCTTGCGTTTGCATTGGCAGCTTTACCAAGGGTGAAATGCAGGCTCGCTGGCTCGGCAGAAATGCGCTAGACAATGTTGAGCTTTGGAGTACGACCAAAATCATTTCCCTGCTCAAGGTGGTGTGTCAGGCGAATGCAGTTCAGGCAGACGTTCCGGTGCAAGATTGCCTGGTGCGTCCGGTGGGAAGACAGAATGGTTATGGCTTCTACAATCTGGCGGTTGATTTGGTGAGCTATCAGCGATCGATCGCGTCATCCAATGCGGTTGCTGCCGCCCTAAAGCAGTTTTTTACCCCTCAAGACCTGGAAACCTGGCTGCGAAATCTGACGGGCAACCGCTACCTGAAATTTCAAGGACGCTACGGCGAACCCCCGCTGATTCAAAATCCTGAACTCTGGAGTCAGTCCACTAATGCAGTGCTGCTGAAACCTGCCTACAGCGACCACATCAGCACAAATACCGTTTCAGTCTGCGATATGGCTCGACTGATTGCCATGCTGGGCTGGCACAATTTTCTGCCTCCTGATGCTCGTCTGCCTGCGGCTCGGTGGAGTAGCCTGGAAACAGTGGTGCGAGCGATGGGCATGGATACGGCTCGCTATCTTGATGCGGCGATCGATCGGCTTCAAGTCGGCAGCGTGGTTGAGGCTCCGGTCATTCTCTCAAAGGTGGGGTTTGGTCGCAGCAATGCCCGTAGCCGCACTGAACTTTGCTATGTCGCGCTGGTCTGGTTGATCGATCGTCGATCGGCCCGCCAGAGAAAACCTTCTGTTCTCCGCACGTTTAGCATTGCGCTGCGGGCGGCGAAAGCGCTGAACAATGCGGGTGAGGAAACCCGCCAGCTGGATGCCAGAATCGCAGCGGAAGTCACCGAAATTCTGCGGCGAATTTTGACTCAGGAACTGGCTTAATGGGCAGCAGGAAAAGCGGCGAAGTACGGGAATTGCCCTATCCTGAGACTTGCAACCGAACCCGCGTCGAACAACAATCCTGGTAGCTTAGAGGCAGATGCTATATTTAAGTGCTTAAAGGAATTGGCTGAATGGCAGCAACCGATTTTAAAGACTATTACGCTGTCCTGGGAGTCAACAAAACTGCCAGCGCAGATGAGATTAAGCAAGCATTCCGGCGATTAGCGCGAAAGTACCACCCTGACGTGAATCCAGGGGACAAATCCGCAGAAGCAAAATTTAAGGAAGTCAACGAAGCCTACGAAGTGCTGTCTGACACCGACAAGCGGCGGAAGTACGATCAGTTTGGTCAGTACTGGAACCGGGTTGGCACAGGTGGCAGTGCGCCAGGGGGTGCGCCAGGCGCAGACTTTGGCGGATTTGACTTTAGCCAGTACGGTAGCTTTGATGAATTTATTAACGAGCTGCTGGGCAAATTTGGCGGGGCTGCGGGTGCTTCGGGCAGCAGTCGTCGTACTTACAGCTATCGCACCAGTCCGGGCAGCTCTGGCTTTGGTGGGTTTAGTGACTATGCTGATTTTGGGAGCACGGCAGCAAATGTTCCTACCGATCTGGAAGCAACGCTGACCCTGACCCTTTCGGAAGCCTTTCACGGCGTTCAAAAAAACCTGCGCGTCGGCAGTGAAGATATCAAAGTTCGGATTCCTGCCGGAGCAAGACCAGGCAGCCGCATGACGATTCGCGGTAAGGGGCAGGTGAACCCCTACAATCAGCAGCGCGGCAATCTTTATCTGACTGTTGAAGTGCAGCCCCACCCGTTCTTCAAGTTTGAGGGCGACAATCTGATCTGCGAAGTGCCGATCGCTCCTGATGAAGCAGTGCTGGGTGCGTCGATCGAAGTGCCCACACCAGACGGCACGGTGACCATGAATATTCCAGCCGGAATTCGATCGGGTCAGACGCTGCGGCTGCGCGGCAAGGGCTGGCTCAATCCCAAAGGCGGGAGAGGTGACCAGATGGTGCGAGTTGTTATCGTCCCGCCGATAAATCTTAGCCCGATCGAGCAGCAGGCATACGAGACGCTGCGCGACAATCGCAGTACCGATCCTCGCAGTCAGCTCAAGCAGGCTCGGCTCTAGGGTTTCGGCACAAGGCTTGACTTTGTGCCATGATAGGCTCGTTGAAAAACGCTAGCCCCGATTCGTTCTGCGAATAGCCTATGCCCCCCTTTATCTTTTCACCGGATTTCACCTCACGGCTGCGTCGATTTGGTGCTGCGGCATCACGAGGTCTTTTCTCCTATCAGGTCATCGGCTGCGGTCTGCTTGGGGTTTTCCTGGTCGGCTGTCAGCCGTCGGTTTTGTGGAACGACCTGCAATTTGGCAGCCAGCCAGAGGATCTGAGAGATAGCTCACGGAGTCCCGATCGCCAGCCCAGCAGCCAGGGGGGATTAAAGCTTGGGGCAATGCTGCCTGTTGTCGGAGATCTGGGTCAAATTGGGCGACCCATGCTCCAGACACTGCCCCTCCTGGTTGACACCGTGAATCGCTGCGGCGGCGTGAACAATGCTTTTGTCTCGCTGGTGGTGGAAGACCAGGCAACGAAACCGATCGAAGGAGCCGTCACGCTGACCAAGCTATCGGAAGCCGATCGAGTCAGTGCGATCGTGGGAGCTTTTTCAAGCGATGTCTCTACGGCAGCGTTGCCCGTGGCAGTCCGAGATAAGGTGCTGCTGATTTCGCCTGCCAGCACCAGCCCCACACTCACCGATCGCGCCCAGAAAGGAACATACAAAGGCTTTTGGGCAAGAACGGTTCCCTCAGACCGTCAGGAAGCCGTGGCACTGGCGCAGCTTGCACAAAAACGCGGCTTTCGTACCGTCACAACCATCACGGTTAACAATCCAGATGCCGTTGCGCTGGAGCGAGCATTTGTCGCTGCCTTTGAAAAGCGAGGTGGTACGGTGCTTGATAAAACTCAGCCGCTGCGCTATGACCTCAATGCCGATCCGTCTACCCTGGAAGACACTGCCTACACTGCCTTCCGTCCGTTTGACCCTCCCGATGCAGTCATCGCTATTCTCGATCGCAGTGTGGGCGCACTCCTGCTCAAATCTGCGGCGGAGCTGGGTTTCACGCAAGGCGTGCCCGTGGTGCTGACGGATGAGGTGCGCACGGATGCCTTTGTTCAGCGGGTGGGCAAGACTGAAGACGGGATTTCATTAATGGCAGGGGCGATCGGTATTGCACCCTCGGCTGATAGTCCAGCGTTCGCCGATCTGAATAAACTCTGGCAGAGTCAATTTGGCAGCCCTCCGGGGCTGTTTGTGGCCCAAACCTGGGATGCGGCTGCGCTTGTTATGCTTGCGGCTCAGGCGGCGAAGTCAAATACCCGTGAAGGAATTCAGGCAAAGCTCAGAGATGTGGCGAACCCTCCGGGGGTTACGGTCAATCATGTCTGCGAGGGCTTGGCACTGCTCAGGGACGGGAAAGAGATTAACTACGAGGGGGTCAGCGGCAAGGTAGATATCGATCGCGCTGGTGATGTCAAAGGCGACTATGAGGTCTGGACGGTGGATGAGAAGGGACAGCTTAGACGGGTCGATCGCATTCGCCCTGAAACTTAGTCTTGAAATTTAGTCCTGAACCTAGATTACAGGGCGATTTGTTGATCTGTTTGATGACACAACAGATAATAAGAGCAACCTCTGTTTGGCAAGATTCAGTTCTTTTTCATCCTTTCCTATGGCTCAAACAGTCACTGTTGTCTTTAACCCCGACACCCCTTCAACCCGCTTTCAGGTCATCCCGGTCGATCAGCAAAACGGAGACAGCCCGCCTGCGCCTGTCTTTATCTCGCCGATTCGCGGCAATGTGACCTCGTGGCTTGCCTGCAATGGCTACAAATGGCTGCAAGGTTCTGAGCCGGAGCAGTGGGTTAAGGCTTAAAAAAGCTTAACAAATAGTTTGTACCGATCGAAAAAGGGGTGAAAGCCCCCTCTTTTGCTGCAGTTTTGCTGAATTCTATTCCTTGTCTACTGAGCTGGTGATGCTTCCGGGGCAGGACTTGCCTCAGGAGCAGGACTAGCAGGAGCTGCTTCGGGACTCGCTAAAGGCGATGCAGTAGGGCTGGGAGCTGCCGCAAGCTGATTGATCTGATCTTTGAATTCAGCCGGAGCCAGTGCTGCCGCTGAGGTGAACAGGGGTTTTGCTTCTTCGGTTTTGCCCTGCGTTCTCAGGACGATCGCCTTACCCAACACCGGACGAAAATCTTGAGCATTGCTGGCAATGATGCGATCGTAAACGGCAACTGCCTCGTCATATCGTCCCTGAATTGCGTAAACCTCGCCCAGCAGAAGCTGCACCGAAGGCGTATCGACTGTGCCGGGTTTTGCCTGATTCGCTTCGTCTGCGGTCTGCAGCGTGTCCTCCAAAAGCCCGATCGCCGCTTCGGGACGATTTTCCTGAAGCAGCAGATCGGTCAATCCTTTCAAAGCGTTCAGGTCGCCGGGTCGAGTTGCCAGAATGTTGCGGTACGCCTGCGCTGCGCCTTCTCGATCGCCTGTGCGCTGCTTTGCCTGTGCTAACAAAACGGTGTAGTCTGGCTGGTCGGGGTTAAGGGCTGCCAGCTTTTCCAGCGGGGCAATAATGCCCTGAATGTCGCCCTGCTGAATTTTGACATCAACCAAGCCGCGCAGAGCAGTCTGGTTTTCCGGCTCCCGCTGAAGCACTGCCTCATAGCCACGTGCCTGAGCTGCCAGGTCTTCGCTGCTTGAGCCTGGACTGGCAGATGGAGAAGGAGAAGGCGCAGAAGTTGTCTGTTTTTGCAGATTCAGCACGCCCGAAACGGAAGCCACGATCGGCACTGCAACAAAGGCAAGTGTTGCGATCGAGATTACGACTAGAGCTAACCAGCGACGATTTTTCTTTTCAGCCACACACCTGCCCAAACTCGACTGTGATTATGATGTGATTACAAACGGAGTTGATCTACCAGCGGGGATGATCAGCGCTGCTCAAGATTGAGATGACTAATACTGTCATTACACCAATACTGTCATTACTAACATAGCTCCGATCGACCGATCGGGAACTGTCACCCCCCCAAAGGGTAATTTGCCGCCGAACGCCCTGATCTAAGCTAGAGAGAGCCGTATAGAGAAAAAGGGCGAATTACCACAGGAAATGATTCAGAATAATGTCTTGGTCATTTCACGAAGGAGATCAAACCTGAGTGTTAACCTAGTGTTTAATTCCGCATTAGAATCTGGTTTTTAGAGCCAGAAATTTGCTGTAGTGCATAACGGTAAGCGGATTACCTGCCGCTGTCAAGGAGGTCTCATGAGTCCCGCCCAGAACAAACATCCTCAGTCGCCTAAGTCTACCCCAGCATCCGAATCTTCGGTGGATACCCATTCGCCGTCTGAACCTCCTTCAGCCGACCCTATTGTAGAACCCGCCATGGATGATCAGTCGTCTTCTCCACCCATTGCCCCCTCAGTTGCTTCCCACGAGGAGCAGCCTCGTCCTGTCGCAACGCCGCCAAAACGTCCAGTTGAGCGAGAAATTGATCCTCCCACTGCCCAGCCGCCCGCTACACCCGCTTTGTCCAAGGCAGAGGCGCAAACAGAAGTTACTCAACTTGAAGCTGAGCCAGTGGCTGAGGCTCCGGCGGCAGCCACCCCCCCCAGTGCTGCCAGTGCGGCAACTGAAGAGTCTTCTTCTACGGATACTGCAACGGATACTGCATCAGATACTGCATCAGATACTGCATCAGACACTCCGTTAGCGAATCGTCTTCAACCTATTCCGCCTGCAAGTGAACCCATGCAGTATCGGGCGATCGGCTTGGTGCGCGGCACGTATGTTCCTTCAGAAGAGCAGTTTACGCGCGGCTTGGTTCAAACGGATGATGGCGTGGCGATCGATGCCGTTTTGCTGGGGCGCGTGATGAGCCTGGTCAAAAAACACCTCGACCTGGAGCAGCCCCATTTGTGGGTGGTTTACCCCCGTACGCGCGAAAAAATGAACGACCTGCACGTCCAGATTGTCGGCGTTTGGGAACCGGAGAAACTGAAGCGCTCGGAGATGGAAGCCGAATCGGAGGACGAAAGCACCGAAGAAGGAATCGAGGAAACCCCAGAAGAGACAAGTTCCAGCAGCACTGCGGCTGAACCAGAAATGGAAATGGTTCCTGCCTCCGAGCTGGACGATAAGTTTTTCTCGATTCGGGGCGAAATCATTTACCAGGCTCCCGAAGAAGAGCGGCTGATGATTAAAATCCGTCGGGTGTCTCGTCCGGGCGATACGCAAGATAAAGCCTTTAAAGTCGCACTGAAGGGGACGCTAGACGGCAAAGCTGTCGGCTATTTCTGGGATTTGCAGGTGCAGCGACAGGAAAACGATCTGATTGTGCAGCAGGGCACAATGATTGGGCTGGTTCCTCCCCAAAAGCGCAAGGACGGCAGCAAAAAGCCTCAGGGTCGTTTTCGTCGTCCGGGTCCAGGGGGTTCGGGTGGACGGCGACCGAGTGGTCCCCCACGCAAGTGGAATGCGGGCAGTCGAGAAGGCGCACCCAGACCGCAATTTAAAAGCGGCGATCGCCCGACTCCCTCTCCTCAACCCCGCTCTGAAGTCACAAAACCGATCAAGCGTCGTCCACCTGAGAGCGCACCTCCTACCTCCCAGGAGTAAGCGCAGAATGAGTTCAAAGCTGGAAGTCTCAGCAAAACTCCCAGGAAAAACTGAAAAACTAAGGTAAAAAAAGGGCAATCTGCATCATCTGGCAGGCTGCCCTTTTTTACTAAGGAATCTTGTTGATACAACTGTAGCCAGCTTCGGGAGTACAAAGGGGGTGTGGAGCTTTGTCCCACGCAGGGATTTCACCCCTGCACCCCGTCCCAACCCAAAGAACAATCGCTATCAATCAAAAGATTCGAATGGATCGATCGCGATCGACCTAGCGATTCGCCTCAATCTGCTCTGGGGGGAAACAAACTTTGGTGCCGCCCAAACCGCAGTAGCCGCCTGGATTTTTAGCAAGGTATTGCTGGTGATAGTCTTCGGCATAATAAAATGGTGGCGCGTCCAGAATTTCTGTCGTGATCTCGCTATATCCCGCTTCTCGAAGTGCCTTTTGATAAGCCTCTCGCGAAGCCTCAGCCAGCCGTCGCTGCTCTGGCGAGTAAACATAGATACCAGAGCGATATTGAGTGCCGACATCGTTACCCTGACGCATTCCCTGAGTCGGGTCATGGCTTTCCCAGAAGATCTTCAGCAGGGTTTCGTAGCTGACTTCTGCCGGGTTGTAAACGACCTGAACCACTTCATTGTGTCCGGTCATGCCTGTGCAAACTTCGCGATAGGTTGGGTTGGGTGTGGTGCCTGCTGCATAGCCCACCGCAGTTGAAAAGACACCCGGCTGCTGCCAGAATTTGCGCTCCGCTCCCCAAAAGCAACCCAACCCAAACAGCGCAATCTCCATACCTGCCGGAAAAGGAGACTGTAGAGGGTTGCCGTTGACAAAGTGGCGATCGGGAACAGGCATGGGGGTGCTGCGTCCGGGTAGAGCTTCCTCAGGGGAGGGGAGATTTTGTTTTTTGCCAAATCCAAAAAGCACCATACTGCCTGAACTCTCCAAATTAGGTCAAGAAGTGAAATCGAGTCTGATGAGCGACGGTAATGAGCAATCTTTAAAGCGCATCTTTACCTAAATTCATCATAATCCACTGATCTGGCGATCGAGCCGCTGTCGCAGTCGTGCAACCCGATCGCTTTCAGAGAAATTCCTCCCAAAACTTCACCTCAATTCAGCATCGAGATCAACTTTAAGTTAGAGGCTAAGTTTTGCCCGTAATCGTTAGCTTAATAGGGCAAAATTGACTGCTCATTTTGCTTCAAGTTGCAAACCAGAAAACCTGATTGCAGGAGCGAACACGCAAGTCAATTCATGCAGGTAATTCCTTCAGGCGGTGCGAGTTCGATTTGTGCCGCTTGTTGCTTTATTCTGGTGCAGCGATCGATAGAAATCGATGAAATCAGCATGATCAAACCTTCAACGAGATCCTCAGCGTACCAGGACATTCTAGCAGTG
>Ga0224723_1001468_pt1 | contig 14167 bp, 9 predicted proteins | sample Balambano_FR2_Me_FD_161647 | JGI IMG/M metagenome (GOLD analysis project Ga0224723, IMG submission 161647) | Freshwater sediment microbial communities from Lake Towuti, South Sulawesi, Indonesia - Balambano_FR2_MetaG | ecosystem: Environmental > Aquatic > Freshwater > Lake > Sediment | place...
ATAGGGCTTGTAGAATATCCATAGTGCTACCTCTCTGGTGCTGTGGTTTTTGATATCTGCACCTTACAAAGAGAGGTAGCTTTTGTCTAGATGTTGCGCTCTTCTAAAAAAACTGTCCGAACTATTGCTCTTAGAGACTGGTTTTTAATTCCAGAGACGGTTCGCGGCTTTGAGTCATACCTGTATAGGCGATCGCAGCTTCAATGAAGCCTTTAAATAGGGGGTGAGGGCGGTTAGGACGAGATTGAAACTCTGGATGAAATTGTGTTGCGATGAAAAAGGGATGGCTGGATAACTCAATGATTTCAACTAACCGATTGTCTGGGGAAGTGCCACTAATGACGTAGCCAGATTCCAGAAATAGTGTGCGATAGGCGTTGTTAAATTCATAACGATGGCGATGCCGCTCATAAATTACTTCTGATTGGTACAATCGCTTGGTTAAAGTATCGGGTGCAATACGACAGGCATATAGCCCCAATCGCATCGTGCCGCCCAAATCAACTATGTCTTGCTGCTCCGGCAACAGGTTAATCACGGGATTTTTACAATGCGAATCAAACTCAGCGCTGTTGGCATTCTCTAAGTGAGCAACATGATTAGCCCATTCAATCACAGCACACTGCATTCCTAAGCACAGCCCCAAATAGGGAATTCTCTGTTCACGCGCATACTGCACAGCAATAATTTTGCCACCAATTCCCCGTTGACCGAAGCCACCGGGCACAATAATGCCGTTAACTCCCGACAACACATCCTCAACGGTTTCTGATGTCAGTTCCTCAGAATTCACCCAGCGAATGTGCAGGTTTCCCTTTAAGGCGATCGCAGCATGTCGCAGGGATTCTACAACCGACAAATAAGCATCACTGAGCCGCACATATTTGCCGACAATGGCAATTTCAACCGGATAGGTGGGACAGTACAGGCGCTCGACCAAGACCTGCCATTGGCTGAGTTCAGGAGTTCGTTGCGGCAGTTGCAAGAGATCGAGGGCTTGATGGGCCAGTCCTTCTTGTTCCAAAATCAGAGGAACTTCGTAGATGCTGGCTGCATCTTGACAGGTAATGACGCATTCGACGGAGACATCACAAAATTCGGCCAGTTTTTCCTTCAATCCTGGTTGTAAGGGGCGATCGCATCGACAAATGAGAATATCAGGTTGAATGCCGATCGATCGCAATTCCTTGACAGAATGCTGTGTTGGCTTTGTCTTCATTTCCCCAGCCGATGGAATCCAAGGTAGCAACGTGACATGCATGTACAAGACATTGCGTCGTCCGACATCCTTGCGAAATTGCCGAATCGCCTCTAAAAACGGTAAGGATTCAATATCACCAACCGTTCCACCAATTTCCGTGATAACCACATCGGGATTAGTATTATTAGCAACTCGAGTAATTCTCTCTTTAATTTCATTGGTAATGTGTGGGATGACCTGCACCGTGCCGCCCTGATATTCTCCCCGCCGCTCTTTGTTCAGCACTGCTTGATAAATGGAACCTGTGGTGACACTGTTCAAACGGGACATGGAAGTGTCTGTAAAGCGCTCATAGTGACCCAGATCTAAATCGGTTTCGGCTCCATCTGCGGTGACAAAAACCTCGCCGTGTTGAAACGGACTCATCGTACCAGGGTCAACATTGATGTAAGGATCTAGCTTTAATATCGAAACAGAGTAATCTCGTGACTTGAGCAAGCGCCCTAAACTCGCTGCCACAATGCCTTTACCAATACTGGAGACGACTCCACCCGTGACAAATACAAACTTAGTCATAAAAACTTAGTCATAAGAAGTTGCGCGCCTGATCCCAAAATCTGGATCTATAACTCACTTATTGTGACACAGGGTTTGTTTTCCTTGGCGTGTTGCGGTTACCTTACAGAAGTTTATGATCGCTTAGACTAGAGACGGCTTCATCTCGTTATTCAGGCACATCCCATGAACATCCCTCACCCTCAGGACAGAGAATTGACTCCAGATGAAACGCAAGAATTGCAGAACTTGCGATCGCTCATCGAAGCAGCAGTAGCAGATGGAAAACTTACTCCTGATGAGATGGAGCAGATTCGCGCAGCAGCCTGTGCTGATAACAAAGTGACGTTTGCCGAATTAGAACTTTACCGCACCCTGATACGAGATCAGATTCAGCGAGGAGAATTGACTAAAACTTGGGAATAAATGCCCTATACAAATGCCCTGTACATTAAACTTAATCGGAAATGAGGTTTCTGAGGTTTGAAATTGTTTTGTGGCGCGGCGGAGCCGCGCCACAAAACAATTTCCGATAAAATCTATTGATTGCAGGATTTAACATGATTGGATGATTTTGTGAGCCTCAGCATCCACGCCATCATCCAATTAGCTTGGTTTTACGTTTGACAAGACGCAGACTTACATCTTCACTGGTACAACTCGACACTCTGCGTCTTTGCAGTGGGCTGAATGCGGAATTTGTAGGTTAATGTCCCCTACGATTTTCAATGGGTTGGTAGCCCGTTGCCAGATCATACAAATGGCATTGTTCAATGATTTGCTGCATCAATAGCCAGGAAAATTCGCATTCAATCAAGTACTCTCCCCAGTGAGACCGTAAGGCTGCATGGGCCAGGCGCAAATTATAAGAGGGAATGGCTGTCGAAAGATGGTGAGGGACATGGACATTGATATCGTGGCAGAGCAGTTCAATCCAACGGGGATACTCGCAATGAACTGAACCCATTAATTGAGCTTCTGCCTCATGCCATTGAGCGGTTGGACGGAAAGGAATGTAAGGCGCAGTATGATGCACCAGAGTGAAAGTGCTCATCCAGAAATGATATCCTAACCACGGCAACAGCCAGAATTTGACAACTCCCCAAATTCCCAGTGTGGCGATCGCAGTTGGAAACGCAATCGCTGCCGTCAGTCCGACTAAAAGTACGGAAAATCTCACCTGTTGGCGTGCTTTGCCCTGGAACCGCTGCCAGTTAAAGTGCAACGTGGCCCAGTGGGCGATCGAGGCCACCCACCAAAAGCGGCCGCGCAGTTGTCGATAGAACCATTTCATCGCTGCCGAGGAGTTTTCATAGATTTCTGGCAGGAAGGGTTCCCAGGCGTTATCTTCACCTAATTTGTTCGTGTGTTTGTGGTGATGGTTATGCAACAACCGCCAGCTATGAAACGGATAGAGCAGCGGCAGAAACATCAAATGACCGACGAAATTATTTACCCACTTGCGGCGGGCGAAGGAGCGATGTCCACAGTCGTGCCCAATGACAAAGCAACCCGTCAGAGCGGTTCCCAGATAAAACCAGAGAAATGGGAGGACGTACCAGGGGGCGATCGCCAAGCCCCCAGATCCCAAACCGACTGCTAGCAGAGTTATAGCAACTCTAGACCAGGCTTTTCGTCCATCTTGAAAAAATACCTCTTTGGGTAAAGTTTTGAGGATGTCTCGAATCTTTAAGTTGCGGGGCAGAGCAGAAGTTTGTGGCGCTAATCCAGTTGTCGAAGCTGTCATGTACGAATCGTCATCCTCACTAAAAGGTGTAAAATTTCTCAGGCCATACAAACCAAGCAGGCAAAGTACCCACCTGATGATGCAGGAATGCATTAAAAATCAATTAGCCCAGAACCAGTTATGCATTGGCTATGCATGGCAGAGGATTTGCCCACAAGGTTCTTAACTTGTGCCTGATGGCTTAAACCACAGGCGCTCTAGGAGTTTAATCTTTCCAGGATCATTCGCCGCAAATGCTAGAGCCAAAATCATCCGGCTCCAGAACAAACAGGGTAGAGCAACTGGAAACGGGACAAACCTATTTATGTCTTTTCGGGCAGCTTGACCTTGGTAGCAAGACCAAGGACTTGAAGCAAGCGAACAGTTTGCCAGGTGAGGTCGATTTCCCACCAGCGCAAACCGTGACGGGCTGAATATTGAAAGGCATGATGATTATTGTGCCAACCTTCACCATAGGTAAGAAGGGCTACCCACCAACAGTTTGTCGAGCGATCGCCTGCCTCATGACTGCGGTAGCCAAATTTGTGAGTTGCACTATTGACAAACCAGGTGCAATGGTAAACCAGGACGAGACGCATAAAGATGCCCCAAACAACGAAGGACCAACCTCCCAGAAGATAGAGCAGCACTGCAACCGCGACCTGAATTGGAAAAAAGTAATTTTCAAAAAATAGATAAACGGGATCATGTCCAATATCTTTGGTGAAGCGTTCTACTTCCTGCTCAGCAGGCACTTCATAGAGCATCCAACCCATATGGCTCCACCAAAATCCCTTGCCGGAATCATGGTGGTCTTTGGACTGATCAGAATAGAGGTGATGGTGGCGATGCAACCCAACCCACCAAATCGGACCACCTTGCATTGATAGAGTGCCACAGAACACAAGGAAGTACTCTAACCACTTAGGAACTTGAAAGCTGCGATGACTAACAAGTCGATGCCAGCCCAAAGTAATTCCCAAGCCGCCTGTCAGCCAGTGTAAGAAAATAGTCAGCCCAATTGCTGACCAACTGAAGTTGCTGGGCAACAGGGCAAATAATGCTCCAATGTGGAGCACAATCATAACGATAATCACTAGCCAATCTCGCTTGAGATGGGTTGATGTTGCAATGGTCATTCTATTGTTGTCTCTATGAAAAGATCTGAAAACGGAGATGATTTTGAGCAAAGCAGCAGATAACAAAACTTTCCGTGCTTTTGCAAAGAATTAATACATTCCACTCCCAACTGTAACATGGTGCTTGCAAGGTTAGACCTCTATTGAGATCTGCCCTAGCAACGCAGGTGGGTAGGAGAAGCCCTACCCACAACCCCTCAAGCAGGGTCTACGAGCTTAACTTTTCGAGCCAGCCCCAAGAGTTGCAATCCTCGGATCATCATCCAGGTCAAGTCAAACTCCCACCATTTCAGCCCATGTCGAGCCGAGTATTGAAAGGTGTGATGGTTGTTGTGCCAACCTTCGCCATAGGCAACCAGAGCCACCCACCAGCAGTTTGTCGAGCGATCGCCCGATTCATAAGTGCGATAGCCGAATGTATGGGTAGCACTGTTCACCAGCCAGGTGCTATGGTAAACCAGCACGAGCCGAACAAAACCACCCCAAATCAAAAAGCTCCAGCCTCCAATGAGGTAAAGTAGCAGCAAAAAGACAAGCTGAACCTGGAAAAAGTATTTATCAAGGAATTGATAGAGGGAGTCATCAGCGATGTCTTGTGTGAAGCGTGGAATCTCTTGTTCAACGGTCACTTGACGAAACATCCAGCCTAGATGGCTCCACCAAAATCCCTTGCTAGCATCGTGATGATCGACAGCTTGATCAGAATAGAGATGGTGATGTCGATGCAAACCGACCCACCAGATTGGCCCACCTTGCATAGCTAAGGTGCCACAGATCACCAGTACGTATTCTAACCATTTGGGAGTTTGAAAACTGCGATGGGTTAATAAGCGATGCCAACCCAGAGTAATGCCACAGCCTGCGGTTAGCCAGTGCAGAAAAAAGCATAATCCCACAGCTTGCCAGCTAAAGAGACTGGGCAGGAAGGCAAAGAGGGCACTCAGGTGAATGATAATTAAAGCGATCGTAGTAGACCAGACAATTGGGGGTTTGGTTATTGTTGCAGTAGTCATTCAGTAATCTCAATCGGAACAGTTGGCTCGGACAAGGCATGTTCTACCAGTTGATACCCATTGTGAGTTTGCACCCACTTCGCGGAAACGGTGACAGCACCCGATAGAGCCGATATAAATTCGACAACTTCTATAAAACCAGGGGTAAAGCCCCAAAAATTTGTAATTTTCACTAAATTTTGGCGAGTCGTTATCGAATGAACAGTTTTGAACAGATTCAACAGGCAGAACGCGCACTATGTCAGATTTTTTCTGGAATTGACGCTCAGGTCAAGAATAATTTACGACGAGTGCTCCATGCTTATCATCAGCATCGAGTTGGAGTTCATCATTTCGCTAGCGTGACAGGGTATGGTCATGATGATTTAGGGCGACAAACCCTAGATCAAGTATTTGCCACCATCGTGGGTGCAGAAGCCGCCTGTGTCCGGCTGCAATTTGTCTCTGGCACTCATGCCATTACGTCTGCTCTGTTTGGCATTTTGCGTCCTGGAGATGAATTGTTAGCAGTGGCAGGTGCGCCTTACGACACGCTGGAAGAAGTTATTGGACTGCGGGGAACGCACCAAGGTTCCCTGGCTGACTTTGGTATTACTTATCGACAATTAAATTTAACTCCAGCAGGCACGATTGATTGGAATGCCTTATCAGAAGCCGTCCGCCCCCAAACCCGCATGGTTCTCATTCAACGTTCTTGTGGCTACTCTTGGCGACCCAGTTTGGCGATCGCCGACATCGAAAAGATTGTCTTTTGCGTCAAGCAACAAAATCCAGATACGGTTTGCTTTGTGGATAACTGCTATGGGGAGTTTGTCGAAGACCAGGAACCTCCCGCCGTTGGAGCCGATTTAATCGCAGGCTCCTTGATCAAAAATCCAGGCGGGACGATCGCGCCCGCTGGAGGCTACATTGCGGGTCGGGCTGATTTAGTTGAACAGGCAGCTTGCCGCTTGACCACCCCCGGTATTGGCAGCAGTGGTGGGGCCACCTTCGATCAAAACCGCCTGTTGTTCCAGGGGTTGTTTCTCGCTCCCCAGATGGTCGGTGAGGCGATGAAGGGAAATCACCTGACGGCCTATGTATTCGATCAACTGGGCTATCCCGTCAATCCCTCACCACTGGCTCCTCGCCGCGATGTCATCCAGGCGATTCGTCTGGGGTCTTCTGAAAAAATCATCGCCTTCTGTCGTGCTATTCAACAGCATTCTCCCATAGGCTCCTATCTCAGTCCTGTCCCTGCCAGTATGCCCGGTTATGAAAGCGAACTGGTGATGGCTGGAGGAACGTTCATCGACGGTAGCACATCTGAATTCTCAGCCGACGGACCCTTGCGCGCACCCTACATTGTGTTTTGTCAGGGTGGGACGCACTGGACGCATGTAGCAATTGCCCTGGAAGTGGCGATCGCAGCGGTTAATGGAATTGAATAAAACTCCCCAGGCTGGATTCGAACCAGCGACCAATCGATTAACAGTCGATCGCTCTACCGCTGAGCTACTGAGGAACGCGAATCTTATACTAACCAAAAATACAAACTTTTGGCAAGGGATTCGGGAAAGTTTTCGGGATTTTTCTCAAATCTCTCACCATCACTTATCTACCCCAGACGCATCTTGGCCAACCGCTGTTGCGCCGCAGGGTCTAAGGAATTGATCAAAAACCGCTTAGAGGTTCGAGACTTTTGGTTTTGCTTACCCCGAATTCGATGGACAGAAGCCTCAACCTCGGATTGTAATTGCAAAGCAGACATCCACTCAGCTCCGTATCCTTTCACAGTTAACTGCTGGGCGCGATCGGAAGTCGCCACAATTAACCGCTGCTCAAACTTTCGCAAATCATTACGAAAGCGAGAACAGACCTGTTCAATAAAGGAATCTGCCGTCTGTAGATAATCTGTGTAGATCAATGAAAGGTTGGGCGTGATGACTTCCCGATTGCCCGGAGACCCCTGATATTGAGCATCAAAAACAATCTGTGTATCAAACCCCTGAAAAGCACTGTAGTTGAGCAGGGCTTCAGCCAGTTGCCGACGAGCAGGCTCTAGTCCTTCGCGATCGCGCACCCGCTGCAAACTCGCCCAGGCTCCAATAATGTTGTAGCCATCAACCAGTAAAATTGCCTCCAGGGTTAAGCGCGGCATGGGTTCAAGCAATCCAAACTCGGGTTTACAGAAAACTTACGTATGCATTTTAAATTTTATATCACATACCAGAGTGTTGAGATCTGTGAATGGATAACATCTTTAAGAAAAAATAAACATCCCCAGTGGGGTTATTGATTTTTATCACAAGGTTTGAAAGTTGACGAGGAATTCGCAATTCTGTCACAAATCGCATCCGTTACAGTTTGTAGTGCTGAGTGAAGTAACACTGTGTAAAGAAGTAACAAGAACTGCGTCATCCTGCATTAGAACTTACTAATAGCGGTAAAATCAGCTTCATTGAAAGAGGGTGTAGTGCTGATACCTCTGGCAGCAGGGCTGCCCCTAAGTTGCTTTGTAACTCAGGGCTTTACCAGGTGAAACCTTACATCAGGTCTTGCTAAGGATGGGTTTGAAGTTCCTTGATTAGAACTTTAGATTTGGAATAACAAAATGTGTTTGAGACTTGACCAAAACGGTTTCTTCTATTAGCAAGGTGCATACAGCTTAGCAAGGTGCATACAGCATCAGATTATCAGTGCTACGATTGCGACAGAAGAGAAAAAGAGAAGAACAGGGATAAACCGCTACATGCTAGAGGAAATAGATAAGTCAATATCCTTTGACGGTAGGGATATTCGACTCAAAGTAGGTCTGCTTGCTCCCCAAGCGGGCGGCTCAGTATTAGTGCAGTCTGAAGATACGGCTGTTTTCGTTACTGCAACTCGTGCTGCCGCTAGAGAAGGTGTCGATTTTCTTCCCCTGATTGTTGATTATGAAGAAAGACTGTACGCCGCTGGACGCATTCCAGGCGGCTTTTTGCGGCGAGAGGGCCGGCCTCCAGAAAAGGCTATCTTAGCCAGCCGTCTGATTGACCGACCCCTGCGTCCACTGTTTCCAGGATGGCTGAGGGATGACATCCAAATTGTGGCTACCACCATGTCAATGGATGAGCGTGTGCCACCCGATGTTTTAGCAGTGACGGGGGCATCGATTGCCACTTTGTTGGCCAGGATTCCGTTTAATGGACCAATGGCGGCGGTGCGTGTGGGGTTAATTGGGGACGATTTTATTATCAATCCTACCTATCAGGAAATTGAAGCAGGTGATTTAGACATGGTGGTGGCAGGTTCACCCCACGGAGTCGTGATGGTGGAAGCCGGAGCCAATCAACTGCCTGAGCAGGATGTGATTGAAGCGATCGACTTTGGCTATGAAGCCGTGCGCGATTTGATTCAAGCCCAGGTGGATTTGCTGCAAGAATTGGGTATCGAAATTGCTAAAGAATCGACTCCAGAGGTCGATTCCAGCCTGGAAAACTTTATTACAGAGCGATCGAAGGAATCTATTAAGCAAATTCTCACCCACTTTGAATACACCAAAACTGAGCGCGATTTAGCTTTGGATGAAGTCAAAGCCACGGTGGATCAAGCGATCGCAGAACTCTCCGAAGAAGACCCAATTCGAGTGGCAGCTTTAGCCGATGCCAAGGCGTTGGGCAACGTCTTTAAGGATGTGACGAAAAAGCTGATGCGGCATCAGATTGTAGAAGATGGAGTCCGGGTGGATGGCCGCAAGCTGGATGAAGTCCGCCAGATTAGCTGTCGAGTGGGGTTATTACCCCGGCGAGTACATGGCAGTGCTGTATTTCAACGGGAACTGACCCAGGTGCTATCGGCAGTGACTTTGGGCACTCCGGGTGATGCTCAGGAATTACTGGATGATTTGCATCCAGATGAACACAAACGCTATCTGCATCACTACAACTTTCCACCCTATTCGGTAGGTGAGACAAAACCAATGCGATCGCCTGGTCGCCGTGAGATTGGTCATGGTGCTCTAGCAGAACGGGCATTGGTGCCTGTGTTACCGCCTAAGGAAAAATTTCCTTACGTTATTCGAGTAGTGTCAGAGGTTCTATCCTCCAATGGCTCTACTTCCATGGGGTCGGTTTGTGGTTCTACCCTGGCTTTGATGGATGCAGGTGTACCCCTGACTAAGCCTGTCAGTGGGGCAGCGATGGGCCTAATTAAAGAAGGCGACGAAATTCGCATTTTAACGGACATCCAAGGCATTGAAGACTTTTTGGGCGACATGGATTTCAAGGTGGCTGGCACAGACAGTGGCATCACTGCATTGCAGATGGATATGAAAATTCCGGGATTAGAAATCCCTGTGATTGCCGATGCGATCGGACAGGCCCGGGCAGCGCGCATCCATATTCTGGAAAAGATGATGGAAGCGATCGATAAACCCCGCTCTGAATTGTCTGCTTTTGCCCCTCGCCTGCTGACTTTGAAGATTGATCCAGAATTTATCGGCATGGTGATTGGTCCTGGCGGCAAAACGATCAAGGGCATTACGGAACAAACGGGAGCCAAGATCGACATTGAAGATGATGGCACGGTGACGATTTCAGCGCTCGATCGCGATAAAGCTCGACAAGCCCGGGGCATTATTGAGGGCATGACCAAAAAGCTCAGTGCTGGGGATGTTTATGCTGGCAAGGTGACTCGGATTATTCCAATCGGTGCGTTTGTGGAATTTTTGCCAGGCAAAGAAGGCATGATCCACATATCTCAGCTAGCAGATTACCGTGTAGGTAAAGTCGAAGACGAATTAGCCGTTGGGGATGAAGTCGTTGTTAAGGTGCGGGAAATTGATGGCCGAGGCCGGATTAATTTAACTCGACTTGGTATTCATCCCGATGAGGCAGCAGCTGCCAGAGAAGCGGCAGCGCGTTAGCGAGTGGTCGAGGAATTTTTGACGGGTTACAACTGGCAAGAATTCCTTAAAATCAAATACTCCAGTTAAAGCGTAAAGACGTTCCGCTGGAACGTCTTTACCATAAAACGGTAAAAATCCGTTGGAAACCCATTTGTACCGATGCACGGTTGGTTGCAAGACAGCAGATAATTTCGATTGGCATGGCAATCTTACACGGTAGTTGGTTAGCGTCTCAGGGGCAGGGAACACATCATGCTTCACCCTTGGAGCAGACAGATTCCTTTTTCATCTGGGGAGAAATCTGGCGGAGAACCGATCCAATCGCAGACCCACCAGCCTCATTACATCCCTATGCCATGACCATCTCTGAGTTATTGGAATTTCTGCGCTCCCTGGAGCAATCGCGGCAGATTCGCTGGTCAGTGGCGGAACTTCCCCTGGGTCAAGTATCGGATCATCAAGAAACAGTAGCAGAAGGTCAAAGTCAGTCTAGAAGTAAGCGGCGATCGCCTCCCTCCACAAAGGTGCAAATCCCAGAGGCACACGGACTCCGAGGACACGAAACCAGCAGAGTGGAAGCTGTTTCTGTAGAACAATCTGGACGGTGGCGCACAGTCACCTTTGCTTTGCCAACTTACCATCTGACACAACAGGAAACAGGCATCACCGCTCGACTACCTCAACACTCTGCCTCTACTTTAGACTCGTCTCTGCGGACGACTGAACCAACCACTGCACCCGTTTCCGCTTTAGTTCTGGAAACGTGGCTGGTTCAGGGGATTGCGCTGACGGCCGCCGAAGCTTTGCCGTTTCTCAACTCTCTGCCGCTCAGTTCGGTGACGGCTGGGGAATCTGTGGGAACGGATTTGCGCTATTGGAGCCATGTCGCTCGTTGGAGTTTGGATTTATTGGCGCGATCGAAATTCCTGCCGACTTTAGGAGTGGCTGGCCAGATCGGGATTGGGGCATGGCAAGCTCTGGTAGACAGCGCCACTGATCAGTCTCGGTTGAATCAGTTTGTCAAGCAGATGCCACCAGCCTGTCGCACCTATCGGCTCAATTTGTCCTCCCCAACTCCCAACTCCCCGCCTGCGGCTCAAACGTTGCTATTTGATTTCCTGAACCACACAATTGATGCCCAAGTCAGGGCGATCGCCCTGGCCCAAGCCCTACCTTCTGGGTCCTTTCCCAAAGACATTCCGCTGCGGGAATGGTTGCAGACCTTAGGGTCAGCCGAGACCTTTCAAAGCGATTCTGAGAATCTACAGCGCTTACAAGTCATTCTGTCTACCTGGACTGCGCCCCTAGAGCGCCAACTCACCCAGCCCTTCAATTCTGTTCGCACCTGTTTTGTGCTCAATACGCCAGAAGCCGGACAGAAGCACTGGGCCCTCAGTTACTTTTTGCAAGCAACAGACGCTCCCAATGTGCTGATTTCGGCTTCAGCCGTCTGGAACCAACCTGTGGCGCACTGGCACTATCAGGGGCGCATTATTGAACAACCCCAGGAGACCCTCTTAGCCGGATTGGGATTAGCCTCGCGCCTCTATCCAGTGATTGAACCCAGTCTGAACCAGCAACACCCTCAATTTTGTATTCTTGACCCCATGCAGGTTTATGAGTTCATCAAATCTGCCGCTTGGCGGTTGCAGGAGAGTGGATTTGGTGTAGTTTTGCCGCCCAGTCTGGCAAATCAGTCCAGCTTGGCCAACCGCATGGGCTTGAGTATTCGAGCAGAAACCCCATTGCGCCAACAGAATCAGCGCTTAGGACTGCAAAGCTTACTCAATTTCCAGTGGGAACTGACGATCGGGGGACAGCGGCTCTCCAAAACAGAATTCGATCGCCTCGCCGCCCTCAATACCCCCCTGGTTGAAATCAATGGCGAATGGGTAGAACTGCGGCCCCAAGACGTGAAAGCAGCACAGGCGTTTTTTCAGAGCCGCAAAGATCAAGTCTCCCTTTCTCTAGAAGATGCCCTGCGAATTAGCACGGGCGACACTCAGGTGATTGAAAAACTACCCGTAGTTAGTTTTGCAGCATCGGGAGCTTTGGAGGAACTGATCACAGCCCTGACGACGGGCAATCAAAGCATCGAGTCGATCGCCACCCCACATCACTTTCAGGGAGAATTGCGTCCTTATCAAGTCAGAGGGGCATCCTGGTTAGCCTTTTTAGAGCGCTGGGGCTTGGGAGCCTGCCTTGCAGACGATATGGGTCTGGGCAAAACGATTCAGTTGATTGCCTTCCTGCTCCATTTGCAGGAGCAAAACGTGTTGGAGAAACCCGTGCTGCTCGTTTGTCCGACCTCGGTTTTGGGCAACTGGGAACGCGAGGTAAAACGATTTGGCCCCAGTCTTAACCTGCTGATCCACCACGGGGACAAACGTGCTCAGGGCAGAGCTTTTGCTGCGGCTGTCAAACATAAACACCTGATCATCACCAGCTATGCTTTGGTCTATCGGGATGAAGCAGAACTCAAAAGTGTTTCCTGGCAGGGCTTAGTTCTGGATGAGGCGCAAAATATCAAAAACTCAGAAGCCAAACAATCCCAGGCTGTTCGGCAACTGGAAGCTGAATTCCGCATTGCCTTAACCGGCACCCCTGTTGAAAATCGGCTGGCCGAACTGTGGTCGATTATGGATTTTCTCAATCCAGGTTATTTAGGGCCCCGTAACTTCTTCCAGCGGCGCTTTGCCATCCCAATCGAGCGCTATGGCGACACCGCTTCCCTGAAAACCCTGCGTTCCCTCGTCCAACCGTTCATCCTGCGTCGCCTGAAAACCGATCGCTCGATCATCCAGGATCTTCCTGAAAAGCAGGAAATCACAACTTTTTGTGGACTCTCCAGCGAACAGGCAACGCTTTATCAGCGGTTGGTTGAACAATCCCTGGTGGCGATCGAATCCGCTGAGGGCATCCAGCGCAAGGGCATGATCCTGGCGCTCCTCACCAAACTCAAACAAATTTGCAACCATCCCGACCTGTATGACCCAACTGCCGAGGAGGTCGAAACCGCACCTGCGACAAAACGAAAACGCACCAAGTCTCCTGCTGCTTCTGCAAGTTCTCCTTCCCTTTTCCTCCATCGCTCTGGCAAACTACAACGCCTTAGCGAAATGTTAGAAGAAATGCTGTCAGAAGGCGATCGCTGTCTCATCTTCACCCAATTTGCTGAATGGGGAAAACTACTCAAACCCCATTTGGAAACCCACTTTGGGCGAGAGGTGTTGTTCCTCTATGGCAGCACGCCGCAAAAACAGCGAGAAGAAATGGTCGATCGCTTTCAGAACGACCCTCAGGGGCCCCGAATCTTCATTCTTTCCCTCAAAGCAGGTGGCGTTGGGCTGAATTTGACCCGTGCCAATCATGTGTTTCACTTCGATCGCTGGTGGAATCCCGCTGTCGAAAACCAGGCCACCGATCGCGTTTTCCGCATTGGTCAAACCCGCAACGTGCAAGTTCACAAATTCGTGTGTTCTGGCACATTAGAAGAAAGAATCCATGAATTGATCGAAAGCAAAAAAGCCTTATCTGAGCAAGTCGTGGGTGCCGGAGAAAACTGGCTCACCGACCTCGATACTGCCCAACTACGAAACTTGCTCTTGCTCGATCGGGCTGCCATTATCGACGATTAAAACATCAAAGCCACCCCCTCTCTCCCTC
>Ga0224723_1001469_pt1 | contig 14157 bp, 13 predicted proteins | sample Balambano_FR2_Me_FD_161647 | JGI IMG/M metagenome (GOLD analysis project Ga0224723, IMG submission 161647) | Freshwater sediment microbial communities from Lake Towuti, South Sulawesi, Indonesia - Balambano_FR2_MetaG | ecosystem: Environmental > Aquatic > Freshwater > Lake > Sediment | place...
CGGACACATTTTTTACTTTTTCGCAAAGTTCATCTTCGGTAAGTGCTGCAGGGTAAGTCTCTACATTGAAGCCTTCGACCCTCATCAGTTCAACGGCTATCGGATGGACGTTTTCTAACAGCAAAACGTTGATGCGGTTTTTTGGGTAGGAGATGGCGGTGTTCAGTTTGTTCAAATACAAAAATTCATCCAAGCTGGGTGCAATGTGGTCAGCTTTACTCAGAACGCGTTCTCGTTCTACATTTTCAGTAAACGCATAAAATTTATTAGCAAGGCCCGCATGCTTTATTTCATAGTCGGTGTAGCCATCACCAATTACATACACATCGCCTGGCAGATTAAGTTGTTTGAGTTGCTCCACTTTTCCATTGTTGGACGATAGCGGGTTGCTCTTATCAAATCCTATTACGCTGCCGTTGTCATCAAAATGAAAGCGGTTCGCAAAAATGTTTTCAGGCTTTATGCCAAAGGCAGTCACCACAGGGTCGATGAAGGCATGAAAACCATTGGATATAATGTAAATCTGATCGGCATAAGTTTGAAAGAACTCGCGGTTGCGCTTAAATGACTCCGAAACCATGCCCTTGAGTTGGGTGGCCAGTTGCTCTAAGTGCTTTCGGTTGGGCTGAAGCAACGCAATTCTTTTTTCGAGCGACTCGCGGAAAGAGAGGGAGCCATCCATACCCCGGTTGGTAATGGCAATAATCTGTTGCTTTCGTTGCTCCTGGTCGGCATGATCTTTTAACGAGATGTCGGCCAACAAATCAAAGGCTTCTACTTTTGTGAAAGTGCTGTCGAAATCGATAACGAAATACTTCAGAGGCTTCATAGCACGAATAAGTCTCAAAGCTAAAAAAGTATAGCGAGCGGGTAGAGGGGGCGCGTAATTATTTGTCGCCTAATGCGTGTTAGTGTCTACGGTCACTTTTAAGCGAAGAGGCTCCCCCTCACACCAGCAGCGAAAAAGCGTAAAACAACTCTGTGCCGATTTGCTTCACCCGCTCGGCATATTTAGCTTCTTCTAATGGCGTGCCGTCAAACTCTTTTGGGTCATCGTAGGTAAGGGCGATACGTTTTTCAACTCCGGGTATGATCGGGCAGTTTTCATCGGCATGTGAGCAGGTCATGACCGCGCAAAAATTGCTTGAAGGGTTTTCGGGAGCATCGTAAGTTTTAGAAAACACTTGAAGCGATGTTGTCTCCGATATTCTCACGTGATACACCGCGTTGCTTCCGCCAGTCTCTTTAGTAATCATGAAGCCGGCATCCTGCATCGCGTTGACAGCGCGCGGGTTAAAGGCAGTTGCTTCGGTGCCTCCGGAGTAGCAATGAACGTTTGGGATGTTGTAATACTCAGCAGCCGCCTGTGCCCATACTTGCGCGATGTGGCTGCGCCTGGAGTTGTGGGTGCAAATGAAGTTGAGGTGAACGTGATTTCCGCTTTTTGATCTCACATAGTTGGCGAGTGATTCAAGTATACGCACCCGTTCGGGCCGAAGCGCTGAAAAGTTAAGAAGATTTGTAGCAACAAAGACCTGGAGGGTTGGAAGCAACGGCATACCAGATATTGAAATTCCAGTCGACTATAGTTTTCGGGTGATAACCTTTTCCACAGCTGCTACAATATTTTCCGAGCCCAAGCCGTACTTCTTCAGCAGTTGTGTGGGTGTGCCGCTTTCACCAAATGAGTCGTTTACGGCCACGATCTCTAGCGGAGTAGGGCGGAAGCGCGAAAGTACCTGCGCCACGCTGTCGCCCAAGCCACCGTTTATCTGGTGCTCTTCGCACGTCACTACACAGCGTGTTTTTTCTACCGAGGCGAGAATAGCTTCTACGTCCAGTGGTTTAATGGTATGTATGTTGATGAGTTCTACGCTAATACCCTTTTCCGCAAGCACGGCCTCTGCTTCGATGGCATTCCATACTAAATGGCCGCAGGCGAAAATGGTCACGTCCTTTCCTTCGATTAGTTTATCGGCTTTGCCGATGGTAAAGAGCCGATCGGGCGCATTGAAGATGGGCCAGCTAGGGCGACCGAAACGCAGGTAGGCAGGACCGTGATGACTACCTAAAGCAAGCGTAGCTGCCTTGGTTTGGTTGTAGTCGCTGGGCACAATCACCGTCATGCCGGGCAACATCTTCATCATGCCGATGTCTTCTAATATCTGGTGTGTGGCACCGTCTTCACCTAAGGTTAGGCCCGCATGTGAAGCACAGATTTTTACATTCTTGTGAGAGTAGGCGATGGACTGACGAATCTGATCATACACGCGACCGGTAGAAAAATTAGCGAAGGTTCCGGTAAAGGGAATCCTGCCGCCAATGGTCATGCCCGCAGCCAGGCCCATCATGTTGGCTTCGGCAATGCCCACCTGAAAGAAGCGCTGGGGAAATTCTTTTTTGAACGCATCCATTTTGAGCGATCCCGTAAGGTCGGCACAAAGCGCTACTACGTTGGGGTTTTGTTTGCCTAATTCTAACAAGCCTGCTCCAAAGCCCGAGCGGGTGTCTTTCTTTTCTGTGAAGGTGAATTTTGTGGCCATCGTTATTTTTTAATAATCGCCCAGCGTTTCTGTCAGCTGTGCGAGTGCGCGTTTTAATTCTTCGTCATTGGGGGCAACACCGTGCCATTTGTGCGAGTTCATCATAAAGTCAACACCGTTGCCCATTTCGGTTTTCATCAAGTTCAAAATCGGCTTTCCTTGTCCGGTAAGCGACTTAGCTTTTTCCAGTGTCACTATCAATTCCTCCAACTCGTTTCCGTTGCACTCCAATACTTGCCAACCAAAGGCCTCCCACTTAGCCTTCAAATTCTTCAAGTCCATAATCTCTTTTACAGGGCCATCGATCTGCTGACCGTTGTAGTCGATTGTCGCGATGAGATTATCAACCTGATGATGGGCGGCATACATGGCGGCTTCCCAAATCTGGCCTTCCTGCTGCTCGCCATCACCCATAAGCACGTATACGAGTTTGTTATCGCCATTGAGCTTTTTGGTCTGTGCGGCACCTGTGGCTACGGACAGCCCTTGGCCTAACGACCCGGAAGCTACACGTATACCCTGCAGATGTTCATGGGTGGCCGGGTGCCCCTGAAGGCGCGAGTTGATCTGGCGGAAAGTGGATAACTCCTTTACATCGAAGTATCCGGCCCGGGCAAGTGTGGCATACCACACCGGGCTGATGTGGCCGTTGGAGAGGAAGAAGAGGTCTTCGCCAATCCCATCCATGTTAAACTTGTTGTTATGCTGAAGGACCTTAAAGTACAGAGCAACAAAGAATTCAGTGCAACCGAGCGAGCCCCCCGGGTGGCCGCTCTGGCAGCCGTGCACCATGCGTACAATGTCTCTGCGGATTTGCGAGGCGAGATCTTTCAGGTAGGAAGGGGAAGGATTGGGCATCATGCGAGGCTGCAAATTTTGCGCGAAGATGCGGCAATTTTGCGGCAGCGCAAAGCTGTTTTTACCCCTTTCTTTTCGCGGCAGCTTTCTTGGCGGGTTTGGCTTTCGGCTTCACTTTCGTGGTTTTGACGGGAGACTTTTTCGCAGCGGCAGTATCTGTTTTTAATATCTGGCCTGCATGGTTTTTTGTGTCCACCTTCTCAATTACTTCTTCTATCACACCGTTCTGATCGATCACGAAGGTGACCCGCGCAGTGCCCATGTACTTGCGGCCGTACATCGACTTCTCGACCCAGGTGCCGTATAGGTGGTGCACCGACTTGTCGGTATCGGCCAACAGGCGAAAGGGAAGTTTTTCTTTTTCGATAAACTTGCGATGGCTTTTTTCATCGTCAGAGCTGATGCCCAACACTTCGTACCCCGCCTTTTGAAGTGCCTGGTAATTGTCGCGCAGGCTACAGGCTTCGGCCGTGCAGCCAGGTGTCATATCTTTAGGGTAGAAGTAGAGTACCACCTTTTTTCCTTTCAGTGCGCTTAATGAAAAGGGCTTACCGTCCTGATCGGTGGTGGTAAACTGCGGTGCTTTCGTTCCTGGGATGGGCATCATGGCTACGGTATTTTTTGTTTGAAAAGGGTTTCGTTTCCTGCGTTGTCTACTACTTTAAATTCGAGTTCGCCTTTCAAGGGCTTACTTTTTTCTAATCGCTCGCTCTGTGCGATGCCGGTTTTATAATCGTAATTCATTAACAGCCATTGACCGTCAATGTTTGCTTCGAAGTACGCAATACCCGAAAGCCCATCGCGTATGCGAAAGCGGGCTGAGGCACCGGTGATGCTCACTGCTTTTATAATGGGCGGCACGGTATCGGGTAACAGCGTAAAGGTACCCAGCTCGCGGGTAGAAAATGAAATACGCTGCCGCTGCCACTCTCCACCCAGATAAGTGTAACTACTTCCCTCTTGCCGGTAAACGCTGTATGCTCTTTGGTTAGCCGGCACATGGGCAGGCTGCAGAGTAACCTCGATTGGCTTGTTGAGCGGCACGGTGCGCGAGCCCACCACGAAAATTTCGCGGCCGTTCAGGGTATCATATTTGGCCTTTAGGTAAAGCGTATCAAACAACGAGCCTTTGCTAAATTTTACTTCCATCCGCTCGCCAAAAAAATGATAGTCGATATTTGAGGGCACGCGGTCGGCCAAATGTAAATCGAGCGAGTCGTTGCGTGTGCGAAGTTTACGTGGCAATTGGTATCGCAAGTCGACTAAGTACGTGGCGGTAGTTGCGCTTCGGTAGGCGGCTGCCACTTCGCTTTTCCGGTCAACATTTTCCAAAACCAGTATTTCTCCCTCTGCAGCGGGTGCTGTTACTTTGAGGATGTTGCCAAAGAACTCAGCTTGTATTTCTGCGGGTGTGCCCGGCATCGAAACCAGGGTAGCTGGCATTGCCGGCGTGAGCACCATTTGTACGGTGCTTGTATTGCCGGCAAAGTCGCTTAGTGCGATGGCAAGGGGCAGCGGCTGGTGATCGATGACCACACCATTTGTGGACGTGGAGTTTTCGTAGAAATCCAAAGCGTTGCCATCGTCCACATACAACTTATTGTAGCGTGTGCCTCGCAGCACCAGCGATTTGAAATCCATAACAGTTAATATCTCACGGCTTTGTGAAAACGGGATTTTCCGAATGTGTTGCTTAAAGAGTGTTTGGCTGTTTGTCTTTAATTCAATGGTGTTGATGCCGTAGTGAAACCTGCTGTTTTCCATTTTGTCGATTGCCAGTACTTCAATGCCGATGCGGCCCTTTGCCAGGATAGGCGTAGGCAACTCGTAGGTGCTGCCGCTTCGCACCGGATAGAATTCGAAGCGGCCAAATTGATCGTTGATGCGCGCGGAGGCATCAAGTGTTACGAAGGCAACTTTGTGTACTACCGGTGCCACATGGTCCTGTACTTCGTCAAAACCAAAGATAAGCGGGTTAAGCGCTTCGTTGGCGGCATTGCGAATTTCGAAGTGCAGGTGCGGCCCGCCTGATGATCCTGTGTTTCCCGACAACGCCAGCGTATCACCTTGTTTTACCATAAACTCGCCACTGGTAAAAAACAGATCGATTTCTGATGTCTTTCTTTTGTAACGCTCGCGCAGTATCCTTTCACCTAAGGGGCCTTTAAATTGGTCGAGGTGTGCATACACGGTGGTGTTGCCATCGGCATGGGTCACATAGAGCGCATGACCATAGCCGCCAAACGATACGGTAGCCCGGGAGATATAACCATCGGCTGCAGCCTGCACTGGCACGCCTATACGTGGGGTATTGATGTCGAGGCCGGCATGGAAGTGGGTGTTGCGCAACTCGCCCATGGTTCCGGTAAGCATGGTGGTCGACCCCGGGTTGATCGGGAAGCGATACGTTACCAGCGGCAACTTACCTGCGCTGTCGGGCCGGGCCAGTTGTGCTGTAGCCGCGATAGGTATGGCCAACACGAGAGCAACAAGCGGTCTACTTAACTTCAAACTCCAACAACTTCTCATCTTCTATGTAGGCCGTTAGCTTATCGCCCACTTTTACCGGGCCCACGCCTTTGGGGGTACCCGTAAAAATGAGGTCGCCCGTTTTAAGGGTAAAAAATTTCGACAAGTACGAGGTAACGTAAGCAAAGGGAAAGAGCATGAGCGAGGTATTGCCCGACTGCCTGAGTTGCCCGTTTACCTCCAGTTTAAAATTGATGTCGGCAAAATTTTTGAAATGGTCTGCCGGCAAAAACTTGTTGCCTACCGGAGCCGAGCCATTAAACCCCTTGGCGATGTCCCACGGCAGGCCTTTTTCTTTAGCTTTCTGTTGCAGGTCGCGCGCGGTAAAGTCAATACCGATACCAATACTGTCGAAATATTTGTGCGCAAACTCCGGTGCAATATTTTTTCCTTCTTTGCAGACGCGCAGCACCAACTCTACTTCGTAATGCACATCCTGCGAAAAATCAGGGTAATAGAACGGGCTGTTGTCGCGCAAGAGGGCAGTATCGGGCTTGGTGAAAATAACCGGCTCGTCTGGCCGCTCGTTATTGAGCTCTTGAATATGCTCGGCATAATTTCTCCCGATCGCAAAAATACGCATGGCATTTTTCTTCAAAGGTAAACAGGAAACGAGTTACCAGTCGTACTTTTTTATGCTATTGTGCTTAATTTTGTCCCGTCTTTTACCTTTACTCAAAATTGCCATTGCCATGAAGATAGTCCGCATCTTATTGTTGCTCGTACTGCTACAGTACGTGTATGCATGTGCCACTGTGCCGGTTACCGGCCGCTCGCAACTTAGCCTCGTCTCGAATCAGGAGATCATCGCCATGTCGGAGGCGGAGTATAAAAAGGTGCTTCAATCCAATCGAATCAACCAACATCCGGAGTACACTGCCATGGTAAAAAACACAGGCACGCGTATACAGGCAGCGGTAGAAAAGTATATGGCAGAGAAGGGCGCCAGCGATGAGCTTGCCGGGTTCAGATGGGAGTTTAACCTTATTGAAGATGACAAAACCGTCAATGCATGGTGCATGCCGGGCGGAAAGGTGGCTTTCTACACTGCCATCATGCCAATTTGTAAAGATGAGGCCGGAGTGGCTGTGGTGATGGGCCACGAAATTGCCCACGCTATTGCGAATCATGGGCGTGAGCGGATGAGCCAGGGCATGGTGGCAAACGGCTTGTTGGGTACACTGGGCGCGGCTATGGGCCAAAACCCCGGCCTTACCTCACAACTGTTTATGCAGGCGGTGGGCATGGGTGCCGGCATCGGCATGTTGAAGTTTTCGCGCAACCACGAATCGGAAGCCGATAAAATCGGGTTGATGTTTATGGCGATGGCTGGTTACAATCCCCAAGAGGCACCCAAATTTTGGGAGCGTATGAGCGCTTTGAGTGGTGGCCAGCAGCCGCCTGAGTTTCTCTCGACCCATCCCAGCCACGAAACGCGCGTGAGCGACCTTAACAGCTGGATGCCCGAAGCAATGGAATATTACAATAAACGCTGAGGGACAGCTATTCGGCAAAGCCCACAGCCACTGTGTTGTGGGTAAACTCATCGAGCAGAGCAAAGGAGCCCGTAGCTGCATTTTTAGAATAACTTTCAATGGGCAGCGGCCTTGCTGAGCGCAATTTGATGTAGCCAATTTGATTGAGCCGCAGCTGCGTGGTTTGCCTTTTCTCCTGTAGGGATGGATGTATTTCGTGGAACAGTGTTTCCACACGCGCCCTGATTTGTGCGGTGCCGTGCAGGAGTAAATAGTTTTTGCCCGGCACCATGGGCGTGGCATCCATCCAGCACACAGTACTGTGCCACTCTTTCTTCAGTTCGGGGGCTTCGCTGGCACGCACGAGCACATCGCCACGCGATACGTCCACCTGCGAGGTAAGCGTTAGCACCACAGAGTCGCCAGCGCGCGCCTGCTGCAAGCTGGCACCAAATTTTTCAATAGAGGCGATGTGGGTTTTTTGTTGTGACGGCAGCACCAATACTTCATCGCCCGGATACAGCACGCCCGTAGTCAGCTGGCCGGCATATCCGCGGTAATCGTGGTGCGATTCTGTTCGCGGTCGCACCACCCATTGCACGGGAAAGCGGGCCGGGCGAGTTTCGGTATCGTTATGAACTTCTGTGCTCTCCAAAACCGTCAGCAACGGAGCGCCCTGGTACCAGGGCATGGCTGTAGCGGGCGCGGTTATATTTTCGCCAAATAAAGAGCTTACCGGGATAAACGTAATTTGTTGCTCGGCAACTTTGATGCCGGCTGCAAACTTTTCAAATTCGCTTTTGATGGACAGAAAGACTTGCTGCGAATAATTCACCAGGTCCATTTTATTTACACACACCACCACCTGCCGCAAACGAAGCAGGTTGGCAATGAAGTAGTGGCGGTGGGTTTGTTCCAAAATTCCTTTCCGGGCATCAATCAAAATGACAAATACATCGGCTTTAGATGCACCCGTTACCATATTGCGGGTGTACTCCACGTGTCCGGGCGAGTCTGCGATGATGAACTTCTTACGTACCGTCTGAAAATAGATATGGGCCACGTCAATCGTGATGCCCTGTTCGCGCTCTGCCACGAGTCCATCAGTAAGCAATGAAAGGTCGGTAAAATCCAGGCCCTTGCGTTTGCTGGCCAGCTCGATTGCTTCCAGCCTGTCGGTGGTGATGGAATGTGTTTCGAAGAGCAGCCGCCCGATGAGGGTGCTCTTGCCGTCATCCACACTGCCTGCTGTACTGATCCGCACGATGTCCATAGTGATCCGATTAAGATGTTTGTGTTTCCGGTCGATTAGAAATATCCGCTCGCCTTGCGAAGCTCCATAGCAGCTTCGGCACGCTTGTCGTCCAGACGGCTGCCGCGTTCCGACACCACAGCCGCGCGTATCTCGTCAATAATCTGATCAACGCTCGCTGCCCGCGATGCTACCGCTGCTGTACACGACATATCGCCCACCGTGCGAAAGCGCACTTGCCGCTGCTCAATGATTTCGCCTGCATCGCGATAAATAAAATCGGATACAGGCCATAAGGTGCCCTGTCGATTGATAACCGGCCGCGTATGCGAAAAATAAATAGAAGGAATTGCCAGGCGTTCCTGACGTATATAGGTCCACACGTCAAGCTCCGTCCAGTTGGAGATGGGAAACACCCGCACATTCTGCCCTACATTAATTTTTCCGTTGAGGTAATTGAATACCTCGGGGCGCTGGTTTTTGGCATCCCACTGGCCAAACTCATCGCGCACCGAGAAGATGCGCTCCTTCGCCCGTGCTTTTTCCTCATCACGCCTGGCACCGCCTATGCAGGCGTCAAACCGGTTTTCCTCGATCGTGCGCAGCAGCGTGGTGGTTTGCAGCCCATTGCGACTGGCAAACTTGCCGCGTTCTTCGGTTACCCGGCCTGCATCAATATCTTGTTGTACCAGGCCCACAATAAGTTCTAATCGAAGGCGCGCCACCAACTCATCGCGAAATACAATAGTCTCTGGAAAATTATGGCCCGTATCGATGTGGACCAGCGGAAATGGGATACGACCCGGGTAAAAAGCTTTTTCAGCCAGCCGTACTAACGTAATGGAGTCTTTGCCGCCCGAAAACAAAAGTGCGGGGCGCTCAAACTGTGCAGCCGTTTCGCGCAGAATGTAAATAGCTTCGTCTTCTAGTCTCTCGGGAAATTTTGTTGCTAGGCTCATGGATGTTGCTGATCGGATTTTGTGAGTTGCTAAGCAGGTCGGCCTAAGGGCTGTTGTGGGATGTGCAGCCCGCATTCTTTCGTTGAGTTTTCCCACCACCAGCGCCCGGCCCGGGCATCTTCACCAGCCTGAAGGGCACGCGTACACGGTGCGCAGCCAATGCTGGCAAAACCTTTTTTATGCAGTGGATTGACCGGAATGTTGTGCTCTGTAGTGAAGTAATGCAACTGTTCGTCCGACCAATCCAGCAGGGGATTGTACTTGATCACCTGATAGTGGTTGTCCCACTCGACTTTCTTCATCTGCTGGCGGCTGGCGGATTGCGCAACCCGCAAACCTGTAATCCAGACATCGGCTCCCTGCAGGGCACGCTGCAAGGGCGCTACTTTGCGGATGTTACAACACTCTTTGCGGAGTTCCATTGACGTGTAAAAGGCGTTAATGCCGTTTTGCCCTACATAACGCTCCACGCGGCTCGCATCGGGAAAATAGACTTGAATAGGAACGCGATAGCGTTGCGAAGTAAGGGCGATGAGATCGTATGTTTCGGCAAAAAGGCGGCCCGTATCAATGGTGAAGATCGAGATAGGTAAGTGCTGGTGCGCGATAAGGTAGGTGAGGGCCTGGTCTTCTTCACCCAACGATGTTGAAAATACCGGGGCGCGAAAGTGGGCAGCTACCCAGGCCAAGCCTTCTTCGGCCGTGCGTGCGGCAAGTTGCGATAGTTGGTCGGTTTGCGTCATTCCACTTTTGTTGTTGTTACCAGAGTTCAGCGATCAATGGTTTAAGCTGCAGCGCGTGCCTGCACCCCTGGTGATCGCGGTGTTATAGCGCAGCAAAGGTATTTATTTAGCTGTTATATTCTATAGAAATTATAGACTAATGAGCGTTAGGCAAGGCGCGAAATGAATACCGCTTCGCATTCAGAGTTTTAAACTACTCAATCGCAATTCTGTCAGTTTTCGCTTGGTGTCGAGAGCGAAATCGCCCCGCATCATCCAGTCGTAGAAAGCGGGCTCTTCCGTAAGCACCTGTAGTACCGCTTTGCCCTTGTGTTTGCCGAAGTTGAAGATGGCTTGGCCTTTTGCATCGCGTATCATGCGGCCGGCCAGGTCAATCATATTCATTTCTGACAGTGCCGCAAGTGAGTCGGGCGAGGAGGTGATCTCACCGATTTTGTTGCCGAGGGCGTCTGTTACCTGCTGACCGTGGTAGCGTTGCACCTGCGCCAGCAACACCTCAAGCGTGGCCTGTGTATCGGCCATGGCCGAGTGCGAATTTTCCAACTCCCGATCGCAATAGAACTTATACGCGGCTGAGAGTGTTCGCTTTTCCATCAGGTGATAGATTCGCTGCGCATCGATAATTCTCTTGCGACCGTAATCGAAATCTACTTCTGCACGCAGAAATTCTTCTACCAGTACAGGTAAGTCGAACTTAATCACGTTGAAGCCCGCGATGTCTGCGCCCTCAAAAAACTGTGCGTACTCGCGGGCCACCAGCTTAAATGTTGGCCGGGTTGCCACGTCTTCATCGCGAATACCATGAATGGCCGATGACTCAGGTGGAATCGGAATGGTGGGATTAATGAGGTGCGACTTATACAAACGTTCGCCACCCGGCAACAATTTCACTACGGCAATTTCGATGATTCGATCGGTGGAGGGGTTCGTGCCGGTGGTCTCCAAATCAAAAATGCATAGGGGAATTTTAAGATCCAGGTTCATCGGGCTGAAGGTAAAATAAGTATCAGGCCTCTAGGTCACCTGCCAGGCGGGCGAAGTCGAGGCCGTTAAAGGAGCCTGAACTCATCGCGAGAAGGTTTTTATTTTTCCACGCCATGCCATAAAGCCGTTGAGTTAACTGCGCGGTATCGGTAAACACTTCTACGTTGCCTGTGCCAAAACCTTGCTTTACATCAGCTTCAGTAAAAGATTCGAGGCCTTTGGCTTTAACTTTGTCGGGGTTGAAGTAGACAAACGCATGGTTGGCCGACTTAAGCGTGCCTTTGAACTGCGGGAGAAATTTTTTTGTAAGGCTGCTATATGTATGAAGTTCTACACATGCCACCAGGTCGCGTTGTGGGTAAAGTTCTTTCACGGCTTCGGTGGTTGCTTTCACTTTGGAAGGGGCATGGGCGAAATCCTTAAAGACTGTCATTCCATTGCTTTCAAAAATTTTTTCCAGCCGGCCTGCTGCTCCGTTAAAACTGGAGATGGCCTGGTCGAACTGCTCGTTTGTTATACCGATCTTTTTCAAGACCTCTCTGGCCGCACTGATGTTTTGTAAATTATGCTTGCCAAATATCTTCAGGGGTAATCGCTCCTTGTTGCTGCTAATCAGGAACTCGCGACCGCCTTCTTGTGTGTGCGGATGCGCTTTGTAGGGTACGTACAAAACATCGGGGCGTTCTTTTTTGCACACCAGCGTTGCCACGGGGTCGGTTTCGCAATACACGATGATGCCGCCTTTTGGGGTAGCATCGGCAAACAAATCAAACTGGCGAATATATTCTTCTTCAGTGGAGAAAACGTTGACGTGATCCCACGCAATGCCGCTGATAACACCAATATGGTGCTGATATTTCAGGAACTTGGGCGTGGGGTCGATAGGAGACGACAGATACTCATCGCCCTCAATCACGATCAGGGGCGCGTCCGACAACTTCACCGCATTTTCGAGGCCGGCAACACGCGCCCCGATAACGTAGTCAAAATCGCGTTGATGAAAGGCCAGCACATGCAGGATAATGGCCGTGATGGTTGTTTTGCCATGGCTGCCGGCCACCACGATACGCTGCTTATCGCGGCTGTGTTCAAAAATAAATTCAGGAAACGAATACAGTTTCAGGCCTAAGTGGAGCGCTTTAACCAACTCGGGGTTATTCGCTTTAGCGTGCATGCCCACCACCACGGCGGTGTAACTGCTGTCTAAGATATCGGGTTGCCAGCCTTTAACGGGAGGCAACAATCCGTGCTGCGCCAAAGCGGATCGGGAAGGATCTGTGAGCTCATCGTCCGACCCGGTAACGTGGTGGCCGGCTTGCTTCAGGGCGATGGCCAGGTTATGCATAACGCTGCCACCGATGGCGATGAAATGAAATTTTCCGGTCTGCTTCACGAAGTCAATTAGTCGGCTTAAAGTAAATGAAAATGTTTCGTTTTAAAAACTCTTTGTAGTCAGCCAATTAACGAAAGACTAGCTCTAAAAAGGCCATGTCTCATGAACATTTGTGAGAAATTAGGTAACTTCAAATAAGAAATTCCAGAATCTACTCTGAGCCTTCGATCTAAATCTTGCCTCTCTAATGATGCGAACTCCCAAATCAATTGAAGTATTTTTTCTAGAGTCACTTTTGAAAATTTGTCTCATCAGCATTTTTATAGTCATGCTGGTTGACTATGCATTCAATCGCTTTGACGTTATCCGGTCAGTCATTGTGAACAGCACTGTTCTGTTTGCCATACTTACCGCATTTATTCTCCACCGCAAGGGATTTTTTGTTGCGGCTGTCTTGTGGATTGGATTTCTCATAATGGGAGCAATGTTTTATCAAAGTATTGCATCTGACGCAATTACCACTTCGTCCATGGCAGTTGTGATGGTGGTTGGGTTCGGGTTCTCCGTGCTCCTTCGGGGAAGATTGCCTGTTCTACTGCATTCAATTACGCTCTTGGGAATGACAATAGTTTTTACTTGGTTGTCATTGCACCCGGACTCCTATGGTGAGCCAAACGCATCTGATATTATTGTTGCAGGAATTACCTATGGTGTATTGTATGTAATTATAGCCTACTCATCAAAACTTCTTAAGCAGCGCTATGACGAGGTATTTCTAATGCTTGCCGAAAAAAATTCAGAACTTGTCGTGAAAACACGCGAAATTGAAACACAGAATGAAGAACTTCAGCAAAGTCAGGAAAATCTTAATCAACTCAATAATCACTTAGAGCAAATTGTTCATGAACGAACCAATGAGGTAAAAAACCAAAATGAAAGACTTATTCGGTATGCCTATGCAAATGCACACCACCTACGAGGGCCTGTTGCCCGTCTGTTAGGCCTCATTCAGTTGTCCAGAATGGAAACGGATCTCAACTACGAATTTTTCTATGCCAAGGTTGAAGAACAGGCTCTGGAAATTGATCAGGTGGTAAGAAATATTAACCGTGAACTAGAATAAGATCAACGCAAAGGCAATTCAAATCTTCGTGGGTACTTACCTATGCTTTGGTGTCGCAGTGGGTTTTAGGGGCAAGCACGTGTGCCAAATGTGGAGGGCCATTCGAAGCACAATCTTCTTAAATCAGGTTACTTGTTTAGATAGACCTTGTCACTTGTACAAACAGAAGAAATTATGTAGGCATGCGGGCAGAACTGACTAACTTGTCCACATTACCCCGTGTTTATTGATTGTGGAAAGAAAGCTGGTTTTGCGGATAGCATCATGATTGCGTGTCTTACGTTTGTCTCCCTTATTTAAAAACGAAACACGTACAACAACCACTGTATGGAGCAAAGGTCAACGTCTTTGAGGGTAT
>Ga0224723_1001470_pt1 | contig 14152 bp, 13 predicted proteins | sample Balambano_FR2_Me_FD_161647 | JGI IMG/M metagenome (GOLD analysis project Ga0224723, IMG submission 161647) | Freshwater sediment microbial communities from Lake Towuti, South Sulawesi, Indonesia - Balambano_FR2_MetaG | ecosystem: Environmental > Aquatic > Freshwater > Lake > Sediment | place...
TGGCGTTGGTTTCGTTGCTCATAAGTGGATAGATGCACGCTCTGTATTACTTGATTTTAAAAACACTGTAGGGACGCTTTTTGGAGCATCCCTACAGAAATGTTTCCCTTGGGGAATTATTTTCGCCGTTTCGGCCCGCTCTGTCGTAGTTCGCGTTTTTCTTCTTCTTGACGACGGCGATCGCGCCAAGAAGCCAAAGTCAAGTAGCCAACTCCCCCAGTCACTGCGACGAGCAACACCAATGCCACTAAAGCTAAAATGCCTAGAAATTGATTTTCCACACCTCTACAGTCCGTTACGACCCCAGACTACCATTGCAATTGACCAAGTAAAAACAACTAGTAGTGAAACCCATCCTAATGTGAGAATTGCCATAGTCCTATTCTTCAAATATTTACGAAACGTCTCTATTGTTTATAATACTAGGAACAGATGGGTAAAATGCTAAATAATCAACAGACGGCAGAACGCCTAGAATCCCTAAAAGCTGGAATCATAGGAGCTTCCTGCCTAGCTTTCACTTTCATGATCACAAGCTTGATCAACCAAGTAATATTTAAGTACTTAGAAACGTACACTACATATGACGTGAAGCTAAGTTTCCATTGGTTGTTGAGTTTAGCGATCGCTTCTTTTTCTGGTTTCCTATTTGGTGTTACCTACCGATACATTATCCGTTCCGATACAAATCTTCAACTTAAAGCAGGTGGAATATTAGCTTTTGGGTTGGTACGCGGTTTAACTCAGGTGGATACTGGCTTAAATACTGGTAATTTTTTACCTTTGGCAGTGTTGGCTATGGAAAGTATTTTATATTTTGCAGTAACAGGATTTTTTTTAGATAAAGCTATATCGTTAGGCTGGGTGAAGCGATTTAGTTAGATCCCCGACTTTTTTAAATCGGGAATCTCATACAACTATTACCGAGATAATTGAGTCAACTGTGGCTGGTCTAAACGCTTATATACTAACTGAGAAACTAAACGTACAAAATCCCTAGCTCTCTTATCATGATGCGGTCTTCTAACTAAAATCCCTGCTAAGTAACGTCTACCGCTTGGAGTTTCGATAATACCAGCATCACCGATTACAAACCGTAATGTTCCTGTTTTATGGGCAATTGTTGCACCTTGACCTAAACCAGAGGGAAGCAATCTCCGATTTTGACAGCGACGCATAATATCCATAACTTGGAAGCGACTCTTATCTGAGAGGAAATTATTATTGGTTAATAAAGCTGATACTTTTACCAAATCTTTAGCACTAGTTGTATTTGTTCCATTGACATCTGTTAACCAGTTGCGAATTACTGTATTTTGTAGTCCCCAAGTATGAAATTGCTTATTTAAGACAGTTTTACCACCTAAACGGTCAATAATCATATTTGTGGCAGTATTGTCGCTGATAGTCATCATTCTGGTTGCGGTTTCTAAAAGACTAAACTTAGTACCTACGCGACTAAACCGCATATTTCCAGAACCTCCAGCTAGATGCTGACGACGCATTACCAGAGTTTCATCTAGCTTGATTCTACCAGCGTCTATTTCTTGAAATAATGAAACAAAAATTGGTAGTTTAATTGTACTAGCTGCCGGAAATACCTTATCTCCATTAATGTTTAAATAGTCCCCTGTCTGTAAATCTAAGAAAAAGATTCCTGGAGTCAGAAATTTGTAGCGAGCCATTAGTACCTTGACTTCCGCATTTAATTCTGACATTTCCTTACCTACAGGAAATGAAGTATTACCAGGGTTGACAAGTTGAATGTTTTCTGGACTTATTAGGTCAGTATTACTTAAACTAGCTGTTTTCTGGGCTTTAGCCGGAGACGAAATTAAGACTACACTGAGAAGACTTAGTAAAAGAAACTTAAATTTCATGTGTATGGTTTTGAGTAACAGTAAATGTAATTACACAAGCTTCGTAGTCACAGTCTATACGGAACACACTCGTGTAATAATAGTTACTTCAATAGATAGATGTCAAGTAGTTAAAATTACAAAAACGATAGTACTGAAGGAATATTAAATAACAGGTTTTTTTAAGACACTGGGAACAGTTTCAATTATTCGTATGGTGATTTGTTCCGGTGTTTCTTCTTCACGAACAAGAATACGCAAATCTGCTTGAGCGTAGAGGGGTTGTCGTTTTTGTAGAAGCGATCGCAGTTTTTCTAAGGGGTTGGTATCTTGTAACAAGGGTCTTGTATTATCCTCAGCCAAGCGGGTATAAAGTACTTCTACTGGTACATCCAACCAAACAATTAAACCATGGTGCAAATAGCTCCAGTTTTTTTGTTGAAGAATAATACCTCCACCAGTAGAAATGACTAATCTTGTGAAAGCGCATACCTCTGAAAGTACCTCAGTTTCGACCTGACGAAATTCTGTTTCCCCTTCCTCAGCAAAAATTTGCGTAATTGGCTTGTTACCAGCAGCTTTCGTAATTACCTCATCAGTATCCACAAATCCATAATGCAGATGCTGAGCTAATAAACGCCCTACTGTTGTTTTTCCACTACCCATCATCCCGATTAGGTATACATTGACGCCTTGCAATAAGTTATTCGTCATTAGTCATTTGTGACAATCAACTAATAACCATTGTAAGGCGATTGGAGTTCTTAAATTTGAGCGTTAATCCGAATTTCTCGAATATAATTTTTTAATTGCGCTTCAAAAATTGTATGGCTCATTAATAAAGAACCTGTTCTGTGTTCTCCTAACTTAAAATTTTCTTCAATTAACCGCTCCGCGATGTACTCCATCCAAACAGGACTTTGAGAAAAGCTTGACGCTTGACGCTCAATTAGCGATCGCCTTTGCAATAACTCTATAGCTTCTAGAATAAACCTTTGAGAAACTCTTGGTATAATTTCTTTTTGCAGCTTACGTAAAGAAACAAAATTTGGATTTAATGTCAGCCAGTACATAACTTGCTTTTCCAACCATGATAAGCGGTTAAATTGCTGGTCTAGAATAGAACGAATATCGCCAAAAACTACAGTACCTTGCTCGATAAACTCGTATATATTACCACCAAATAATTCTTTAATTGCAGTAGCAACTAATTTCAAAAATAATGGATTACCTGCATACCATTCAACTAATATCCTTGATTCCTCTTCTGTATAATTGACAAATCCTTTAGAATCTAAAATCAGTAAACTCTGTGTTGGACTTAGCCCATTCAATTTTAAAGAGCGGACAGGTAAAGTTCCTCCTTCAAGAGCAGCAATTTCTTGGGGTTTTTCTCGACTGGTCAACAGCAAACAACTCTGATGCTGTGACTCTCCTACTCGTCTAATCAACTCACCATAACCTTCATAACCAGGACGATATTGAATTTGAGGTAAGAGTAATTCAAAATCATTTAAGTTATGATGGGGATCATCATGACTATCGTTACCTAGAATTGCATCAAAATCATCTAAGACAATTAGACAACGAGAAGAGCGCAAACATTCCATCAGTTGAGAAATCCCATCTTCGACTGTTTCAATATCACTACCTATTTGATTAGGAGATAAAACTTCTATAAGTTGATTTAAAATTGCTTCAAGGTGAGGAGCAAAACGCAAAGAACGCCAAATAACATATTCAAAGCTATCTTGAACATATTCTGAGAGCTTCACAGATAAAGCTGTTTTACCAATTCCACCCATTCCTAATACTACAACAAGCCGACAACGTTCTTGAAGAATCCATTGTCTAATTTGAGCTAGTTCTATTGTTCTACCATGGAAGACACTTACGTCAATTGCTTCACCCCAATCTTGTTTCTGGACTGATTTCATACTAACTAACTCAGTCTTTTGACTAATGTTGGTGATCATTTGAGTATTAGCTGGTTGTAATTGTAACCAAGCTTTCTTATAACCTGCTTTTTCTAATAAATGGGTTACACGACTCCAATTTTTAACTTTAACACTGCTACCAGCTAGGTTACTGAGCATTTCCTCTATATATTTATATAGACCATTTGAAAGGTAAACCCTAACAGTACTGCTACTACGACTTTGGTATACAGCGTTTGCTATTTCCGCAGGGCTAAAACCGCAAAGTAAACCCCTTAAAAACTTTTTTTCTACAGGTGTGAGAGCTTTGCCTTTGGCTGATGCTAAATCTACATATAGTTTTTCTAAGTCCCAATTGTTTTTAGCTTCTGTAAATTCCTCTTCTATTTTATTCGGATCAATTGCAGTCATTATTGTTAATTATATTAAGTAATTGAGCCAACATCATATCGATTTTTCTATGAAGTCAGAATAAATTCAGAATAAATTTCTAACGAATTTAATAACTGTTGTTAGGTGACTTAACAGCCACATCTTAGGTATCTTTAAACTTAACGTAAATTTAACAAATCTTGTTTGAAACTTTATTCAAACTATGTGAGTCATTAAAAAGAGATTGGATTTAATGCTGATTAATTAACTTTAGATTGTAATAATACTATGTTTTTAGAACCAAAATCTTCTGTTTTAAAAATTTACTACACAAGCGATCTAGCATTAAGTCTTTTGACCTTGTGTATAAAACAAGACATCAGGATATAAAAATTCGGCGAAAGGCTCCGCAAAATTAACAGTTCAGCGAGAGAAAGAATTGTATATCTGATCTGAGTAAAGCCATATAAACAAACGTACTAGAAGTGAGGTTATAACCATGACTCGGATTCGTGACGTAGTGCGACAAGCTCTAGCAACTGGCTATCTAACACAAGAAGCAGAGAACCAACTACGGCAACTCTTGACTACTCGTTATGACTTGGAAGACTTCAAAGCTTTTATGACTTTGCAAGAGGCAGCAATGATGGGTAGAGTCAAGCAGGAGTCTCGTGAAAAGTGCAATATAGTTTAAAAGTGGATTTGAGAAAATCTATTTACGTTCAAAATCATCATCTTCGTTAAAGATTCCCCAATCGTCATCATCATCTTGCTTTTGGGTTGGTGGTTGATATGGAGGGATAATTACTCTGTAATCAGCATCGTAAACTGATTCAGTTTTCCCGACTCCGGTATTTTTTGGTTCACGGTAGCTGTAAGAGTAAGAGGAACCAGATTTAGAACCAGCTTTTGGCTGTTGTTGACGTTCGTAGGTTCCATCTGTATCGCTATTAGAAGTAGGTGAAGATGCTTGCTCCTGTTCATCAAAGTCCCAGTCATCATTGCTACGATTTGTCTCCCAGTCATCCTCTTCATCAGTACTAGTTGGTGTCTTGGTCTTTGGTGGAGGATTAGGTTGGGGAATGGGTTCTTCTGTACGGGTTTTATTTGTACGTGGTTTAAAGCGAGGATTAGCTACGGTTTTGAGCGATTGTGTCGCCAAGAAATTAGAAAATTTGAACAAGATTGTGATCAATAGGGATGTAAAAGCACCAGCAGCAGTACTAAACAGTATCCATATAGCTAGCGGAATCGGTTGAGTCCGCATACCTAAAAATACTATAGGTAGAACTGGCGACCAGTTTTGTACTAACAATAGTGTTAGTCCTCCGAGTACTGCCACTAACAGTGTTAAGCGAATTACTGCCATAAGATCGGGAATGAAGAATACTTACTATATATTGTCTATCGTCTAACTTCTGTCGAGCTAATTACTTCTATCTTCCTTGCCAACGTTCTAATGGGATACAGTCGATATCAAGTTGGTCTAAAGTGCGAGCAACGACAAAATCAACTAAATCTTCAATAGTTTGGGGATTATGATACCAAGCGGGAATTGCTGGGACAATTCTAACCCCAGCTTCTGCGAGGGTAGTTAGGTTACGTAAGTGAATAAGACTAAAAGGAGTTTCACGGGGGACAATAACTAACTTTCGTCCTTCTTTTAGCTGTACATCTGCTGCACGTTCTAATAAATCAGAGCTTAAACCAGCTGCTAATTTTGCTACTGTACTCATACTACAAGGAATAACAATCATCCCTTGAGTACGGAAAGAGCCACTAGCAATATTTGCACCTACATCACCCCAAGGATGACAAATCAGCTTACCTTTAATTTCCGTACCTGCTTGTTGTCGCCAAAATTGTTCTTGCTGTGTAGGTTCTACTGGCATCCGAATGTTTTGTTCTGATTGCCAGACCATATAAGTAGATTTTGATGCGACTAATTCTATATGATAATCGGCTGCAAGGAGAAATTTGAGGGCACGAACAGCGTAGATCAGACCAGATGCGCCTGATATACCGATGATAAGTGGTTTAGTATTTGACACGGAGGGGGTGGGTGGGGGGAGGAAGATAAATAAGGGAGCATTCCGGCTCCCACTAAAATATATAGATTTGATTGAAGTCTAGAAGAACGTAACATCTAATTCTTCCTAATCACCTCCCTCCCCCTAAGTTTAATCATCATCCCCATAGGGTTCCAAGTCGTCGTCTAGCTCGTCGTTGGGTAAGTACATATCCTGAACATCGTCGTTCATATTAATACCTTTACCTATGGCATAACCGTCGCTACCTACTGTTACTAAGTCGATTTGTTGACGGTAGTAATCAACACTCTTAACTTGAACGCTAACACGATCGCCTAGTCTGTAAGAAGCACGGTTTTTGCGTCCAAATAGTGCTTGTTGTCTAGCACGGTACTCATACCAGTCGTCTTTGAGGGAACTAACGTGTACTAATCCCTCGACTCTCACGGTATGAGGAGTTCCCATAGACTTGGACTCAGTTGTTGGTACTTCTATTTCCACAAAGAAGCCATAAGACTGAACACCAGTAATTACACCGCTAAAAACCTCACCGATGCGCTGTTTCATGAGTTGGGCTTTTTGCAGTCCCGCTAAATCCGCTTCCGCATCTTGAACTTCTTTTTCTCGGTCGTTTAGCTGCACAATTAACCTTGTTAAGTCGCTTTGCAATTCTTGTTGCAGTTCTGGGGCTAGCACGTTCCAGTTAATTTCATTATGACTTGTGGAAGAACGTAAATTAACTCGTTCTTTGACACGGGTAGTGCGGCGATCGCGTCCGTGTTCCACTAGTGTATAAAATACCCTCTGCATCAGCAAATCTGGGTAACGCCGCAAGGGTGATGTAAAGTGGATATAACCTTGGGGTAGAGCTAAACCAAAATGGGAATTTTTGGTTGTGCTGTACATTGCTGGCTTGAGTGTATCTTGCAACAAATAGGTGAGAACTTGCTCAGAAGGAGATTCTGCAAATGCTCTGGTTAGATGTTGATAATCTACAGGTTGGATAGCCAAGTCTGGATCCAATGACAAATCAACACCTAGGTTAATCGCTAATTTCAACATTTCTTGGACATCTTCTGAATCTGGTGCCCCTTGAACTCGCCAAATACTAGGTACGGCAAGAGCGTTAAAATGGGTAGCGACAAGTTGATTTACTAACAGTACCATTTCTGTAATCAGCGATCGCACTGCTAAATCATTCGCCACTACACAGCCAATATTACCCTCATCGTAATAAGGGTTCAGCCTAGCTGGTAAATTCAGTTGTAAGCTACCCCGATTTAAACGTTGCTGCTTTAAAGCTATCCCTAAAATAGACAGTTGCTGTAACATCTGCACTACTTCTTGGGGTTGCTTGGTGGGAGTGTTTTCTAAAATTGCTTCTGCTTCTTTTTCACTTACAGCAATGTCAACTTTGATGACGCTCTCTCTAATTTCCCAATCTAGTAATTCTCCCGATTTACCATCAATGGTAATTAAAACACTTAAAGCTAAGCGATCGCTTCCAGGTAAAAAGGAACAGCGTTCTGCTACTGTTTCTGGAAACATTGACAGTACTAACTCTCCCAAATAGACTGACTTACCCCGCTTGAGTGCTTCCCGGTCAAGAGGTTCGTCTGGTTGCACGAAATGGGAAACATCAGCGATATGAAAAACCAATTGCCAGTCACCGTCGGTACTTTTTTGTAAACTGAAGGCATTTTCTACTACCTTCTTAGAGTCGCTGGTACTACTACCAATGGTAACTGTAAACAGATTACGTAAGTCATAACGATTTTTTAAATCTGCTTTTAACAACCTTTTTGGTAACTTAGTAGCGGCTTCTAATACCGAATCTGAGAAAGTACGGGATAAATCATGCTTACAGGTTACCAAATCTATGTCAGCAGCAGCTTCTGCATCACTACCAAGAATTTGTACTACCCGACCCAACGGAGGATACTGGGCTAACGGATAGCGTACCACTTCCACATGAGCTAAATGGTCTATAGCTTCTTCTAGATTAATACCCTTTGCCATCAACTTCAGTTCAAACAGCAAACGGTCATCCAATGGTACAGCCCGAAAGCCCCCTTCTACCGGCTTGATTCGCGCTAGTAAAGTATGGTTAGAACGTTCTAAAATTAACTTAACTTCACCTTCCGGAGACCGACGCCGACTACCTTCTTTAAGAACCCTTACCAAAACGCGATCGCCATTCCAAGCATTACTCAAATGACTTTCGCGGACGTAAATATCCTCCGCTCCTTCATCATCTTGAATCGCAAAGCAAAAGCCTTTACTTGAACAGCGCAGTTTTGCTTCAATCAAACCCTCTTCCATAACGCGGCGATATTTGCCCCGTTCTTTTACCAAGATACCGATTTTCTCTAACACCTCCAAAGTAATGATCAGTTTTTGTAAACTATCCTCATCTTCACAACCGAGCTTTTTCTCTAACAGTTTACGAGCTACCAATTTATCATCGGTGAAATTGGCAAGAAGTGTAGCGATTGAAAATTCCATGCAGTGAACCGACCTTTGGTCAAAACATCATTTATTTAGGACATTTGCGTGCGGGAATGATTCCCAAAGATGACAAAGCATCCGTTTGGAACTGGTTCTTGGTTTTTTACCCTCATGACCTACAGACACTTGCACTTTTCACGAAATACCCATATTGGGCTACATTACGAAGTGCTGATGGTCAAAAACGCGACACATCCACAAGGATACACCGCTTTTGTTTACAGAGTTCTCACTGCACGAACATCTCAGATTTCGTTTGGGTGAAAGTTCCTTGGTTTAGACAATAAGAAAGAAAGCACACCTGATACATGATTTTACTTTCTTAATTTATACACAACGGTTTTAAGAAGCACACTATTGGATAACTCAGTCATTAACACCCTAAAAGCGAGCTACTCTTTTGGGAAACCGTAAGTGTCTAATTGTCTAGGTTAGAGGTACTTTTACACCATGAGACTCTGATTTTTTACTCTTGAAACTGCTGACAAACTTCCTTGTCCCATATGTAGAATCGGTAACAAATAGGTAGGCAGCGTCACAAACAGTGAGGTGAAACCATTACTTCATTATTGTAGATTTAGAGCGTACTCCCAGAAAATAGTTCTAGATATCAAATTGGGTAATTAGTATAGCATTGATAGCAAAATTACCCCAGCACAGTCAGAGGTAGCTAAAAATCTACCAGTCAAACATCATGATACAAGTAGAAGGGAGAAGGTAAAAGATAAAACGCAAAAAAATTATTACTTTGCTTTATACCAGAACTAACGACTGAGGAAGGAATCTTTTTCCAGGTTCTGCTTTCATGCACTTGACCACTCGTACCAACAAAACCCAATTCATCAGTAAGATATAAAGTAATGTTGATATCCAACGAGGGATACACAGTTCGCAACAATCTGTTTTATTTAAGAAAATTAGAGTGGTAATAGTATTATGTTGGCTCAATTTCAGAGCAAATATCCCCAAGGCAGTCTAACCTCAGAATTAGTTGAGATTTTTCAAGGAAAATACATTGTCCGAGCAAGTGTTCAAATTGAGGGTGTAATCCGTGCTACAGGTATGGCAGTATCTGACAATTTGGAAGAAGCGGAAGATAGGGCCAGAACTAGAGCAATTATGGTATTGGGAGTGACTACAAGTGAAGAAACACCCGCAGTCACATCGGTTGCATCAGTACCAACATCACAACATACCAGCAGTATCCCAGCAGAAATTATTCCTGTAGCTCCAGAAAAAGAAGTTAAAGTAACTCATCCTGTATATCAAGCTCCAGAAATTTCTGTTATAGAAGAAACCCAAGAAACTCCTCCCTCCTTGCCAATCATCAACTATGAACTCCCATTTGATGAACCGATGGAGGATGTAGGAATGATCGCAGATGAATCAGAGGATAATTTGATACCAGGTTTTAGTAATAATGTGACGCCATTTACACCACGCAGTTATGAACCTGAGATAGCACCCCCAGCTAACGCGAACAAGCGTAAGAAGAAGACTGAACCTGTGGATCATTCCGAGGCGATCGCTAAAATAGATGTGGAGATGGAGCGTTTGAATTGGACAAGAGACCAAGGTCGGGAATACTTGGTTAGTACGTATAAAAAACGCGCTCGCAGCTTGCTCACAGATGAAGAGTTACTTGATTTTTTGAGATATCTAGAATCTCAGCCTACACCAGTAGACCCAATAGCAGGATTTTAAGGTCTCTACTTAACATATAGTTAGGAGGAACTGATGCTGATAAAAGATACAAATCAAATGGGAAAAGTGTTCGTCACTTTAATGATAATTAATCGAGCTGACCAAATTCGGGCTGAAGATGGAACCATTACGCCCGAACAAGTGCGCTCAGTGACTCTCAAAAATGTGTTAGTAGATACTGGAGCTACTACTTTATGTTTACCACCAGAAGTGGTAGCCCAACTAGGACTCAAACTGCTGCGAGAAGTTGATGTTGCGACTGCAATGGGCATTGGGAAAGCGAGAATTTTCCGAGATGCTACTATTTCTGTATGCGATCGCGAAGGTACTTTTGAGTGTTTAGAGTTACCCGGAGGTGCAGATGCGCTCTTGGGTGTAATTCCTTTAGAAGCTTTGGGACTAGAAATTGATTTAAAGAATCAAACTTTGAAAGTATTACCCATCAGTCCTACAGATACTTATTTGACGATTTTGTAAAAAAACTTAATATCCCCAACTTTTATGAGTTGGGGATATTAGTTTTAAAGCAAGATCATAAAAAACTAAACCACAGCCATTGGACGACTACCAGCAGCATGACGGTCAATGACAGAATCTATCAAACCGTAGTCCTTAGCTTCGTTAGGTGACATAAAGAAATCCCTTTCGGTATCTTCAGCAATTTTTTCCATAGGTTGACCAGTGTGATCAACGAAATATTCATTTAGCTGACGCTTAAGATAAAGAATCTCCCGAGCTTGAATTTCAATATCAGTTGCTTGTCCTTGGGCACCACCTAAAGGTTGGTGAATCATAATCCGAGAATGAGGTAAACTCATCCGCTTACCTTTTGTACCAGCACTCAGAAGAAAAGCACCCATACTTGCTGCTAATCCAGTACATATAGTACAGATATCTGGGCGGATTTGCTTCATAGTGTCAAATATACCCAAGCCCGCATACACCGAACCACCAGGAGAATTGATATACATATATATATCTTTCTCTGAGTCTTCAGAATCTAGGTACAGCAGTTGGGCAACAATCAAGTTGGCTACATTGCTATCAATTTGCTGTCCTAAAAAAATGATGCGTTCGCGTAACAGCCGTGAGTAGATATCAAAGGCACGTTCGCCTCGACCCGATTGTTCAATAACGATAGGAATCATTGAAACCAATTGTAATTAATTTACAAACATTTTATCCATTTATGTTGAATGTTGTAGATGCTTACTTGACGGCTTTCCGTACTGCGGAGTGCTGGGTACTGGGTACTGGGTGGTTAGTGGATAAAACAGTAACCTATTCCCTGTTCCCTGTTCCCTTTTAACACGATAACTTGGTCAGCGTTTTCACGTTATTGTCCGGAAATAATCTGCCTAGGGAAGTAGATAAATATTACAAGGTGCATTTGCATAACTCATACAGAACGCAAATGACATCCACCTAGAGACAGAGGAGGCTACCATGTCGGAAAAACTTCTCCAAGCTGCCGTTATTACTTTTTTACTCTATTTGTTGGCAGGGTTTAGCACTACAAGCACTACAGTTCAGACCAAAGCTTCTCCCCTCAGCGAAATCTCAGCACCAATCATTAGTACCATTAAAGGGTTGGGCGATAGTATATCTTCTCCTAATAAAGACTAACAATCAAGCTAGACTGGCCTGTATAAGGCATATCTTATAGATTGTTATGACTAATCGCCTTGCTCAAACACAAAGTCTTTACCTCCGCAAACACGCTCTTAACCCGATTGATTGGTGGTACTGGTGCGATGAAGCACTAGCTGTTGCCAAAGCTGAGGATAAACCAATTTTTCTATCCGTTGGTTACTCTAGCTGCCACTGGTGTACTGTTATGGAAGGAGAAGCGTTTTCTGATCCTGCGATCGCTCAATATCTGAATGCTAATTTTCTACCAATAAAGGTAGACCGAGAAGAAAGACCAGATATTGATAGCATTTATATGCAGGCTTTACAAATGATGACTGGTCAAGGTGGTTGGCCTCTAAATGCATTTCTCTCTCCCCAAGATTTAGTACCGTTTTATGCTGGTACTTACTTTCCTATAGAACCACGTTATGGTCGTCCTGGTTTTTTGCAGGTTTTACAAGCGCTTCGGCATTACTACGATACAGAAAAAGCCGACCTGCAAAACCGTTCTTCTATAATTAAAGAATCTTTGCTGACTTCAGCTACGTTAAATGTAGAAGATGAAGGAGATTTTGGTCATCAATTAATCAGTCGGGGTTGGGAAATTTGTTTAAGGATAATTACCCCAACTGAACAAGGTAATAGCTTTCCGATGATTCCTTACGCTGATTTTGCACTGCGAGGAACTCGGTTTGATTTTGCTGATGATGGGATGTCTGTTTGCACAAAACGGGGATTAGATTTAGCACTGGGTGGAATTTTTGATCATGTAGCTGGTGGTTTTCATCGCTATACTGTAGATCCGATTTGGTGTGTTCCTCACTTTGAGAAAATGTTGTATGACAACGCTCAGATTGTAGAATATTTGGCGTCTTTGTGGAGTGCGGGAATCCAAGAACCAGCATTTGAGAGAGCGATCGCTTTTACTGTGCAGTGGTTACAAAGGGAGATGACTGACAGTAACGGATATTTCTATGCTGCACAAGATGCAGATAGTTTTACGTCTACTAACGCAGTGGAACCTGAGGAAGGAGCTTTCTACGTCTGGAGTTTCAGCGAACTTGAGGAATTATTAACAAAAGCAGAACTAACGGAATTACAACAGCAGTTTACCGTTAGCGTTAACGGCAACTTTGAAGGAAAGAATGTCTTACAGCGACGTCATTCAGGTAAACTAAGTGAAAGCTTGGAAGATATATTAAGAAAGTTGTTTATCGCTCGTTATGGTGAACTTGATTTAGTCTTTCCCCCAGCACGGGACAACCAAGAAGCAAAAACTGGAAATTGGCCAGGACGGATTCCAGCGGTAACGGATACAAAAATGATTGTTGCTTGGAATAGTTTAATGATTTCTGGTTTAGCCAGAGCTTACGCAGTATTCCAACAATCGGCATATTTGGAGCTTGCAGTTAAAGCCGCGAAGTTTATCTTAGATAATCAATTTATGGATGGACGCTTCCACCGTTTAAATTATTTAGGTCAAACAGCTGTGTTAGCTCAATCTGAAGATTATGCTTTTTTCATTAAAGCATTGTTGGATTTACACAACTGCTGTTTGATAGGGGATGATTCCCCTCGGTACTGGTTGGAAAGAGCGATCGCTCTCCAAGATGAATTTAATGAATATCTTGGGAGTCAAGAAGGTGGTTATTACAATACCGCTAAAGATACAAGTTTAGAATTGATTGTCCGAGAGCGCAGTTACGCTGATAATGCCACACCATCAGCCAACGGGATAGCGATCGCTAATCTGGTGCGTTTAACTTTGTTAACTGATAACCTTCATTATCTAGATTTAGCTGAGCAAGGTTTGAATGCTTTTAAAGGAGTAATGAATCAAGCTCCCCAAGCTTGTCCGAGTTTATTTACAGCTTTAGATTGGTATCAGAACTGTACTTTAATCCGTACCAGAACTGAACAAATAAATTCTTTAATTTCTCAGTATTTACCCAGTACTGTATTAACTTCAGCGGGTAACATCCCAGAACGCAGTGTAGGTTTAGTTTGTCAAGGTTTGAAATGTCTCGCACCAGCGGAGAGTATGGAGCAGTTATTCCAACAAGTGCAGGTGAGTCAAAGGAGGGGGTGATGGGGGTGATGGGGGTAATGG
>Ga0224723_1001471_pt1 | contig 14145 bp, 12 predicted proteins | sample Balambano_FR2_Me_FD_161647 | JGI IMG/M metagenome (GOLD analysis project Ga0224723, IMG submission 161647) | Freshwater sediment microbial communities from Lake Towuti, South Sulawesi, Indonesia - Balambano_FR2_MetaG | ecosystem: Environmental > Aquatic > Freshwater > Lake > Sediment | place...
GCCGACACCGTGCAGGATGCGTTTATCGCTGCCTGGCGCAAGCTCGACACCTATCGCGGCGGCAGCTTCCGCGCCTGGCTGCTGCGCATCGTCACAAATCGCTGCTACGATGTGCTGCGCGGTCAGCAGCGCCGACCCACCGTCTCCATTGATGGCGGGCGCGATGACGATGATCCCGAACCGCTGGATTTACCAGACGCAGGCGAGACGCCGGAAGCGGCGGCGCTGCGCCGCGAATTGCAGCGGGCGATTCAACAGTGCATCGGCGCACTGGGTGAAGATCAACGGGTGGTGCTGGTCTTGAGTGATGTCGAAGGATTGAGTTATGACGACATTGCTGAACAGACGCGCGTCCAGCTTGGCACGGTCAAGTCGCGCCTGAGCCGCGCCCGCGCCGCCGTGCGCGATTGCTTGCAGGGCGTCAGGGAACTATTGCCGGGTGGTTATCGTCTTAAGGGAAACGTCTGAGATTGTAATGTCATGAACGAACGCGATCTGGAACTGCTATCCGCTTACCTCGATAACGCCTTGACTGCTGACGAACGCAGCGCAGTCGATGCACGCCTGCTGACGGATGCCGCCCTGCGCCGCGAGCTTGATACCCTGCGCGAGACCAAACTGCTGATCGGCGGGCTGCCACAATTGAAAGCGCCGCGTGACTTCACATTGACAGCCGCGATGGTCGGTGCGCGCCCGCGCACGCTGCCCGTCATCCTGTCGCCCTGGGTGAGTGCGCTCAGCGCGGCGGCGGCGGTCGTCATTACGGTGCTGGGACTCATCACGCTCAATGTACGCCCCCCTGCGTTGACATCGGTTGCCAGCGCGCCAACGGAGACGATGATCGTGCAGCCGCAGATGGCTGCGCCTGCCGCACTGCCAACGATGGGGATGGCAACGGCGGCGATGGAGTCCGCGCCCGACGCGGGTGCGGCCGGAGCAGCTATCGCTATAATGCCAGCGCCAACGATGACAGAGGAAGCTGCGCGCACGGGCAACGCGATGGATGCAGCCGATGCTTCAACGCCCACGCAAGCGATGACGACTCAGGCAGAAGCGATGCAGATGGCAGCGCCGACGGCAACCGCTATGTCCACGCAGCCACCGACCGCAACGAGTACGGACGCCATTATTGGCGTCCCGGCTACCGCCAGCCCCACCGTTATACCGCTGACAGAGACACTCACGCCTGTTCCAACGGCGACGCCCGTAGCGCCCACCGATGCGTTACCGCCAGAAGGCTTTGGCGGCGCGGCGCTGTTCCTGCTGGCAAGTATCCTGTTTGTCTTTGCACTTGCGACGACCTTCCTGCGCGGGCGACGCTAAATTATGCGTGTGGCGAACTTCTGCCCCGTCTGCGGCGCGCCGACCGAACAACGCGAGCGTTACGGCAAGCTGCGTCCCGTCTGTACTGCTTGCGACACGCCTGTGTTCTTCGAGCCGAAGGTGGCTGTCGTCGTGCTAATCGCCGAAGCCGACCGTGTGCTGCTGGTGCAGCGGGCGCACGACCCGGCGAAAGGGACATGGGCGTTGCCTGCCGGGTTTGTTGAGCCGGGGGAAGACCCGCGCCTTGCCGCCTGCCGCGAAGTGCTGGAAGAGACAGGGCTACAGATCGAAATCACGGCGTTGCTCGATGTGCTGCATCGCCCCGATCCGCACGGACTGGCGGACATCGTGATCGGCTACAGCGCACAGGTGACGGGCGGCACGCTGGGAGCGGGCGATGATGCCGCCGCCGTTGGCTGGTTCATGCGTGACGCACTGCCGGAGATTGGCTTTCGGACGACAGAAATTCTGCTTGAACGCAGAGCAGCTAATGACGCGGAGAAAAAAGCCTATTCAAGAGAATAGAGGAGAAGAGGTTAGAGGTTTTTTCCCGGCGTCCCTGGCGTCTTGGCGATTCATATTTGATTTAAACGCCAAGAACGCCAAAACCACAAGCTGATCAATAGAAATCCCTCTAGCCTCTTCCTCTCTACCCTCTTGAATAAGCACTTTTCTCTCTCTCCTGCGATTCTCTATCTTTTGCGCGCGATGCCGACCTGATTGACGCCGAGCGCCAGCGGCATAAACGTCGTCTGCGTCACCACCTGCACGAACGCCGGGAAACCGAACGCCGCAAATTGCAGCCCTTTTGGGATAATCGGCAGATACGGCACATCCCACAAGCCATCGCCAAAGTGCGCCATCATCGCCATGCCATTCGCCTCGCACCATGCGCGCCACTGCGCCGGAAGCTGGACGTTGATATGAGTCTTGTCCTTGCCAATCGCGTCATTGTCGCGATCTTTGAAGCGGCGCAGCGCATATTCCGGGTGTGGCGTGGCAAACAGGAAGATGCCGCCCGGTTTGAGCAGATCGCTCACCTGACGAATGACATCTGCGGGATTGGGCAGATGCTCGACCAGATGCAGCGCCACCACCGCCGAGAACGCGCCGCGCTCGAATGTGCTCAGGTCGTCGGCGCTCATGACATGTACCTGTGCGCGCGCGGCGATCTGCTTCGAGCGTTCGACCGCATCTGCGATCAGGTCAATGCCGATGCACTCGTAATCATCCTGAAGCAGGCTGAGCATGTCGCCCAGCCCGCTGCCCAATTCCAGCAGCTTGCCGCCGGGCGGGGCATAACGCCGCACCAGCGCCGCATAGTAGCGGCGCGCGAACCAGTACATCGAATACTTGCCGAGCGGACGGTCGGAATAGTTCCACTTCTCGAAATATTCGGCGGTGTAGTGTTGGCGCACATCCTGTGCCTCTGGCGTACCATCGGTCATGTTGCGAGTCGTTTCTCTGGTTCTGCGGTCAAATCGAAAATGTCGAACGTCATGTCTGGCAGGTGCAGCACGCCGTAGGTGTGCGAAGTCGAACGTGCGGTCTCGAAGGTGTAGATCGAACCTGCGTTGATGACGCAGCCGCGCTTGACACGGGCGAAAAACGGCACATGCGTGTGTCCGGTGATCAGCACATCGGCGTTGAGCGAGGTCAGCATCATGTTGAGCAGCGTATCGCTGATGTGGTCACGATACAAACCCCACATGTTGTTGCCCGGTTTCCCATGACACATATACACTGTGAAACCGTCATACTCTCCACGCCACTCCATCGGCAAATCTTTGAGGAAATTCTTGTTCTCGATCGACAATGGATACGCCCACTCATCATGATTGCCGCGCACGGTGGGAATGCGCTGCTCGCGGATGACCTGCACAACACGATCCGGCTGAGGTCCACGCCCGACGAGATCGCCAGCACACAAAATGTGCCTGACCTGGTGTATAGTTTTGAGACGGTGTAAAGCGGAGTCCAGCGCGGCGTAATCGCCGTGTATATCAGAGATAATCCCTATGTCCATCAGCTAGTCCTGCACGGGTGGTCGAAATTACCACCAGTATACCATCGTCCGGCGCTGGCGTGCAGATTTGTTCGGTCACATAAGATTTCCGTTGGAGTGTTATGCGCTTTTCGGGCGTCTATGCTATCATGCAAGACATCGTCTCAAGCTGGCTCAAGCGGTTCGGAAAACCCATGACGCAAATCCTGTTGATCCGCCACGCAACCAACGACTTTGTGAAGACTGGCAAACTGGCAGGGTGGACGCCGGGGGTGCATCTGAACGATGAAGGCAAGGCACAGGCGGAAGCACTGGGCAAACGGCTGGCGGACGCGCCGATTCAGCACATCTACAGCAGCCCGCTGGAACGGACGATGGAGACGGCTGAAGCGATTCGCCAGCATCACCCACAGCTAACGATTGTAACGAACACCGAAATTGGCGAGGTGCAATACGGCGACTGGCAGGGGCAGGCGGTGGCGGCGCTGACGAAGCGCAAGATGTGGCACGTCATACAGGAATATCCGTCACGCGCCAGCTTTCCGAATGGCGAGACGATGCGTGCGGTACAAACGCGCGCAGTAAATGCGATTGAGACGCTGGCAGCGACACATCCGCGTCAACTGGTGGCGGTGGTGTCTCATGCAGACCTGATCAAGATGGTGATGGCGCATTATCTGGGGACGCACCTGGATAACTTTCAACGGATCGTGATCGCGCCAGCATCGATCAGTAGTTTGTCGTTGGGGTACGGGCGACCGTATGTCGGCTCAATGAATGATACTGCGCACATTACGCAGATGGAACGGGAACGAAAACTCGCTGATCAGGCGAAACAAGACGGGCAGTAATCGTCGCGGCAGCTACGCCGCTGGAAATACAGGGTACGAAACATTCATGCCAAATCAGGAGATTGAGCTAAATCCGGTAGATTTCATCACTGTAGGAACGGTCGGTCCGAAAGGGAAGCGGCTGTTTCATTTGCAGGCGGGGCATGAGGAGCAGATTATCTCACTGATCGTCGAGAAGGAGCAGGCACGCGCGCTCGGCGAGGCAATCGGGGAGATGCTCGATGACCTCGACAAGCGCTTTGCGCCGAAAGAGGGACGTGCGGGAGCGCTCGACTATACCCGGCTGAACATGGAATTACGCGACCCGATTGACCCAATGTTTCGTGTGTCGCAAATGGGGCTGGGTTACGATGACCAGCGTGACCTGATTGTGCTGGTGGCACAGGAACTGCTGGTGCTGGATGAGGATGCCAGCCCGGAGGAGGTGGAGCCGAGCGTCGTTCGGCTGTGGTGCAGCCGGAGTCAAATGCGAGCCCTCAGTATGCGCGCCGCCGAAGTTGTCAGTTCGGGCCGACCCGACCCGCGCCAGAATGGACGCTTGATATTCTATTGGACGTGAGACCATGAGCGAGCAGGACGTGAACCATGACGCCGCGCCACAGGCATTGACACTGGAGCGCGCGCTGGAAGTGCTGGAAAAAGGTGAGATTGCGCAGGAACATGGGCTGCTGCGCTGGAGTTCTAACTATGCCTTTATGGTTACGCTCTGTCATGAAAATGTCCAGGCGACGAGCGTCTACAAGCCGCAGAAGGGCGAGCGCCCACTATGGGATTTTCCTGACGGAACGTTGTGCTATCGTGAGTATGCCTCGTTCCTGACCTCGCAGGAATTGGGCTGGCAAATCGTGCCGCCGACGGCGCTGCGCGAAGGTGCGCGTGGGCTTGGCACGTTCCAGTTCTTCATCCAGCACGATCCAGACATCAACTACTTTACGCTTGATGAGTCATTTCATTCTCAGTTGATGCGCATGACGATCTTTGACGCCATTATCAACAATGCGGACCGCAAAGGCGGGCACTGCCTGCTGGATGCGCGCGGGCATATCTGGGGTATCGATCACGGCATTACGTTTAACTCCGCCCACAAACTGCGCACGGTCATCTGGGATTTTGCCGGGCAGCCGATCGCGGACAAGCTGCTCGATGATGTGCGGCGGTTGTGCGCGGTGTTGCAAGATGCGAAGAGTCCATACCAGCAGAAATTACAGAAGCTGCTTTCGTCTCATGAAGTTCATGCATTCCAACGGCGAATTGAGAAGTTGCTGAGCCTCAAGACGTATCCGCTGCCGGGCGCAGGACCCAACTACCCCTGGCCCCCGGTTTAACAATTCACACAATACTTAACAATCGGACTTAACAATCGCTTGACACAAACTTGCAGTCTTCATAACATTCGCTCGCCACTATTTAACACGTTGCCCGATTGCTGGGCAGCACCTTTGAATATGCTGGAGGCGTTCATGTTGCGGAAATTGTTCGTGATTCTCTCAGTGCTGGTTGTCGCTGCCCTGATGTTCGGGGTCGTTGCAGCGCAGGACGAAACGTTCGCACTCACCATCATGCACAGCAATGATACTCACGCGGCACACCAGCCCAACAGCGCTGGCGACGGCGGCGTTGCGCGTCAGGCAGCCGTCATCAACCAGATTCGCGCTGAAGGCGGCAACACACTGCTGCTGGATGCAGGCGACCGCTTCACCGGTACTCTTTTTCACCGCGTCTATCTGGGGCAGGATCAGGTCGAAATCATGAACCTGCTGGGCTATGATGCGATGACGCTGGGCAACCATGAATTTGACAATGGCGATGAAGTGCTGCTGGCGTTCGTTCAGGGACTGGATTTCCCGGTCGTCAGTGCCAACATCACATTTGCGGATACGTCGCTGGCAAACGCGGTGTCGCCTTACGTCGTGCTGGATGTTGCCGGACAGATGCTCGGCGTCATCGGTTTGACGACGGCGGACACGCCAGAAATTGCCTCGCCGGGTGCCGGCACGATATTCAGCAGTGATCTGGTGGGCGCGGTCGAATCTGCGGTCGCGGAATTGACCGAGCAAGGTGTCAACAAGATCATCGCGCTGACGCATGTCGGTATCGATGTCGATCAGTCTGTGCTGGCTCAACTGAACGGCGTAGATGTTGTCATCGGTGGTCACAGCCACACGCTCCTCAGCAACACCTACAGCGCGGCAGCGGCTGAATATCCGATTGAAGCAGAGACCGCAGCGGGCGAACCGATCATCTACGTCCAGGCAGGTGCCAACAACCTGTACCTCGGTCGCCTGGATGTTGAATTCGATGCGGCGGGTCTCCTGACTGGCTTCGGTGGCGACTCGATCTTCCTGTCACGCTACATCACGCCCGATCCGCTGGCAGATGCCCTGATTGCGGAACTGGCAGTAGCGATTGATGTGCTGCGCACGACCGAAATCGAAGGCGCGGTTGCATCGACCGAACTCATCGGTGATCGCGCGGTGTGCCGTGTGGAAGAATGCGATCTCGGCAATTACATCACTGATGCCATGCTTGCGGAAACGGGCGCGCAGATCGCCATTACCAACGGCGGCGGCATCCGTGCCAACATTGACGAAGGTCCGGTCACGGTTGGTGATGTGTTGACGGTGCTGCCGTTCGGCAACCTGGTCAGCACGTTTGAACTGACAGGCGCGGACGTGATCGCGGCGCTCGAACACGGCGTCGGGCGTGTGGCGGTCGATAACGGCGTGGTCGTGCGTGATGGCGCGTCCGGTCGCTTCCCGCAGGTCGGCGGTATGCGCTACAGCTATGACCCGACGCAGCTGGAAGGCAGCCGCATCGTCAGCGCGGAACTCCTGAACGAAGACGGCAGCTACAGCCCGATTGATCCCGCTGCCACGTACAGCATTGCCAGCAATGACTTTATGCGTCGTGGTGGCGATGGCTACGTTGTATTCGCCGAGAATGCTATCAATCCATATGACTTCGGTAGACCGCTGGACGAAGTGCTGGCGATCTACATGCAGACGCTTGGCGAAGCTGGTTCGTTGATTGAGGGCAGAATTACGGTCGTGGGCGCTACGCTCCCGTAGCGTTGCTGCGATGATGCCGTGTACGGGCGACCCGCCAAGTCGCCCGTACAGAGATGTGAGAGAGGCGCGGAGCGAATATTGCCCGCGCTTTTTCGTTTACGTTTTTTCGCGCCGGATTTCGCGTACAATCAAAAGTAGATGATTTCGTCCTCAGGAGTATTATTCGTGTCCAGCGAACAGGCGCGCGAATTACGACAGCAGGGTATTGCGGCGGCAAAAGCAGGGCAGCGCGAACAGGCACGCCAGCTGCTTCAACAGGCAATTCGGATGGAGCCGCGCAATGAAGCGGCGTGGTTGTGGATTGCCAGTGTTGCTCGCGATCAGCGCGAGCGGGTGTTCTGCCTGCGTAAACTGCTGGAGATCAACCCGAACAATGAGCAGGCGCTCAAGGCGCTGCGCCAGATCGAAACGGGCGAAGTACCCCCCGCACCGCCCCCCGGCACGGGCGGTCTCAAACGCCTGACCGGAACGCAGACGGGCGCGAATCCACCTGTCGCAGCGCGCCTGTCCACGCAGGAGATTATGGCGCAGCCGCCGGGCGTGCCATTCCCGGACGCGGATGCGCTGGATGCAGCAATCCGCAAGGCAGAAGCGCTCATGAGCGAACCGACTGCGGACGCGCTGACGACGCGCTGGTCGAAGAAGACCAAAGGCAGAGCAGGTGAACAGGACATCTGGCGGTTGCGCGCTTATGTGGGCGCGGGCGCGCTGGCGGGACTGGTGGTGTTATGCAGCGTCAGCTATATCGTTGTCGCCAACACGCCACCGTTGGCACGCGCGGTCTTCGCGCCGACTGCTACGCTGACGCTGACGCCGACGTTTACGCCGACTTCGACGCCGGGTGTCACGCCGACGCCGAGCGTGACGCCGCGCTTCACGCCGGAGCCAACCGCAACCCTGCTGCCGCAAGTGCCTGTTGGGGATATTTACTCGGTGGAGGCGACCGATGTGTATCCGCCGCTGTTTAATGCGCCGCTCGAAGGCGCAGTATCGTTGATCGATCGCGGGCAGGCGGCACGCGCACTGCCGACGCTGGCAGCAGAACGTGAGAACACCAGTGCGCTCTTTAACCCGATTCCCTACTACTACGAGGCAGTCGCCTATGCCGACACGGGCAACACGCGCGCCGCGTTGCGAGTGCTGAATGATGCGGAAGAACGGCTGACAGACCCTCCAAACAACGAGCAGAAGGCATTGCTCGACATGGGTTTTGCCTATGTCTATCTGGCGCAGATAGAGACAGCCGCGTTTGCGGGCAGTTCGGTGGCTGGAACTGTGCTGACGAATGCAGAGGAACGCGCGCAGGCGGCTGTCGAAGGCGATCCGCGTCTGGTGCAGGCGCATATCCTGCTGGCACGCACGTATGCGCTGCAAGACGACTACGAGGCGGCGATTGAAGCATTGGACGGGGGGCTGGCTGTGCCAGATAACGCCTATAACACCAGCCTGATCTGTGAAAAGGCGCGCGTCTATTTGCTGGATGGCGATCTGGTGGCGGCGAATGAGCAGTCGCGGATCGCACTGGCGATTGACCCAACGCTGGAAGCCGCCTATCAGGTCGAGATTGCGGCTGCACTGGCGGATGATCAACCGGGCGTGGCGGTGCAGCGGGCGCAGGCGTACCTGCTGTACTACCCTGGCAGCACGGAGGCGTTCCGTCTGTTGGGCGATGCACGTTTTGCTGAAGGCAACTATGACCTTGCGCTTGAGGCTTATAGCCGTGCATTGAGCGCCGGGCAATCCGTCATGACGACTGTCGCTGCGTTGCTCGGCAGAGCCGCAACGTACACCCTCCAGTCGCGCCACGAGCTGGCGCTGGAAGACCTGTCGCAGGCGTATGAGCTACGGACAATTGATGCTGTGCGGCTGCTGCGCATGGAAGCAGCATATTATGCGGGTGAGTACGATGTGGCGGCGGAAGATGCTGCTGCCCTCACCGCCGCCGCTGCGCCCGTTGATAGCGACTTCGCGCTGCTGCACGCCCGTATCCTGATCGATCAGGCGCAGGCAAATGATGACGATCCGCCGGATGAAGCCCTGTCGCTGCTGGAACGTGCGCGCACAGGTGCATCTTCAGCGACGCTGGCGCTTATCAATGAGTATCGCGCACGAGCGCTATTCCTCAATCGGCAGTTTGGCGAAGCGAGCGCGGCGATTAACGCCGCGCTGGATAGCGGCGAAACCGCCGAACGGCTGTATCTGCGCGGGTTGATTGCGCAGCAGTTGGGACAGCGCGCCGCCGCCATTCGCGACTTTGAGGCGGTGGTGGCGTGGAGTCAGATCTACCCGCTGGCGTTTGCTGAAGATGCTGCCGAACGGCTGGAAGACTTGTCGTAGGAACGAGTGATCTGTTGAACAAGGGGCTTAAGCCCCTTGTTTGATGGTCAGCTTATGTTTGTCAGTCTTCTAGCGACCGACAGCCGTATCCAACCCTGTCGTTGCCAGCAGCTCTCTGGCGCGTTCGGGCGAAAGCTCCATGTCATTGAGAATGGTGTATGGCAGGTCGTGTTTGTGTACGAACTCTGGCAGGCTCATGAGCGTATCCACGATGTCGTCCGGGTGCAGTTCGCCCAGTCGCACGCCGGCTGATTGCAGCGTTGACCGAATCGGCGCAACATCCTGGTTGTGCAGCGCGGCGGCGATGAGGATGCCGGGACCGACCAGATCGGAGTAGGGCAGGCTGTCGCTCTTGCCGAGCCGTTGTTCCATCGCATAGGCGAAATGCTGCTCGCTGCCTTCCTGCGGGCGGTTATGACCGAGCAGGTTGGTCAGCGTGACTTCCATACACAGCAGGTCGAGCAAGTTTTGCAGCGCTTCGACATTCCCCTGCCCGCAGCCAGCGGCGATCTTGAATGCCTGCTGTGCGATGCCTGCGGCAAGCCCTGCCGCCCAGGGGACGAAGCGCGTTTCTGGCGTCGTCTTGTTGCGTTCCGCCGCATAGCGCCAGTCGAGCAAGCCCGTAACCATCGTCAGCAGTTCCAGTACGGCTGCCCCGCGCAGGTAGCGCGGCGCGTTGCGGATGATTTCCCAGTCGATGACCAGTCTGCTGGCGGGACCTGTCGTGACATATTCCACGCTGTCGCTTTTGCGCACCGCCGCCAGCGCTGTCAGGTAGCCATCAACCGTCAGCGCGGTTGGCACAATGACCGACGGCAGCTTACGCGCCCAGCCGATGTATTTGGCGACATCCGCGACCAAGCCACCGCCGACAGCGTACACGACCTCCACTTCGGCGGGCAGGTTTGCCGCCAGATTATCGAGATAACTGATGTCTGCCCGCGTCGGCTCTGCCTGCACCACCAGCGGCAGATTAAGCTGCGTACTCGCCACGCTCCAGGAGCGTTCGCCTGTGATGAGCGCGGTCGGGCGTGTCTCTTGCACCTTGTTCAGGGACGTGATCTCAATCGGCGGGAGTGGATGTAGCACGGTCATGAATATGCGGCTCCGTCTGATAGCGCGGATACAGCTGGTGTTGACTGCCATAATGATAGTGCGAAATAACGTACTTTACCAGAAATCTGCTTGCAAATTCGACTTGCTGGAATGATCGCCATAGGTAACAATAACGCCTTGAGTATTTGTTGATTGCATATTTGTGCCGGGCAAGACCAATTATGGATACGCCGCTTCCCTCAAATGATACCTTGCTTGCCTACAGCCACGCTATTCCCTGGCAGGACATTGAACGCCAGCGGCGAATGTTTAATCAGACTTTCGTGGAACTGGCGAAAGATTCTACTCAAACGAGAATACCACTGGACGTGTTTTCGCGCGCGTTGGGTCAGGACGTGCGCGCTTACTACGACGCGCAGGATGCGGAAAGCGCGAATGTCGTGACAGCGCACAAGAACGGGCAGCAGTTTGTGCTGGGCAGCGCGGTCAGCGCACGCTATCGCAGCGGACACACGTTGATGGAGAGCTTAATTCCGTACAACCTTAATCCCAGCGTCAATCATACGAACATCCACGAGACCGAAGACTCGACGACGCTGCTGCGCGTGATGGGCGCGGAGATTGAACTTGGCGTGCTGCTGGCGGACGGAGGGCAGCCGAGCGAGACTGATATGCAGCAGTTCATTGAGGCGTATGGACGCTATGCGCAGCGGCTCGGTATCTATCCCAAGCTTGACCGCGAAGCGTGTCAATATCAGGTAGAAGCCCATATCGCGCCGAGCATTGGCTACCACAAGACGCGCCAGGCATTGAATGGCATCATGACCGCTCTGACAAAGGCGGGCGAAGACAGTGGCTTTCTGACAGCAATCATGGCGTGCTACCCGACCGAGTCGGACTTCAAGATGACGGATCATCCCAAAGTCCATACCGCTGTCGATTTGATGCTGGAAGTCAACGGCTTTTTTCCCGACTACGGGCGCAAGCTGGCAGAAGCGCAGCGGCGCTATCATGTCGACCCGGCGACTTGCCACCACGTCAATATGTTTCGTAATCAGGGCTGTCACATTCATATTGACGTGGCGGGGCGTTCAGAAGGATTGAGCCTGCTGACGTTCTACACAGTGTTGCGCAGCGCGACGGCGCTTGCTAACGCAGCGGTCCTCAAAGGCAGCCCGTTTGTCAACGGGACGTGCGACAGTGAACTGCTCTGTACGCGCGAATACTTGCGCAGCACGACCGCGACCGGGCGTTACCTGGAACTGCCACTTAGCCCTCATTTTGCCCCAGAGGGACTGGAACGTTACGCCTCGCTGCTGCAACTTGAACGCGCTAATGCGGTCGGGCGTGCGATGTTATATGACGAAAGTCTGGGGATGGCGATCTCGGTCATGCACAATCCGGTCGGGCGCGTACGTCCCGACCTCAGCACGTCCAAGCGCGTGTGTACGGTCGAAAGTACGGGGATGCCGACCAATGTGAGCGCGTCGCGCATGGCGGCAGTGTTGACCGACTTCGAGTTCAGTCACGCGGTGATCGAAAACTACTTCCGCAAGCATGGCTGTGATCTGACAACAATGTATGAAGACAAGGCGATGTGGGCGCTGTTGGGACCGTTGTCTCCTGCCAGCATCCAGGCGCAGAGCGATCAATCCGACTTGTTATGTACGGATGCAACCGTGACGACCGCCAACGGCGAGGAAATGAGCCTGTCCGAATTTTATGACCGGAAGCGCAAGTTCATGCACCGCGCGTTAGCGAACCTGGAAGAGGTTGCACCGCGCGAGATTGATGAAGTTTACACCAGCCTAAGCCGAATGCTGGAACCGTTGAGCGGTCAGCAGGCGGAGACGGTACACCAATACATCTGCGATCCGAAATTGCGCAGTACTGGTAACTGGGGGCGCATCCTCAAAAATGCCTATGTTGAGGCGGGCGGCGTGGTTGGGGGGCACTGCCCGGAGGCAGTGCTGACGGTCGTGCGCCAGATGAATGATGCGCTGCGAGAGCGCTATCTGGGCGCAGATTGACATGCTCAGGCATTGCGTTTATGTGTAACAGGGTCGTGAAGTAATTGCCGATGATTCCATCTCTTTCGATTGTGGTGCCTGTCTACAACAGCAACGACGGGCTGCGAGAACTGATTGCGGAACTGGAGCCGGTGCTGCCGACGCTCGCCGGGCGGTATGAAGTCATTCTGGTTGATGATGCCAGTCGTGACCATAGTTGGCGTGTGATCGAAGACCTGAGCGGGCAGCATGGCTGGGTGCGCGGCATCCAGATGATGCGCAACTATGGTCAGCATAACGCCCTGTTGTGTGGTATCCGCGCGGCTTCGGGCGATGTCATCGTGACGATGGACGATGATCTGGAACACCCGCCCGATCAACTGGCGTTACTGCTCGACAAGCTGGCAGCGGGGTGCGATGTTGTATATGGCGCGCCGCAGGCAGAGCAGCATGGCATCTGGCGCGATATGGCATCGCAGGTCACAAAAATGCTGTTGCAACAGAGCATGGGCATTGAGACGGCGCGCAGCATCTCCGCCTTTCGCGCCTTTCACACCCAGCTGCGCGAGGCGTTCGCCAACTATCGCAGCCCGTATGTGTCGATTGACGTGCTGCTGACCTGGGCGACGACGCGCTTTGCGACTGTGCATGTGCGTCACGATGCCCGTCGTTACGGCACATCGAATTACACATTCCGCAAACTCGTGCGCCACACGATCAATATGGTGACGGGATTCAGTGTGCTGCCTTTGCGCTTTGCCAGCGTACTGGGGTTAATCATGACTGTGTTTGGGCTGCTGGTGCTGGTCTATGTCGTCGGGAGGGCGCTGCTGGAAGGCATTGTCGTGCCGGGCTTTGCATTCCTCGCGTCGATAGTCGCCATCTTTTCCGGCGCGCAAATGCTGGTATTCGGCATTATGGGCGAATATCTGGCGGTGATGCATTTCCGCAGTATGGAACGCCCGGTCTACACCGTGCGTACTACCACCGAAAAGCAGTTGGAACATGCCGAACTCATCTCCTGATCTGTGCCAGCTCTTGCCCTGGGATAGCGATTTCTTTGGTGTGCGCATCGCCCGTGTCAATGGTGACCGTATGACATCGGAGATGATGGCAACAGCGCTGGCATGGTGCGACGCGCACAAGGTGGACTGCCTGTATTTTCTGGCTACGACTGAAGACGCGGAAACGACTCGTACCGTTGAACAGGACCGCTTTCAACTGGTGGATATGCGTATCACGCTGGAGACGAAGCTGGAGCCTGATACGCCTACCGCGATGGCGGATAGCATTCGCCTCTATCAAGCGCATGATCTGAAGGCACTCAAGGCGATTGCGCGTTACAACCACACCGACACGCGCTTCTACTACGACTCCCATTTTGATCGTGCCGCCTGCGACCGCCTGTACGAAGTCTGGATCGAGAAAAGCTGTCTGGGCGATGCGCAAGCGGTGATCGTCGGCAATCGCGGCGGGGCGGCAGTTGCCTACATCAC
>Ga0224723_1001472_pt1 | contig 14140 bp, 11 predicted proteins | sample Balambano_FR2_Me_FD_161647 | JGI IMG/M metagenome (GOLD analysis project Ga0224723, IMG submission 161647) | Freshwater sediment microbial communities from Lake Towuti, South Sulawesi, Indonesia - Balambano_FR2_MetaG | ecosystem: Environmental > Aquatic > Freshwater > Lake > Sediment | place...
GTCGAAACGCACACTATCACCCGCCGCGTCCTGACTAGCGAAGATACGGCTGCCAGCGTCGGCTCCATCCTGTTTCTCGCCCCGCTCCTTGTGCAGCGCCGCCATGCCCGTCTGGAAATCGACTTTCCATTGAATCGTATCCGCACGCATCTTGAAGCAGTGCGCGATCTGGGGCTGGATGTGCTGCACAGCGATGGCGCGGTCGAATTTAAGGCGGTGGAATGGGGCAGCCGCGAGGTGCTGCTGGCGCAGGCAAGTGTCACGGCGACCGCGCTCGTCATGATGCTGGCGGCGCGGCTGGGTGAGCGCACCATTATCCACAACGCCGCCTGTGAGCCACATCTGCAAGCGCTGGCGCTGCTACTGACGCGCATGGGCGCTCGCGTCGACGGCATCGGCTCAAACGTGTTGACAGTCTATGGGCAACAGGCGCTGATCGGTGCAGAGACCATCATCCGCCCCGATCACATCGAGGCTGCCAGTGTCGCGGCGCTGGCTGCGCTCACGGGCGGGCGACTGCAAATCGAAGGCATTCACCAGCCCGACTTGCAGATGATTGACAAAATCTATAAGCGTCTTGGCATTCAACTGGACATTGACAGTGAGTTGGTCTTTGTCCCACGCCACGACACGCTGACGGTTTCCAATCGTGAGGAAGATGTCGATTCGTCCATCGAAACCGCGCCATGGCCCGGCTTCCCGTCCGACTTGGTGGCGATTGCGACCGTGATAGCAACACAGGCACGCGGCACATCGCTCATCCACGAGAAAATGTACAATAATCGCTTGTTGTTCGTCGATAAGCTCAAGGCGATGGGCGCGCAAATCGTTCTCTGTGACCCGCATCGTGCGATTGTCGTTGGTTCCACGCCGCTGCGCCATACCTACATGGACTCGCCGGACGTGCGCACAGGCTTCGGTTTGCTGGCAGCCGCCATGATCGCCGACGGCATTACCATCATCGACAACGCCCAGGCAGTCGAACACACTTTCGCGGGTGCCATTGACAAATTGTGCGCCGTGAACGCGCGTATCACCTACGATTAACGCATGTCCACACCCAGTACCCCACGCACATTTCTCACCGTTGATGGACTTCAGGTCGCGCACGCTGTCTTTGGCGATAGTGGCACGCCCGTGTTGGCGCTGCACGGCTGGGGTGCGAGCGTTGACCTGATTGCGCCGCTGGCATCGCGGCTGGCGAGCAAGGGTTTGCGCGTTTATGTGCCGGACTTGCCCGGTTTCGGGCAGACACCACCGCCGCCTTTGGCATGGTCCGTGCATGATTATGCAGCGTTTGTGCTGCGCTATCTCGATGCAAACGAGTTAGAGAAAGTGCATCTCTTTGGGCATTCATTCGGCGGGCGACTTTCGCTCGTGCTTGGCGCAGCGCATCCGGCGCGCATCCGCAAGATTGTCCTGGCGGACAGTGCGGGCGTACCCCCGCGCCGCGACCCGTTCGCTGATGCGCGGCTGCGGCTGTACAAGGGCATTCGCGAAGGCTTGAAAAATGTCGGAATGACAGGGTTTTCCGAGCAACTGCGCAACTGGTACAACCAGCACTATAGCTCTGCCGACTTCAAGAGTGCGGGCGTGCTGCGCGACACGTTCGTCAAAGTCGTCAACGAAGACCTGCTGCCTTACGCCGCGCGCATTAGTGCGCCGACACTGCTGCTCTGGGGCGCGGACGACGAAGACACCCCGTTGTGGCAGGGGCAACAGCTGGAACAGACCATCCCGGATGCAGGATTGGTCGTCTACGAAAACGCCGGACATTACAGCTATCTTGATAAACTGCCCGATGTCACCCGCACGTTGGAGTATTTTTACACCTCATGATCGCAGTGTTTCTTTTGCTTCTCGCGCTGGTCTGGCTCATCGGTGCGTGCCTGCGCATTTACGGACAGGCGCGTTTCTACCAGATCGAAGAATACATGAGCCTGCGCTACCTGCGCTGGGTCGTGTCGCGCCGTGACCGCTGGCTGCCGACGCGCCCGCTGATGGCGTTCGTCATTGGAGCGCTCATCACGCTGCTCATGACCGAGGCGAGCGACGGTATTTTCCCGTTCATCATCGGCTTCATTGCTGCTGCGGTTGCCGCTACGCCGCCGCGCGCAGGCGAAGTCAAGAAGCAGTTCCGCCCGACTGCCCGCGCCAAACGCCTGCTCGCCGCGTCGTTCATCGGCTCGCTGCTGTTCATCGTCATCGGCTGTCTGCTCATCGGGCAAATTGATGCGGGAAGTTTCATTGAGCTGCCGTTCGTGCTGGTCGCGGCGCTGGGATGGTTGGCGTACACGCTTGCTCCGGTGTGGTTGGTGCTGGGCAATCTCGTCATGACACCTGTTGAGTCGGCATTGCGGCAGCGCTTCGTCGCCCAGGCGCGCTCGGTCTTGGAGCAGGTCAATCCGGTTGTGATTGGCATTACGGGCAGCTATGGCAAGACCAGCACCAAGACCTACCTGTCACATATCCTGAATGGGCGCTACAAGGCGTATCCCACGCCCAAAAGTTACAACACGATGATGGGCGTCTGCATCGCCATCAACAACGATCTCGCCAACGACTACAGCGTCGATTACTTCGTCTGCGAGATGGGCGCGTACATCCCCGGCGAAATTCAGGCGATTTGTGACCTGACTCACCCGACGATCAGCGTCGTCATCGAAGTGGGTCCGCAGCATCTCGAACGCTTTGGCACGCTGGAAAACATCGCCATCGCCAAGTACGAAATCATCAAAGCACTGCCCCCGGATGGCGTCGGTGTCTTCAACTGGGATAACCCTTATGTGCGCGAAATGTACGAGCGCGGCTATCCGCAAAAGCGCCTCGCCGTCAGCCGCGAAGCAGACCCCGCCAACCCGCCGCCCGATGGACCGCGCTTCATCGCGTCCGCAATTGACGAGCAGTTAGACGGGCTGCGCTTCACTGTGACAGATGTCGAGAAGCAGCAGAACGCCCGCTTTGAAACGCCGCTGCTAGGGCTGCACAATGTCACCAACACTCTGCTCGCGACTGCCATCGCCGTGCATGAGGGTATCCCGCTGGCAGACATCGCGCGGCGTGTGCGCACATTGCAGCCTGCCGAAAGCCGCCTCACCCGCCTGACAACGCCACAGGGCATCACCATCCTCAACGACGCCTACAGCGCCAATCCGGTTGGTATCGTTCACGCCCTGCGCGTGCTGTCGATGCACCCCGCCGAAACGCGGTTGTTGATCACGCCCGGTATGGTCGAGTTGGGACCGCTGGAAGCGCAGGAGAATCGCAAGCTGGGCGAAATCGCCGCGCAGCATGCCACTGATGTCATCCTGATCGGCTCTGCCAGGACTGCACCGATCAAGGAAGGCTTGTTGGCAGCGGGCTTCCCCGCCGAACGTATCCAGGTGATGGAACGCCTGAACGACTCGAAAAGCTGGTACGAACGCAACCTGAAGCCCGGCGATGTCGTACTATTCCTGAACGATCTGCCCGATACCTATTCGTCGTGAGGAACGCCCATGCCCGAACTTGCCGCCAGTCTGTTTGTCCCCGTCACCGTCATCGCCATGATCATCGGCGTCTTCCTGTCGCTTGTGCCGGTGCTGCCCGGCTCGCTCATCGTTTGGGCAATCGCGCTCGTGGCGGGCTTGATTGATGGCTGGACACGCATTTCTCCTACAGCGATGATCATCATGTCTATCATCATGGTCGTCAGTCAGCTCTCAGATTTCTGGCTGCCGCTGCTTGGTGTACAGACAGGCGGCATGGGTTGTCTCACATCGGTCGGGTCGTTCGTGGGCGGCATCGTCGGCACGATCTTCATCCCCATCCCGATTGTCGGCACGCTGATCGGCGTCGTAGCGGGTGCGCTGCTGGTCGAATATCTCCAGCGCCAGCAAGTCGATCCAGCAGTGCAGGCAGGCAAACAGGCAGCAAAACTGTTCGCAATTGGTTACGCAATTCGTTTTATCAGCAGTCTCGCCATCTTTTTCGTCTATATCTTTACGCTTGCAACGTCGTCTTAGGAATTCTTTTTAGTTGAAAGTAAGGAAAGGTCGTATAACATTTACATAACATTGAGTAACACCATCTGGATACCATTATGACCTTTCGCTTTGAAGCCGACCTTGCAGAATATTTCATTCAACGCGCCAGTGCCTATGTCAATATGGGCGAATACGAGCAGGCGATCACCGATTACGGGACGGCTTTAGAGCTTTGCCCTGATTACGCCATCGCCTACATGGAACGCGGCAGGCTGCATCTTGAACTTGATCACCTTGATGCGGCGCTGAATGACCTGAACGAAGCCATCAAAATCGATACGCATTATGATGCCGCCTATTTCAATCGGGGGCGTGTTTACGCCCATCTCGGCGACCACAACTACGCAGTTGCCGATTTTAGCCGCGCGATTGACCTGAACCCGCTGTATAGCCAGTATTACCAGCGGCGCGGCATTGCCTACGCCAATAACGGGCTGCCCGACCTGGCGCTTTATGATTTTGATCAGGCGCTCACGCTCGATGGACATGATATCCTGACCTACTACTATCGCGCCCGCACGTTAAGCATGGTCGGCAGCTATGACAAGGCAATCGCAGACCTGACGTATGCGCTTAGCTTTGCGCCCTACGACCCCGCCATTTATTTTGAGCGCGCCACCAATTACTATTATCAGTGCGACTATTTGCGTGCGCTCGCGGATTACCGACAGGCAATCCTGTACGAAGGCAGTTATGGCGAGGCATTCGCCGGATTGGGCGCGACCTGTCTGAACCTGGGACAGATGGGCGAAGCGCTGACCGCCTATCGCCGTTATGTCGATATTGTCGGCAGCGAAGCCGACGCCCGCATCCTGCGCCTGATTGGAAAGCTGGAGCAAACGGTTTCGCAAACCGCCCGCGCACGCCGCTAACCGAGGAGCATCTATCCAATTTATGGCGGCAAAGCGAACCACAATCGTCGGCGTCCTCTTCGGCGGTCGCAGTGTCGAACATGATGTGTCCATCGTCACCGGACACCAGATCATGCGCGCTTTCGACCCTGCACTTTACGAAATCGTGCCTCTCTATATTGATCGCGACGGACGCTGGTACACAGGCGACGCGCTGCTCGACCTGAAATCCTTCGAGAAGAACATCCGCACGCTGGACGGCGTTGATGAAGTCATTCTATCGCCCAACACCAACCATCATGGAATCATCCTCAACCCTCTGCCCACAGGCATCTTCGCCAAGCCGCAGGTCAAGCGGCTAGACGTAATGTTTCCGGCGCTGCACGGCACGCATGGCGAAGATGGCACGGTGCAGGGGTTGTGCGAACTGGCGGACATTCCTTATGTCGGCTGCGGTGTGCTGGCAAGTGCGGTCGCCAACGACAAGGTGATGACCAAAGTTGTCCTTAAACAGCACAGTATTCCGGTGCTGGATGCAGTGTCGTTTTCACGCGCCGAGTGGCTGCAAGCGCCGGATAATGTCATCCAGCACATCACGTCCATACTGAAGTACCCCGTCTTCGTCAAGCCAGCCACGCTCGGCTCCAGCATCGGTATCGCGCGAGCAGCGGATGAGACGATGCTGCGCGCGGCTATCGAAGTCGCAATCAGCTTCGACCGTCGCGTGCTGGTAGAGCAAGGCGTGACGGCTGCGATCGAGATCAACTGCGCCGTCATGGGCAGCGACAACGACATCCGCGCCTCGATTCTGGAGCAGCCGGTGTCGTGGGAAGAGTTTCTAAGCTTCGAGCAGAAGTATCTGCACGGCAGCGAAGGCATGAAGAGCGCGGAACGCATCATCCCTGCCCCTGTTCCAGCACAAACTGCCGCACAGATTCAGGAGATCGCCGTGCGCGCGTTCCAGGCAATCGACGGGCGCGGCACAGCGCGCATTGACTTCCTGCTGCGCGGCGACGACATTTACCTGAACGAGGTGAACACCATGCCCGGCTCGCTGGCGTTCTACCTGTGGCAGGAGATGGGGATGCCACCGCGCGATGTCGTGCATCAGCTGGTGCGGTTGGCGCAGGACGCACACGCCGAAAAGCGCAAGAACACCTATAACTATCAGACCAGCCTCGTTGGGCTGACCGCCCAGCGCGGTCTGAAGGGCAGCAAAGGCAGCAAGCGGTAAGCAAAACGCCAAGACGCCAAGAACACCAAGTCGGTATTGGCTTGGCGCATTTGGCATCCTGGCGTTTCATCGTGGTATCCTTCTCGCATTACCGTCAAAGAGTTTCGGAAACCTCTGTGCCGTATCAATCGAGCGGTGGTCGTCGCAACAACGTACAACTGGGCGTCGGGCAATCGATCTGGGGTGGCACACCGCCGTCCGCCATCCCGGAGCGCGTGCTGGACGGCATTCCCGGCTATCTGGCGTGGCTGGCGCTGGCATTCTGCATCATCCTGTCATTCGTCTACCCGCGCACGCTGCTGCTGATCGCGGCAGTCGTCGGCTTCTACTCCGCCATCCGTTTCATTATCGCCGCCTATGCCAACGTGCTGGGGCTGCGCCGCATCCGCCAGTGGAACGCAGTCGATTGGAGCGCCCGCTACCGCGAGCATGATCCGTCAACAGTTTTGCCCTGGTCTGCACCGTTGCATGTGGTCATCATCCCTAACTACAAAGAGCCGATTGATGTACTCCGCCAAACGCTTGACGGGTTAGCGGCGCAGCACGAGGCGCGACAGCGCATGGTCGTTGTGCTGGCGATGGAGGCAGCAGAGCAGAACTGCGCCGAAAAAGCCGAACAGCTCATCCGCGAATATGCCCCTTGCTTCAAACACATCTATCACACCGTCCACCCGCGCGGGCTGCCCGGCGAAATGCAGTGCAAATCGGCAAACGAAGCTTGGGCGGCGCGCTGGGTCAAGCGGCGGCTGGTGGACGAACTCGGTTACGAGATGGATCACATCCTCGTGACGACGCAGGATGCTGATACACTCTGGCATCCCAATCATTTTCACGCCCTGACCTACCTGTTCGCCACCAACCCCGACCGCCACCTGCGCTTCTGGCAATCCCCCATCCGTTATCACGGCAATATCTGGGACATCAACCCGCTGCTGCGGCTGGTCAATGCCTACTCCGGCGCGTTCGAGCTGGCGTATCTGGCGGCGCAGTGGTGGATACCCATGCCGATGTCGTCGTATTCGCTCAGCCTGCGCCTGCTCGACTCCAGCGGTTACTGGGACAGCGACGTGATTGCCGACGAATGGCACATGTTCATTAAGGCGTACTTCGCGCGCGATGGCAAAGTCAAGCTGGAACGGATGTTTCTTCCGTTTCTGGGGCAGGCGGCGACGGGCGAAAACCTGTGGCAGGCGTTCAAGGCGCGCTACCAACAAACGCTGCGTCACGCCTGGGGCAGCAAAGAAGTCGGCTTCATGGTCGCCAAGATGCTCGAACACCCGGAGATGGAGTTCCGCCCAGCATTCCGGCTGCTGTTCCGCATCGCCCATGATATTCTGCTGGCAGGTCCTGGCTGGATCATCCTGACTGTTGGTTCGCAGCTTCCCTATCTGGTGCATCCCACACTGCTCAGTCAGGTCGTTAGCGAAGGCTTGACCAACCCGACGTTTGTGCTGCTGCAGTTCTCGTTCGCCACCGTTTCGGTGCTGGGTATCCTGTTCTGGTACATGGATGTCCGCGCACGACCGCCCCGCCCACGCCCCGCACCCGCTGGCGAATGGCTGCTCACACTCTTGAGCTTCCCGCTGCTGGCAGTCCTGACACTTTTCCTGGTGGCAATTCCGACGTTGCAGGCACAAACACGCCTGATGATCGGGATGCCGCTGCAATTTCGCGTTACACGAAAGATTTGAGGCATACATGGCAATTATTGGCGCAATCGGTCTCGGCATCATGGGCGGCGGCATCACCCGCAACCTGCTCAAGGCGGGACATACGCTCGTCGTCCACAATCGCAGTCAGTGCGTCGTGGATGAACTTGTCAGCATGGGTGCAAAGCGCGCCAGCAGCCCGCGCGAAGTGGCGGAGCAGGTCGAATTCGTCTTTACCAATCTGCCTGATACACCTGATGTAGAAATGGTCGTGTTGGGCAAAGGCGGCATTATTGAAGGCGCGCATGAAGGGTTGATCTATATCGACAACAGCACTATCAAGCCGGAAGCGGCGCGCATGATCGCTGAGAAGCTGGCGGCGGTCGGGGTGGCAGCACTGGACGCGCCCGTCAGCGGCGGCGATATTGGCGCGCGCGATGGCACGCTGACAATCATGGTTGGCGGCACGCAAGCAGCATATGAACGCGCTCTGCCGTTGTTCGGCGCGATTGGCAAGAAGAGTGTGCTGGTCGGCGACAGCGGCGCGGGGCAAATCGCCAAAGCCTGCAACCAGATCATTACAGCCGCGCAGATGGTGGCGATGGCGGAAGCACTCGTAACCGCGCAAAAGGCGGGGGTCGATCCGGTGCGCGTGGTCGAGGCGATCAAGGGCGGGGCAGCGCAGATGTGGTCGCTGGATGTGAAGCCGCCACGCTTGTTCGCGGGCAATCGCGCGCCCGGCTTCAAGGCGTACATGCAGCACAAAGACCTCGGCATCGTCATAGATACCGCCCGCGCTTACGGCATTCCGCTGCCGATGACGGCGGTCTTGCAGCAGTTGTTCACGACAATGCTGGAAATGGGCAACCGCGAACTCGATAACAGTGCTATCATCACCGTTTACGAAGCACTGACGGGCATACATTTGGTCGAGCCGAACAAGTAAAGAACGAACCAATGAAAGAACGACTCCAAAAACTCATGGCGATGGCGGGCTACGGCTCGCGTCGCGATAACGAAGATATGATCCGCGCCGGACGGGTGCGCGTGAATGGCAAGGTCGCCAAACTGGGCGACCAGGCAGACCCGGCGCTGGACGTGATTGAGGTAGACGGCACGAAGCTGAACACCAAGTCGCTGAAGGCGCGTGTGTACTATGCCATCTTCAAGCCGCGCAATGTGCTTGCCGCGCCAACCGAGCGCGCCGACGATGAACGGCGTACCGTCTTTCAGTTCGTGCCGTACAAGGGGCATCTGTTTTCGATTGGACGATTGGACGCCGACAGCGAAGGCTTGGTCGTGCTGACCAACGACGGCGAAATGGCACAGCGGCTATCGCACCCTCGCTATCGCCACACCAAGACCTATCGCGTTGTCGTCGAAGGGCTGCCGAATGCCGAAACCATTCTGCGCTGGGAAGGCGGCGTATTCCTGGAAGAAGGCAAGACCGCGCCCTGTTATGTCAAGGTCGCGCGCGGCGGCGTCAGCGAAAGCGTGCTGCATATCGTCATGACGGAGGGCAAGAAGCGGCAAATTCGTCGGGTCGCCTCGATTTTGGGACATCCGGTCATCCGACTGACGCGCGTGGCGATTGGTCGGCTGGAACTGGCAGAGATGAAGCCCGGCGAGTTCCGCGAACTGGATGAGGAAGACCTGGAGCGCCTTAGTACTCCCGCCGCTGAATTGAAAGTCATTCGCAGGCGCAAACCCGGCGCATCGCGCCCAACGCGCCCAGTCCAACCTGAAGAGGGGGAAGAGGTGCTGTCACCGCGCGGCACAGGCAAGCACGACGACGTGCGCTCGGATCGGCAGCGGCGGATTGCGCGCGGCGAAAGCCCCGGCGCAGAACGCTCACCCAGCGAGCGACCGTCCCGCGGTGCGGGTGGGCGCTTCACTGGACTGGAACGTCCGCGACGCCCCCAGCCAGACGCACAGAGCGATGAAGGCGACCGTCCGCGCCGTCGCCCACAAGCTGACCGCCCGCACGATGAGCAGTCGCCGCGGAGCCGCCGCCCATCGTCGCGCCCTGCCAGCGACGGCGGCAAGGGGCGTAACTCATCGCGCCCGACAGGAACGGGGGGCGCACGGCGCACGCCCCGTCGTCCGTCTGGCTCAGGAGGACGTGGGGGATGAGCCTGTCACAATCGGTTCAGGACTACGTGGCGCGGCAGCCGAGCTATACCTGGAAGCGCAACATCATCCGCACACTCATCCGAAGCATCGGCTTTCATGTGCTGGCAAATGTGCGCGTTTACGGCGTCGAAAACATCCCTGCCAGCGGACCGACCATTCTGATGATGAACCACATCGGGCTGGCAGACCCGGTGGTTTGCATGGGCGCGGTGAGGCAGCGCTTCGTCGTGCCGATGTCGAAGATCGAGAACCTGAGCAATCCGCTGCTTGCCCCGTTCGTTAGGTGGTGGGGGGCGTATTCGGTCAATCGCGATGAGGTAGATCGCAAGGCGCTGTTGAACTCGATTGAACTCATCAAAAGCGGGCAACTGATCCTGATCGCCCCCGAAGGCACGCGCAACCCGACCGGACTGGTGCGACCAAAGGATGGGCTGGCGTATGTGGCAACCAAGGCGAACGCGGTCATCGTGCCAACGGCGGTCAGCGGCAGCCAGCACTTTTCAGCGAACATCAAGCGACTAAAGCGCACGCCGATGAGTGTGACGTTCGGCAAACCGTTTCGCTTCAACGCAACCCCCGGCGAGCGCGTCCCGCGTGAGGTGTTGCAGGCGATGAGCGAAGAGGCGATGTACCAGCTTGCGCTGGCGCAGCCAGACGCGGCACTGCGGGGAGTCTACGCAGACACGAGCAAGGCGACGACGGAGCATCTTGAGTTTATTTAGAGCAAGTAAAACGCTTATTCAAGAGTCTAGAGAAGAAGAGGGTAGAGGGTTTTTGCGATTTTTCTTGGCGTCCTTTGCGTCTTGGCGGTTTAATCCAATTCCTTTTAACCGCCAAGACGCAAAGAACGCCAAGAGTGGACAACAGATGAACACCAACCCTCCAGCCTCTTCCTCTCTATCCTCTTGAATAAGCTTTTTGTATCGCAGCAAGGACGTAACGGATGTGCGGGATTGTCGGTTATATTGGCGTGCAAAACGCCACCCCCATCATTGTCGAAGGTCTGGCGCGTCTGGAATATCGCGGTTATGACTCGGCGGGGGTCGCCGTCATCCATGACGCCGCTATTGAGGTGCGACGCGACGTGGGCAAGCTAATCAACCTGCGCAACCGCATCGCCAGCGACCCGATCAACGGCAGCATTGGCATCGGGCATACGCGCTGGGCAACACACGGCGCGCCGTCGGAACGCAACGCGCATCCGCATGTCAGCATGGATGGCGAGTACGTCGTCGTCCACAACGGCATTGTCGAAAACTATGTCGAACTGAAAGAGGAACTGGCGGCGGAAGGTGTCGTCTTCAACTCCGATACCGACACTGAAGTCATCGTCCAGTTGATCGAACGCTATGCCCAGAGCAGCGGACACGACCTGACCGAGGCGACACGACTGGCGGCGCAGCAGTTACGCGGCGCGCACGCCATCGTCGTCATGAGCGTGCGCCAGCCGGATCGCCTGGTGGTCGTGCGCATCGGCAACGCGGGCGGCATCGCGCTCGGCATTGGCAGTGACGAGATGTACGTTGCGTCGGACATTCCGGCGATCCTCGAATACACACGGCATATGGTCTTTCTCGAAAGCCGCCAGATCGCCACGCTCACCCGCGCCTCGTGGAAGGTCGAAACGCTCGACGGCGATGAGGTGCGCCCGCAAACGCACATCATCCCCTATGATCCAGTCAGCGCGGCGAAGGGCGAATACAAGCACTTCATGCAGAAGGAAATCTTTGAGCAGGGGCGCAGCATCACCGATACGCTGCGCGGGCGCGTTGATTTTGAGCGCGGTTCGCTGCTGCTTGACGATCTGCATCTGGATGAAGCGACGGCGCGCGGCTTGCAACGGCTTGTCACGGTCGCTTGCGGCACGAGCTATTACAGCGGGCTGGTCGGCAAATTTTATGTCGAAGCGCTGGCGCGGCTGCATACCGAAGTCGATTATGGCAGCGAGTACCGCTACAGAGAACCGGTGCTGGACGAGCGTACCGTCGTGCTTGCCATCACGCAAAGCGGCGAAACGGTCGATACGCTGGCGGCGATGGAGGAAGGTCGCGAACAGGGCGCGCTGCTGTGGAGCATCGTTAACAGCATCGGCAGCCAGGCGATGCGCCACGCCGACGGCTACATCACCATGAATGCCGGTCCTGAAATCGGCGTCGCATCGACCAAAGCATTCACCGCCAGCGTGGTCGATCAATACCTGCTGGCGCTCTATCTCGGTCAACTGCGCGGCACGCTGACGCCAGATGCGCTGCGCCAGCACGCCCGTGACCTGTCGCGCTTGCCTGACCTGATCGGGCAGGTACTAGCGATGGACAGCCGTGTGCGCAAACTGGCACACGCCGTTTACCAGTACACCAACTTCCTCTATGTCGGGCGCGGCATCAACTATCCGATTGCGCTGGAAGGCGCGCTCAAGCTGAAAGAGATCAGCTACATCCACGCCGAAGGCTATCCAGCGGGCGAGATGAAACACGGTCCGATCGCGCTGATTGACGAGCATATGCCCGTCGTGGCGATTGCGCCGCAGGATGCGGTCTACGAAAAGATGATCAGCCAGATTGAGCAGGCGAAGGCGCGCAACGCCGTCGTCATCGCGATTGCGACGGAAGGCGACAGCTACATCGGCGACAAAGCAGACCATGTGCTGACCATTCCCAAAGCGCCTGCACTGCTCAACCCGATCCTCGCCGTGATCCCGCTGCAACTGCTGGCATATCATGTGGCGGTGCGGCGCGGCGCGGACGTTGACCAGCCGCGCAACCTGGCGAAGAGCGTGACAGTCGAGTAACGAAAGAGAAAAGCTTATTCAAGAGGATAGAGGAGAAGAGGTTAGAGGGTCTTATCTTGGCGTCCTTTGCGTCTTGGCGGTTTAAATCCGATTTTGAACCGCAAAGGCGCAAAGGACGCCAAGAAACACCCCTACTTCCTCCGATAGCGCTTCTTGGCGTCCGGTGGTGTTAAATCACGCACGGAGAAGCGGCGCAGGCTGCGCGGCGGCAGCGGCTGCTGGCGCGGGCGGCGGTGGCTTTCGACATACAGGCGCGTCGGGTCTTTCGGGATGCCGCGCTCGTTCAACGGCGGCAGATCATAACCCATCGCCATGCAGCCTTCGCGCGTCAATCGATACACCCACAGTCCGGCGGGTGCGTGATATGCCGCTTCCATATAGCCCTTCATCTCCAGCGCTGAGAGTACGTCCTCGCTCAGGTATGGGCGATCAACCGCCTGATCGGGCGCAATCCAGGGGCGCAGCGAGACGAGCGCGCCTGTGCCGTTCGCCATCTGCGCGCGATAGACGTAGGGCAGCGGCAGCGGGTGTAAGCCGAGCGCCAGTTCATAGGCAAAGCGCAGCGCCTTGCGTTCACGTTTTGCGATTTTTGGTTTCATGCACGTTTGAGTGGCAACGCCATACAGCGCGGTCCACCGAGACCGCGCACCAATTCCGAGCCTTCGATTTCCAGCACTTCGATGCCGAGCGAGCGCATCGCCGCGTTGGTATGCAGATTGCGATCATACGAAATCACGCGCCCCGGCGCAATCGCAAATACGTTCGTGCCATCCGCGCCCTGCTCGCGCGCTGCATAACGCGCGTCGTTGCCGCCTGTGTTGACGACCGTCAGCGGCGTGCCGAACTCATCCGCCAGCAGCGTATGCAGCTTGCGCGTTTCGCGGAACGATTGGGCGATCAATTCGCCGTCGCTGGTCAGCATGGGTTCATAGCGCCTGATAGTGTCGATGCGGTCGATTACATCGGGGTAGACGACGATCACGCCGCGCGCGATGATGGTGAACACAGTATCGAGGTGCATGTAGCGGCGGTCGCTGGGGATTTCGACCTCGTAGACGCGCTGCACCTTGCCGCCCGCGAACAGCTTGCGCGCCAGCAAACCGACCGTCTCCGAGCGCGTGCGCTGGCTACTGCCGATCAGTACTGTTTGCCCGCTGAGAACGTGAATATCGCCACCTTCAACCGTGAACGGGCGATCTTCATCTTCGCGCACGCCGAATACGATGTCCGTTCCGGCGAAACGCGGGTGCAATTCCGCAATCAGCCGCAGCAGCACCGTCTCTCGAACGCGCGTATCAAAATGCGCCTTGCACGCCACGAAGCCATCACCGACCACCGCCGCCGGATCGCGCGTGAAGTAGGCGTTCGGGATCGGCTCCAGCAGCACATGATCGCCGCCTTGCCCCGCCAGTGCCGCCACGCCACGCGCCGCCAGTTCACCCGCGCGCACGCCCGCGAAC
>Ga0224723_1001473_pt1 | contig 14138 bp, 20 predicted proteins | sample Balambano_FR2_Me_FD_161647 | JGI IMG/M metagenome (GOLD analysis project Ga0224723, IMG submission 161647) | Freshwater sediment microbial communities from Lake Towuti, South Sulawesi, Indonesia - Balambano_FR2_MetaG | ecosystem: Environmental > Aquatic > Freshwater > Lake > Sediment | place...
CGGGCGTGATGCGCGGCAGATCGTCCGGCGCGTCCGCCCCGTTGAACAGCACATCAAACGGCAGCTCGACGAAGACCGGTCCCGGTCGCCCGCTCAGCGCGGCGGTGAACGCGCGCTGCATCATGGCGGGGATGTGCGCCGTGTCTTCGATGGTGAAGCTGGCTTTGGTGAACGTCTCGAAGAGCGCGGTCTGTGGCATCTCTTGCAACGCGCCCATACCTTTGGTCTTAAGCGGGGCAGCGCCGCCGAGCAGGATCATCGGCGCGCGTGCCTGGTACGCATTCGCCACACCCGTCACCGCGTCGGTCACGCCCGGTCCCGCCGTCACCACCGCCACGCCGATATTGCGCGTCAGCCGCGCGTGCGCGTCGGCGGCGTGGGCAGCGGCTTGCTCGTGGCGAAAGTCGATTATGTGGATGCCGTGCGTCAGGCAGCCGTCGTAAATCGGCGCGACATGCCCGCCGCAGAGCGTGTAAATCGTCGTGACGCCCTGCGCTTTCAACGCTCGCGCCATCAGTTCGCCGCCATGTCCGAAGGTCATAATGCAGCCTCAACTCAAAACAAGTCACGCAATTTCAGCTTGAAGCCAGGAACCACATCTCCTCCGTCAAGCGTGTCGTCAATCGTCAGCGTCAGGACAATCTTTCCGGCTAAATGCACTTCTACCTCACGGCGCTGCGGGAAGCCGAGCCAGACCATCTTTGACCCATTTGCCAGATAGTAGGCTGCACGCTGGCGCATTTCCTCATAACTGTCATCTGGCGATTTAATTTCGATAGCGAGATCGGGCATGTACGGTGCTGCACCTCGCTTGACGAGTTTATCCTTTGGAATGCTCACAAACGATACATCCGGGATGCGCGCATTTTCTTCGTCATGGGGGAGTTGATAGCGCGCTTCGGGCAAGACACAGTCAACGATATGCGGGTTCTGCTTCAGGTGCCACTTGAGCGCGAAGATCAGCTCACCCGCGAAATCGGCGTGTTCTTGCGTTGGCATTTTCTCGATGATCTCCCCGTCGATCAGTTCAAACAGGCGCTCATGATTTTCGGGCTGCGCGATAAAAGCTTCATATTGGTAACGGGTCAGGCGCTCACGCGGAATTGCCATTGCCGATCCTCCAGACTCATTTACCCTGCATTATCGCGCCAAATTTGTTTCACCCATTTGGTGGCGTCTTCAATTTCGGAATGCACGATTACGCTGTTCATTAATGTGACCTGTCGTCTAACTTTCCTGCTGACTCTAAGGATAATTGTTCGGATTATCTACAGCAAATCCTTCGCTCGCGGCGGCTGTAAGCAGCCGATTATCGCCGCTGATTAAGGTGATTGGTTTATTCACTATTGCCAACGCGCCAGCAGCACTGGCAAGTTGGAGAGCATCCAGCGTTCGCAAAGCATAAGTCTTCGTAAAAGTGCGAGCGCGCGTGAGGACAGAAACATCGCATTGCAGAGTTTCATGCTCAGTTGCCAGGTGAAACAGAAAGTCATTTTCAAGCAATATTGCATCAGCTGCCGCCAAAGTACCTTCGCGCACACGACGCGAAAAGAGCGAAAACATTTCGACAGATGAGATGTCAGCAATGATGATCGTATTGCCTGGGATAGGTTCAACCCAACTGATGACCCAGGCTGAACCCGTTTCTTTGATGTACCGCTTGGCAAGCACGCTTGTATCGACAAAGTAGATGCTCACCACTTACCTCGATCTTCATCAATTAACTCCAGCGACGATTTTGCACCGGACTTCAGTGTGCCAATGCGCAGCCGTTCGTCCGGCGTTAGCGGAGTAATACCCACAGGAACGGGATGATGTACGAGCAGCCCGGCTGCGTCCAGTCGTGCGCGCACCTGCTGGCGTTCAGAGTGTGAGGTTTCTACTGTGGAATGCGCTGTCGAGAGAATCGTTAATTCCACCTCGCCAAGCGGTGTATCCGGCGGTAATTCGATTACCAACATACGATTCGCATCTACCTGTGCTTTCAATTTCAATGCAAACATCGTCTCAATCCCCCTCATCCTCATTGCCCGTCTGCAAGCCGTCAATGTAGCCCGCCATCCACTTGAGCATATCGACCGCCCCGTGCGGTTCCTGATCGCCCTGCATCAACTGGCGATCGACCTCTTCCTCGCGGCGAATCAAATTCGGCTTGCTGCGATGATCGCCCAGCACGCCGATCACATGCGCCAGTTCCTTGAAGTCTGTCGCCAGAATATGCCTTTCCTGCTCAGACAGCGCCTCTTCGTGCAAATCCAGTTGGGCGCGCATCGTCACCGGATCAACCGCCGCCGCCCGCTTGCCATCACCATCGAACGCGCTCATCAGCGCTTCCAACGTGCTGAACGCCAGATGAATGTCATCCGCAAACTGCTTGAGCGTGCGCTTGCCGATCATCTTGCGGAACGCCAGGATCGTCGTCGTTACCGCGCGGGCGTCGTCCAGTTCGCGCCTGCCATCCAGCGCACGGTCCAGCCGCGTCAGGCGGGCGGGCGGCTGCTGGATACTGAACTCGCGCCACCACGCCATCACTTGCGCGCTTGCCTCGTCGCTCCATTTCACCTGCTCGGTCAATGTCGCCAGCCCGTCCACCAGCAGTACATCATCGTCCGTGCGTTCCAGCCGCGCGTACAACTGGCGTGCGGTCGCACGGGCGACCAGCTCGTCCTCCTGCTCGGCGGCAAACGTCAGCACCTGCCACAACGTCACGTCCGGCGTCTGCGCGCTGGGCTGTTTCTGCGCGAACAAACCCCACTGATGCACCAGCGGCGCAGCCTCCGCACTCCAGTCGAGTTCCGCAGCCGCTGTTTCCAGCGCTGCCGCCGCGTCGTTCTGCTCGATGATGCCATTGCTCGCCCAGCGGCAGACCAGCGTCGCTACATCCGCAGGCGGGCGCTCGGATTGGCGCAGCGCAGCCTGCATACGACGCTCCACATCGTCAGCACCCGCGATTTGTACCAGCAGCTTTTGCGCCAGATCGTCGCGCCCGTCGCGCAGCGCCAGCAGCAGTGCGCGGTCCAACGCCGCCGGAGTCATCCAGGCTGCACCGTTCAAAGCCCATTGATCGATCACCTGCCCCGGCTGGTAGCGCGTGGGCAGCGTCGCGCCCGCCCCGCCGCTGTAAAAATGCCAGAGTTGATCAACCACCTGCGGCGTCAACAGCGCTCCCCACTGGCGCTCGGTCGCCCGCCCGACGCCCGCCATAAACGCATCGGAACTGTAGAGGCTGAGCAACAACATCAGATCGCCTGCGCCATCGCGCAGGACGCCGCGCAGGTCGGCGGGCAGCCCGTTCGCGATAGCGGGATTGGCGAGCAGCACATCCAGCGCATCCGGCGAGCGTTTGAGTGCCAACAGCACCAGCGCCTTCGCCAGTTTGGGGTCTTCAGCAGCGCGGGACTGCGCCGAAAGGATGCCATGATGCAGGATTTCGCCCAAGTCGTAAGCAGCGGGTTCGCGGGCGATCAACGTCAGCCAGTTTGTCACGGTGTCGGCGTCGCCGTCAGTGATGGCGACATGCAGTGCCGCCAGCGCCGCCTGGTGCAGCCGCACGCGCCAGACATCACTCGTAGCGGTTGCCAGCCGCACGCGCACCAGCCGATAGACGGCGTCCGGTTGCGTATGCAGCGCGTCGTCAAAGCGCGCCCGCAATGCTTCGCCTACAGCAGCGTCTTCATCCCACGCCTCCGCTACCGCCAGCGCCGAGTGTGAATCGTTGCGTTCAAGTGCATCCGCAAACAGCGCTTCGGCACAGACGATGCGTTCAGGATCGCCGGGCGGCAAATCCGCCAGCGCCGCGATGAGTGCGTCGGGGGAAACAGTAGGCGTTTCAGTTGAAGTCGCTATGGTACTCAGTGGCTTGTTCCTGGTTATTTTCACGACGTTTCAATCTTACGGGATGCGGCGTCGGAATTCAAATCAGGACAAGCTAATGCTGCAACAAGATAAGAATGATGCATCGAACAAGGGGCTTAAGCCCCTTGTTCAGTGCCTTATGCCAGCGTGCGCACGCGCTTGACGAACTCCACGCTTTGGAGCTTGCGCTCGATCAGATACGTCACATAGCTAAGCATGATGCGCTCGGCGTCATCATGGGCAGTCGGCGGCACGCGCAGCGCGCTGACCTGCTTCCACGAACTGCGCTGCAAATGCCGCAGCAGCTTCAGCCCATCGACCGACAGCGGCAGCAGCGCGCCAGCGTTCGCTGCGTGGCGCGGGCAAATAACGCCACCCGCACTGTTGCTGAAGAATTGATCTTCCGGCAGCAGCGGGCCGTGGTCAATCGCACAGTTCAAGAGTTCAGGGCGGAAGCCAACCACATCCAGCAGTCGCAGTTCATAGAAGCGCACCGCCAGCCGCAGGTCGGCATCCAGGCACAGGCGGATCAACGTCTCGTCCAGCAGCATATACAGGCGGCGCGTATCAATATCGCCTTCCGTCGTCAACCTGTCCAGCAATTCGACACAGTAGCCCGCGTATGCGCCGCGCGTCAAATCTTCGCGCAGCGGCAGGAACGGCGCGGTCATCTCCGCTTGCGTCACAATTGCCAGGTCGCGCCCGCGATGTATCAGCATATCCGCGCGCGTATACAGTTCGACATGCCCGGTCTTGGTGCTGGTCAGTTTGCGCGCCCCTTTCGCCACCGCCTCCACTTTGCCGTGTTCCGGCGTCAGCACCGTCAGCAGGCGGTCTGCCTCGCCAAAGTCGCGCCGCTTCATGATAAGGGCAGGGGTACGAAACGACCGTTCGCGAGTGTTATCGCTCATGCTCGTTACAGATTGCCCGGACCAAAGCCGAATGGCAGCAGTTCGTCCAGCCGCCCATCCCAACCGATCTTGCCGTCAAAATCGACCAGCACGACGCGCATCGTCGGCGCAAATTCGTTCAACATCTGGCGACAGATGCCGCACGGCGACCCAGCGTTCTTCGTCGCCACGACGATGCACTCAAAGTGGCGCTCGCCTTCGCTGACTGCCTTTACCAGCGCCGTCCGTTCGCCACAGACGCCCGCCGGGAACGAGGCGTTCTCGATGTTGCAGCCTGTGTACACCATGCCTTCCGTCGTGCGCAGCGCCGCGCCGACATGATAATGGGAGTATGGGGCGTAGGCACGGTCAGCAGCGTCAATAGCGGCTGCGATCAAGGGTGCAATGTCAGTGTCAGTCACGAATGTTATCCTGATAGGATCATGTAAGCATAATGGGATTATAATCACTCTTATATCTTCTGCATATCCGACTCGAGGAGTCTTAACGCATGATGTCCCAGCCGCTCGTCAGCATCGGGATGCCCGTCTACAACGGATCAAACTACTTGCGTGAGGGGCTGCCTGCGCTCCTCAGCCAGACGTACACTAACCTTGAACTGATCATCAGCGATAATGCATCCACCGATGCCACCGAAGCCATCTGCCGCGATTTTGCCGCGCGCGACTCGCGCATTCGCTACTACCGCAACGACAGCAATATCGGCTCGCACAATAACTTCAAGCGCGTCTGCGAACTGTCTTCCGGCAAATACTTCCGCTGGGCAGCACATGACGACCTGTGTTCGCTTGACAGTGTGGAAAAATGCGTCGCGGTCATGGAACACGACCCGAACATCATGCTCGCCTACCCCGAAGACTTCCACATTGACGATCACGGCAACCCCGCGCCGATGGAGCCTGTGCGGAAAATCAATGCCGTGCAGGATACGCCTTCGGAACGCTTCCATCATTATATTGATGTCGATTGGCTGCAACCCTGGACGACACGCATCGTCAATCCCATCTTCGGCATGATGCGCAATGATGTCCTCAAGCGTACACCGATTCACGACGACTTCATGGGGTCAGACCGCGTGCTGATTGGCGAACTGGCTCTCTATGGCAAGGTGCTGGAAGTGCCAGGGACGTACTTCAAACGGCGTATCCACGCCACCATGTCCGAAAAGGCATACAAGAACGACCGCCAACTGGCGCTGGCGATGATGCCCTGGCGCAAGGGGCAAGTCTTCTTGCCACGCGGCTTGATGCTGCGCGGGCTGCTGGAAGCCGTCAAGCGTGTGCCGATGAGCGAACACGAACGCCAGGCATGTTACGGCGAGCTTTCGCGCTGGTTCACGCAGTACGGCGCGGCGCGCATGTTCAAGGACGTATTCGACCTGGTGCGCGGCAACTAGACCTACAGGTATCCCACAGCCCCATCACACAGGTTAAGCAGCTGCGAAGTCAACCATAGACAAGTAATGCACTTCTGCTATAATCCTCCATCTATAAATCGTTGGGATCAGAGAAAGCAGACGTTATGCGTGTTACCGCTTCTGTCAAGCGGCGCTGCCCCAAGTGCCGCATTATCAAGCGTAACGGTCACGTCATGGTGATCTGCGACAACCCGAAGCACAAGCAGCGTCAGGGTTAAACGCAGAGCGCCTGGAGGGGCTAGAACGCTATGGCACGTATCGAAGGCGTGGACTTGCCACGCGACAAGCGCGTTGAAATCGCGCTCACCTATATTTACGGTATCGGTCGTCCGACCAGCATCAAGATTCTCAGCCAGACAGGCGTGAATCCGGATACGCGCGTCAAAGACTTGACCGAAGCCGAAGTCCAGGCGCTGCGCGATCTCGTCGGCGGCATGACGGTCGAAGGCGACCTGCGCCGTGAAGTGCAGCTCAACATCAAGCGTCTGAGCGAAATCGGCTGCTATCGTGGCATCCGTCACCGCCGCAGTTTGCCCGTTCGCGGGCAGCGGACGCGCACGAATGCGCGCACCCGTAAAGGTATCAAGAAGACGGTACCCGGTCGTGGTCGTCGTCGCGGCGCAACCAAGAAATAGCGCCCGCACATACGAACAAGGGGCTGAAGCCCCTTGTTCGGCGCGTCAGCAAACGAGGGCAGTTTTCGTTCTTGTTTCCGAATACGTATTTTTCGCTGCGCCCTGCTTATATCATGAGACAGGGCGCGTGTTCGCAATCACGCCAGTGAAGAGGTAGTCAATGGCACGGCAACCAGCACCGCGCAAGGGTGGCGGCAGCGCACGACGCACAGCCAAACGCGCGCTTAAGAATATTCCTTACGGGCAGGCGCATGTGAACGCCACCTTCAACAACACGATTGTGTCGCTCACTGACCAATCGGGCAACGTGGTGGCATGGGCAAGCGCAGGCACCAGCGGCTTCAAGGGCAGCCGCAAAAGCACGCCTTACGCCGCGCGTGTCGCCGCCCAAACCGCGTCGGACAATGCACGCGAACACGGGATGCAGGAAGTGGATGTCTTCATTAAGGGTCCCGGTCCCGGTCGTGAAGCCGCCATCCGTGCCATCCAGGGCAGCGGGCTCAAGGTGCGCTCCATCACTGATGAAACGCCAATTCCGCACAACGGGGTGCGCCCGCCCAAGCGTCGTCGCGTCTAGATGCTGCGTGCATGGTGTGTGTGTTTAGTGTACCCAGGAGGACGCGGCTTTGGTCATGAATAATATGGTGCTTCCGCACAAGGTCGAAAGCGACGCCAGTACGCGCAATTATGGTCGCTTCATTATCGGACCGCTGGAAGCTGGCTATGGTCAGACGTTGGGCGTATCGCTGCGGCGTGTGCTGCTGGCATCGCTGCCTGGCGCGGCGATCACCAGTTTGCGCGTGTCGGACGTGCATCACGAGTTTTCAGCGATTCCCAGCGTGCGCGAAGATATGACTCAGCTGATGCTGCAAGTCAAGCAGATTCGCCTGCGCCTGTTCGATACCGATAACACGCGGCTGCGGCTCGAACACCGGGGTGAAGGCACGGTCACAGCCGCCGACATTATCCTGCCCGGCAACGAAGTCGAAATCATCAATACTGACCTCTACCTGTTTACAGCAGACTCCCCCGAAGCACACATCGAGATGGAGTTCAACGTCGAGGCAGGGCGTGGTTACAGCCCGGCGGAAGAACGCGGTCGCCTGCCAATTGGCGAGCTGCCGGTTGATGCGATCTTCAGCCCGATCCGCCGCGTCAACTTCGATGTCGAACGCGCGCGCGTCGGTCAGCGCACCAACTACGATAAGCTGATCATCGAAATCTGGACCGATGGTACGATCCGCCCGGAAGACGCGCTGCGCCAGGCAGCACAAATCCTGACGCGCCATCTGCACGTCATCGGCGGCATCGACAGCATCGAAGAGATGAGTGGCTGGGTCAGCCCTGCCGAAAGCGGCTTTGACGGGCGCGAGGGCAACAAGCAGCACATCGACAAACTGATCGAAGACCTCGACCTGAGCGTGCGCGTCTTCAATTCTCTCAAGCGTACCGGCATCATCACCGTTGGCGATGTGCTGGATATGCTCGAACGCGGTCCTGATGCGATGCTGGCGATCCGCAACTTCGGCGAGAAATCGCTCGATGAGCTGGTCGAAAAACTCAAGGAAAAAGGCTACCTCCGCGAAGATGTGGAGATTAGCGGACTTACGGGTGACTGAGGAAGACCATGAGACACCGTTACAGAGGCAAGTATCTGGGGCGCGATAGCGCCCAGCGCAAGGCATTACGCCTGGGGCTGGCGACGCAGCTCCTGCAACACGAGCGCATCGAAACGACGCAGGCAAAAGCTGCATTCGTGCGTGACTATGTTGAGAAGCTGATCACAACTGCCAAGCGCGGGCTGGCACATCCAGACCCGAACCGGGCGCTGCACGCGCGCCGGATCGCTGCCAGCCGTTTGAACAACGACCGCGTCATTGTCGGCAAGTTGTTCGATACGCTGGCGCCGCGCTATCAGAACCGTCCAGGCGGTTACACGCGCGTCCTCAAGCTGGGGCAGCGCAAGGGTGACGCTGCCGAGATGGTGCTGCTGGAGCTGGTCGATAGAGCCGAGTAAATCGTGGTCGCTCGTTTCCGCGCGACTTTAGCCTACGACGGGCGCGCGTATGTCGGCTTTCAGCGACAGGCGGGCGAGCTAGCGACCATTCAAGGCACGCTCGAAGCAGCGTTACTCACCATCACCGGTCAAACGGTGACGATTATCGGGGCAGGGCGCACGGACACAGGCGTCCATGCCGAAGGGCAGGTCATCGCGTTCGATGTCGATTGGCGACATGGCGACGCAGTGCTGTTACGAGCGCTGAACGCCACGCTGCCGCCAGACATCGCACTGCAAGATATTCGGCAGCAGGCGGGGTTTCATCCCCGGTTTGATGCAGAAGCGCGCCTTTACAGATATACCCTTGTCCAGGCGGCACAACGGCAGCCGTTGTGGAGGCAGCAGGCATGGCAGATAACGCATGATCTGGATGCCGAAGCGCTGGCGGCTGCGGCTGATTTACTGGTTGGCGAACACGACTTCGCCGCGTTTGGCAAGCCGCCGCAAGGCACAAGCACCACGCGCACCGTGTATCGCAGCGCATGGGCAGCACAGCGAATGCCGTTTGGCTGGCTGTGGCTGTATCATATTGAAGCGAACGCTTTTTTACAACACATGGTACGCCGCATCGTCGGGGTGCTGGTGGAAGTCGGTCGTGGGAACATCCGCCATGAAGCAGTTGCGACCGCCCTGACGAACGGCGTGATGATGAACGGGGTAACGCTCGCACCGCCCGAAGGGTTGGTGTTAGAGGCGGTCCGTTACCCGGATGATGTAACATTGTTGAGCAAGCGGGGGAGACGCCCGCCGGAGGAATGGAACGATGAATAAGACTTATACTGCAAATCCAGCGGACATCGCTGTGTCACGCAAGTGGTACCTGGTCGATGCCGAAGGGCAGGTGCTGGGGCGTCTCGCCTCAAAGGTTGCGCTGATTCTGCGCGGCAAGCACAAGCCCATCTACACACCCAACCTGGACACGGGCGACTACGTCGTGATCATCAACGCCGCCAAGATTGCCGTGACCCGCAACCGTATGGAAGACAAGGTGTACTATCACCACTCACATATCATCGGCGGTATCAAAAGTATTCGCCTGAAGGATCAGATGAAGCGCTTCCCTGACCGCCCGATTGAAGACGCCATACGCGGGATGCTGCCGAAGAATTCGCTGGGTCGCGCGATGATCAAGAAGCTGAAGATTTACGCCGGGTCTGAACACCCGCACGCCGGGCAGAACCCGGAAAAACTGGAGTTATAAGCGATGACCGCACAGTACTACGAAGGCATTGGACGCCGTAAGGAAGCCAGCGCGCGGGTGCGGCTGTTCCCTGGCGGCACGGGTCGTTTCACGATTAACGACAAAGACCTGCCCGATTACATGCCGCGTTCCGGCGACATCGAAATCATCATGCAGCCGCTGGCAGTGGTGGGTCAGGAACGCAGCTATGACATCTCGGTGCATGTCAATGGTGGCGGCGTCACGGGGCAACGCGATGCCATTCGCCTCGGCATTGCCCGCGCGCTGCTCAAGCTCGACCCTGATGTCAAGCCTGCCCTGCGTGAACACGATCTGCTCACCCGCGATGCGCGCGTGAAGGAACGCAAGAAGCCAGGTCTCAAGCGCGCGCGTAAGGCTCCGACCTACACCAAGCGCTAATCAGAGCCAGAATCAAAAGCCTATTCAAGAGGTTGGAGAGGCAGAGGATAGAGGGTTTTTGCACGGGCGACTCGGCGGATCGCCCCTACAATCCCGCTCTCCAGCCTCTTCTTCTCTAATCTCTTGAATAGGTTTTTTTGATCCTCACTACACAGGGTCGTCGTGCTTGCGCTTTTCGCCCATGCCCATGACCACGCCTTCAGGTCCCTCTTGCGGCATCACCACCCACAGCACTATGTAGATCAGCAAGCCCGGACCACCCAACAATGTGGCGATGACGAAAAACAGCCGCACCAGTGTCGAGTCGATATTGAAGTAGCTCGCCAGCCCTGCCGCCACACCTGCGAACTGCTTGTCCGTCCGTGAACGCATCAATCGCTTCTGCATTGCAACTCTCTCCTGCATGTCACATCAATCTAGTGTCTTATACGCAGCAGCATTTCCAGAGTTGCACACCCACGTCAAACGTGCATCACAACACGCACCTGCCCGCCCAGGCGTTCAATCAAATCGCTCAAAATATCCCATGTAAGAGGAAACCCGCGACTGTCAGCAGCCCCAATATAGGCGAGCGTATCCATAATCAGGTCAACATCTTCGGACTGAGGAATATTGGGTTCAACCAGTGCGGTTTCTGCCCAATCAACCAACTGCGATAAATTCATTTGGTGATTCAGGTAATGATCGAGCTGTTCAAGAATCGCTTGCCGCGTCATCTGCTGTATCCTCGTCGTCTAATATACGATGTCCGGTATCAACCGGGTACTTCTGATGAATCTCGATCAGAAGATCGTTGTCATCATAAATTTCTTGCACAAACAAGAGGGTCATTTCGCCAGCATCTACTATCTTTAGATAGCGACAATAGCCGAAATCACCACCCGGACGATCACGCCAATAACGTCGTCCACCATCAGGCAGGTCTTGCCAATTTGGGAACGCTCGCTCATTGTCCTTGCGCGATGCCATCGTCTGCTCCCACGATGCCAGTTCATGGTGGATAATGATACCATTCCTGAAGCTTCTACAAACGCTAAAAAGATATTTAACGCAGAGACACAGGGCATCATTTCCCTGCGTCTCTGAACCTCTGCGTTAAATATCTTCCTGACGTCCTTTGCGTTTTTGTGGTTCAACTTTGATTATTTGTTCTTTTCCTGCGATTTGCTGCCGTTACCCGCGCGTAGACGGCGCGAAATCACGATCACGCCGACCAGACCGAGGACAGCCAGCGCCAGCAAGCCGATTCCGTCACGTCCGCCGCCGACCACATCATCGAACAAACCTGTTTCCGGGAGCGCTGTCGGGCGCACGCCGGGAGGCTGCGTCACGAAACCACCGGGCGTCGGACCTTCAATCGTCGGACCGCCCGCCGCTGCCGTGAGCGTGAGCGAATTCGACAGACTGAGTGCGGTCGCGGTCGCGTTCAGGTCGCTCAGCGCGGGTGTATTGGTCAGGACATTGGGGTCAAGCGTCGGCACAATCACCACAACACCGCCGCCCGCGACCGCCGTCGCGGTTGCAGCAAAATTCGTCGCCTGTGCGTTCGCCGTTGACACCGCGTTCGCTGCGTCGGTCGTCTGCTGCGCCTGCGCAGTGGCAGATGCCTGCGCGTTTTCACCGTCAATCGCGAGCTGCGTCTGCGTGGCGAAGATTTGCTGCGTCGCCGCCAGCAGCGTCGGGTCGGGAGTGGGTGTCGGCGTTATCGTCGGCACGCTGGCGGTCTGCGTCGCGGCTAAATCCTCGGCTGCCTGCGTCTGCGTCAACAGCAAGCCCGCGTCGGCGGTTTGCTGTACGAACACCGCAGCGGTCGCCGTCGCCTGTGCATCGATCACCGATTGCGTCGCCGTCAGGTTGCCAAACGCGACGGTGGTAGCGTTCTGGTTGCTGATAAAGGTCGCCGTTATCGCTTCGGGAGACAGCGGCTGCTCGCGCAGTGCCAGGAATAAAATCGCTCCCAGACCAAGCAGGAACAGTAAAATCATGACGGCGGCAAGGATGATAAACGTCCGATTGCCTCCGCCACGTTCGGCAGGCGGCTCGTCGATTTCGGGCAAATCGTCGCGGATACCCTCATCGCCGAAATCGGGGCCAAAGTCATCGTCCGGCAGCGAGGAACGATCATCGTCACGACCGAAGAAATCGTCCTCGTCCCCGAAGTCAAAGTCATTGTTCGTATTGCGGTTCCGGTCGCTCATGCGTTTTTCCCCCTGTAGGTGACGCGGCAGAGATTATAGCAAATAGTAATTAGCCGAACACTTCCAGGTTCTCAAGCGGTACATTCACGGTTTCACCCGTGAGCAATTTGACCTGGGCGCAAAACACCCGCAATCCATTTTCCAGCATAACTGTATTTTGTGGTAAGTCTACCACTTCTCCCATATTCCCCGCAAAGTCCCCGCGTGTCAACCGTACCTGCATGTTGCGCTGCAACACGGTATCGATGCGCGCGGCGGGCGGGCGCTCGCCGGGGTTGATCGGCACTTTGACGATCACTTCCGGGCGGCGGGCTTCCAGCACGCCGGGCAGTACGCCGTCAATCGTCGCCTGCTGCCCCTGCAAGCCAACCAGGAATTGATAGACCGCGCCGCCCATGCGCTGCTGACCAAAGCCTTCGGTCAGCAAAATGGCGCGCGGACACGCCAGCGCCGCGTCCAGCAGTTCCGGCTCAATGCTCGGCGCGATGACACCTGCAATCTCCTGATCAACGATGACATCCAGACTCGCCGGGCGCAGCACTCGTTTGGTCACGACGATAGCACCGCGAAACGGCGACTCAAATTCCCCGCCATAGATGTGTTCAAGACCATCTTCCGGCTCCAGCTTGATGACGCCGATGCCGCGTCTGCCATTGCCCCACACACCCTGCATGACAGCGCCCAAGCCTTCGATGAGCGCGCCACGCCCGCGCCGGATTTCGACCACCTGTCCGCTCATCCCCGCCTCAACCTGCATCGGATCGCTGTGGGCACGCAGGAGGATGCGCCCAGCGCTGATGAAGGCAACCGTGCCGTCAATCGGTGAGCGCAGTCCCTTGCGACCGCGCTTGTCCTTGCTCGCCAGCATCTCGTTCTGGGTGACGGTATCGCCCACGCTGACCTTCAGCACCTTCTCGACATCTTCGACACTGCGCAGCTTCAACGCCTTGACGACATCCAGAATCGTGTAAGGGGCAGTCGATTCCCCGCGCGCCACGACCGTGCGCAGATCGACACGATCCCCGCGCGCGATCTCCAGAACGCCGCTTGCCTCGTTGGGCAGCAGGCGGTCACGGCGAAACGTCGCCTGCTGCAGCAGGTGGCGCTGCTCAGGAAAATAGGTTTCGTAGGTCATCAAACTCGTCCTTCTTTGCGGGGGCTGGCACTTCTGGCTGCTTCTGGGCGTCTGCGGGCTGTTCTTTGAAGCGACCGCGCACACGGCTCGCTTCTGCCTTGCGCACCTGCTCGTTCTTCGCCTGTGCTGGCTTGCGTTCGCGGCGTGGTGCCAGCGATTCGCGAACGCCCGGCTCGGGCTGTGCCGTCTTCTGCACTGCTTGCAGCCAGTCCGCCTGAATCGCGCGCACGGGGTCGCCCGTCGCCTGGGCGTACCAGTCAGGCAGCTGCTGCGCGCGTTCGGCAGGTGTGCGCCCGATGGGCAGCGGACGCCCGCGCGCATCACAGGT
>Ga0224723_1001474_pt1 | contig 14126 bp, 9 predicted proteins | sample Balambano_FR2_Me_FD_161647 | JGI IMG/M metagenome (GOLD analysis project Ga0224723, IMG submission 161647) | Freshwater sediment microbial communities from Lake Towuti, South Sulawesi, Indonesia - Balambano_FR2_MetaG | ecosystem: Environmental > Aquatic > Freshwater > Lake > Sediment | place...
GACAGGTACCATATTTTAGAGGCTTTTTTTGAAAGGATATACACGAATAAATACAGCGACAGTGCAGTAAAAAACCCAATCATGTTCGGGTTCGTTACATTGAGTACCATTCCAACCTGCCGAGGCAATACTGCAGTTATTGCTGCGGCGAGTACGCCAGCCCAATGTCCAAATAAAAGTCTCCCCAGACCATACATCACAACTATAGTGGCTGTAGAAATAACGCCCATAAATACCCAGGACGCATAGCTCAACGGATAGAGAAGCTCAAAGAAAATAAGCAAATAATAATACCACGGCCCAAAAGTAAATGCGCCTACCGATGAAAATGGGCCCAGAAGCGGAAGCTGGAACGTCCTTGCGCCGTTTATCGCCACCAGCGCATCACGCGTGCTATCAGTATCAAGCGCGATGCGTGCAGGAAAATCCCAAAAACGAAGCCCAAAGCCTATGAGAAGAATAAGGACCAGGCTCCCCCAATATACCAAAGGGCGATTAACGTACCTTTTCATTTAGACGTACTCCGTACATACCGAATGTATGCCGCTGCAAAGCGGGCTGAAGAAAATACAGCGAAAACAAGTCCCTGCCAACCATCCATTATCCCTTTCATAAGAAAGTAACTGTGTATGAATGTCTTAAGCGGCAGAACAACGATATAATATAACGATGTTTTCCCATCTTTCAGAATGTGGTCGTTGGCAAATTGTTCCGCCAAAAATGCGACATACCGCTTCCATCTGGAGTAATATTTTTCAAACGTCGGTGAGTCGTCATGGAGTAAATTCGACTGTAACCAACCGACTCTACCGTTCACCGTATACTGCTCATGCACATCACGACATGGCAGGTAAGCGCTTCCCCGCTTGAACAATCTGATGACACCATCAGGATATACTCCGCCTTTTTTCATGTATCTCCCAAGGAAATAATTACTTCTCGGAAGGAAAAATGCGACGTAGGGACCGGTATCAGTTCCTACCGCACCGTCACGCTGCTGCACGAGCTGTTGATGGCGAAGAAACAACGAACGCTTTGGCAAGCTATCCTGATAGAGACGCATCGTCTGTTCATCCATTGAGAGACACATTCGTATCTCATTAATAAGCTCGTTGCTAACTCTTTCATCAGCATCCAATTGAAGAATCCATTCTCCTTTGGCAGCATCATTACCCATCTGTTTGTTGATATGAAAATTAGTTTTGTTGGTGGTCGAGATGACGTGAGCGCCGTACTGTCTCGCAATTGCAACCGTCCTGTCTGTCGAATCTCCATCAACAATAATGATTTCGTCTGCAATCGGCTTCACCGATTCGAGGCAGGGACCAAGCGTGCGCTCCTCATTATGTACAGCGATTACAACAGAAAGTCGCAGCTTATGTTTAGGCATTCTTCCCTCTCCTGAAGATAACATATCCTCCTGCCCAGATACCTGCCGCCATGATCGAAGCTGCTGTCAGCACGTCGCTTACCAACCTCAATCGTGTATGAGTAAAGCGAATTTTCACCTGATATGTTCCTGGCTCCAGAGTAAAGGTAATCAGTCCGCGATGAGCCTGATTTTGAAACTCGATTGGAATCGACTGGCCATTTGCCTCTACCACCCAGCCTGGGAAATAGAGCGTATGCTCTACGACATATGCTTTTTCGTGTACGGTCAGTACATAATCCCTCTGTGTATGTGTTCTTGTCCCGATGGAAATGTCTGCTTTTCCGTCTACGACTTCAATGGGAGCAGGAGGACGCTCAAGCATGAAGCGCACAGACCAGATCGGCGCGCTTTCACCGGTATCTGTTGTACTGTCATAGATGCCAGTAAAGTAGGATTCAGGCTTGTTATCATAGGCTATCGGTACAAAATAATCACGCTGAAAGAAAAGTATACCTATGCATAGCAGTACATAGACAGCCACCTGGAACCGTTGTGGGATACATGACGCACACAGTGCAACTGCAACAACTGATGTGACTACGACGACACCTAGAAATCTCCATGGAAACTGAAAGTTTTGGAGAAGCATGACTCGTTCGTATATCCATGCTGATTGAGGAATCATAAGATAGATTGATACTGCTGTCCCAACCAAAGCGATAGCTCCCAGAACCCATCGTGGGTCAGACCGTTTCTTAAGAACAAATAGAAGTGGTAGACACGCAATCAATCCAATCCACTGAAATATACCAAACTGTTTCGTAAACTCGCCTGTCTGGCCATAGCTCCATGGTCCCCATATCATTTTGTCGATACTAATGAAACGGTCGACATATACTCCGGAAGTCACGATGTTTCTCAGAGTGTACTTCCCTTCCAGAAGTCCAGGTATCCAAAAAAACGCTGAGATACCAAATCCCAGCATGAGTGAAACGCAGTATAATGCTGCATCACGCAGTCTTTGTTTGCTCTGCCACACCAGATATCCTGCATAAACGATATACATTGCTACTCCAAATAACGCGATAGCATTATGAGAAATAACCAGAAGCCCGAAACTGAGTGAGGCAACAACGAGCCAGAGATGATTTCTGCCCGTTGAAAATCGATCATAACAATAGAGTGTCAGTGGTAAAAAAATGAACGCAAGGTTTTCTCCGATGTCGCCCCGTACATATACATCAACGAGCCGATACGGCGCAAGCGCATACAGTAGTCCGCCAACATATCCGGCAAATGCACCAAACACCCGCCTCAACCATAGAAACATCGTGATTCCAGACAAGACGATGCCCATCGCAAGCAGATATTTGTAGGAATCTACAAGCGATGCGCCAAGGGCGTGAAATGCTGAAGCGATATATGACGGAAGCGGATAGAGAAACTGCATTACGGAGTGCCCATACCCCCAATTCAGGTTACCTGCCCATCGCGGGATAACGGTTCCCTCGGTAAGATTCTGATAGAAATTAGCGATCCTCGCGACATGATCCTTGCCATCATGTGTGACAGGATATCCCGCATTGCGAAATAAATCAGATACAGAAAACAGAAGCATCAGGATAAACAAAAGCGGGATTAGTTTTTTGAGCATAGTCATTATTCCTTTATCTGTATTGTATGGTTATTTCCGGCTGGTCTCAACTAGTGAAATTGCCGGTGTTCCATCCGGATAACTGACAGTTTTGATTATATTCCCTTGCATGTCTGTCTCAGCAGTTACGACAAACAGTGCGTTTGGAATCTGTGCATCAGCATTCCTGTCGATATGTCTAAACTCGTATTTGCCGAAGCGTATTGTTTCTGCAAATCCTGCGGTCTTGTTGGCGCCTTGGTATAGCATGGGTGGGTATTTCAAATAAAACAGAAAAAACATATACGACTGGTCGAGGGGTTCACGGTTGGAAACAATAATGCGGTCGTAATTTGCCTCTCTACTGGCAACTTCTTGCACAATCTGTGCGTAGCCATACTGCCAGTCTCGGGCAGTAAAATAATTCAGTTGCACGAAGTATTGGTTGAGGTAATAAGCGAAACTGAACGCTACGACAAAACAGATCATCACCAGACTACCGAGTCGTATCCATGGTTGATAACGTGCGAGGACACCCCAGAGATACACTGCTCCTAGTCCGGTAAGGAGGGCATATGCAGGCACAAGCATAAGCGCTCGCACAGCGTGAGGAACTCCGCTTGTCACGCTTGCCGGTATCGGAGAAAGAAGAATCCACGCGGTAACCATCCATTTCGTCGAATTGGGGATGTGTTTCCCTCTATACAGGGCATAACACCCGATAAGAAGAATCGGCAACTGCCATAGATACAGGATTCCCATGCCGGGAGGATGATGGCGCGCAATATCTCCGGTGATAAACAACCAGTTCGGATTCCAATGCGAAAGATATTGTTCTATCACTTTCTTAGGGTACATGATCCTCCAGTTATCCATCAGCTGCACGATTGGGTCGCCTATGATTTGATTGTGGACATATCGCTCGCGAATCTGACGCGAGAGATCTGAATCAGGTGAAAGAATACTTACTCCCCGTGCGCGAGCAAGTGAATTTACATCGGTCAAGGTATTATGTATCAATGGAGCAGCTACCATAAGCCCCACTGCGATGGAAATGATGACAATCTTTCTATTGATAGAAAGTATCTCGCGCAGATAAATCAGCACTGATGCAGCAACCAAAAGCGGGGTAAATAATCGCATGCTCTGATACACGTACATACTCAGACATGCCGCGACAACCGCCGGCACCAGATACCAATTATTTCGCTGTGAAGCAAGAAGCAATACTGCAAACGCAACAACAAAAAACACTCCGACGTTGGACTCAAACGCGACGCGCGAAAACTGAATATGCCAAGGCATTATGGCAAGCGTCGCAGCAGAGAGAAATGCGATCACATTCCGCTTCGGATGTCCAGCAAACAATTGTCTGGCAAGAATATAAACGAGCAATACTGTCACGATACCAAGGAGTGCCGAGGGAAGTCGAACCGCCATCGGTGTCAGGCCGAATATCGTAACAGCAGGAATAGTCAGATATGCATATAATGCTGGCTTAAAATCGTCATACGACTGGAGAATGATCGGAAGAAACTTGCCGTATTCATCTCTTCCTGTCGACATCAGAGAGTATGCATTGTATCCGAGTGCAACTTCATCCCAATTTGGCGAAGGCGGCGTATTGCCAAGCTGCCAAAGTCTCAGGATTGCAGCCACCAATACTATCGCTATCACTGATATGATCTGTGTCATCTTCATAGTTGATAAATAACAATATATGGTTCACCCAACGGGGTGTATATCGTACGTTCTATCGTTTCTGGCTTCTGATAATCACCGTACCTACGTACCACTAAACGTCGCTTTCCGTCAGCCGGAAATGACATCGTATTGGTGAATACGTACTTGCCTAAGCGCTGTGGATTTACGAGTCCAAACTGATCTCTTTCTACTACAGACTGGCTTCTGAAATCAGAGACACTGAAGGGTCGATAAAACGCAGTGTATATCTGAGGACGACCGAGGTAGTTCTCGATGACTATCTCATCTACATTCGCCTCATGCTCTCTCACATATGTAATCGCTTCTTTATACCCTGTCTGCCATTCTTTTGCATAGAGATATGGATACTGACGAAACAACTTATACCCAAAATAGCTTACACTCACGCCATATAATACTGCGACAATAACTATACCCGCAGTATAAAGAAATAATGCCTTGCTTTTGCGCAGATACATACAGGAGTAAACTATTCCACAGGCGACAAGTATCTGTAACACCGGGAGCATACCAGCAATACGAAGCGCATGCGGTGTTTCACGCGCGACCGCTGCAGGGATGACAGCAATCAGACACCATACCGGCAGTAGTAGCCATGCGCGTCCTTCGCGTTGACGTATCAATACCAGCATCCCAACGATAAGAAACGGCAGTTCAATGAGATACAGTTGTCCCACATCCTGTATGGAAAATTTTGGATTTGTGTCTCCACTGATAAACAAAAAGCGGGGAGTGAAATGATCAAAGTAATGGGTGAGATATTCCATTGCATAGGCAACTCGACGATTGTTGAGAATAGTTGAATACCACGCTCCGTCATCATTGGCAATTTTTTGATTAGCGGTTTCGATAATCTCTGGATTAGAAAAAATATTTACTTCATTAAAACGTAATGATGCCTGTGGTGACAAAAGAAATGGAACAAGTGGAGCAACCAAAACGAAACCAACGACACTCGCGAGTATGCATTGCTTCCAATTCGATCGCACTGTTCTCCAGAAAATCAACGCACTTGCGATTGCCAGCAGCACTGAAACGATCCGTGCTGAATTAAATGTATAGAAAGACAATGCCCAGCAAACAGCAGTATGTATCAACAAAAACCACTGTTGCGTATTCGACCAGCGGACAAGCGTCCACATTCCGCAGACGATGAAAAATGTAGCAACGTTTGCCTCAAATGCAGCCCGCGAAAGCATGATATGCCATGGAGAGACCGCCATGATGCCCATCGCAACCAGTCCTAAGCTTCTTGTACTGCGTGGGAACAGTTCACGCGTCAGAGCATAGGTAAGTAAGACCGTGAGAACCCCGAAGAATGCGGAGGCAAACCGTGTAGAAAATTCGTTCACTCCAAACAGCCAGACAGGTATGACCGTCAGATATGCGTACATCGGTGGCTTGTAATCACCGAATGATTCGAGGAATTGCCATGGCAACAATACGCCATACTCATCCCTTCCATCTATCCCGAGAGTATAGGCGTTATACCCCCAGGACACTTCGTCCCATGTCAAAGGAACGTTTGTCCCCAACGAAAAAAAACGAAGAAATACTGCTACGCAGATAATAAAGACAAATAGTACACGATACCACATATTCTCTCTTTCGCTTCTTTCAGAATATCATATCAATCGCTCAGACGATATCGAATCAATGCGATAAGCGCCCGAACACCGTCGGGAATGGTACGCAACTTTTTCCCTTCGCGATACCCTCTAGGGTAAGTGCGGATGGTAATTTCAGCAAAACGAAGACCACTTTTGAGTAGCTTGGCCGTAAGCTCAGGCTCGATTGCAAAATCACGTGAGGTGAATCGCATATGCCTCAGAGCAGACCGGGGAAACAATTTGTAGCATGTCTCCATATCGGTAATCCATCTTCCGAAGAGTGCGCTTGTGATGAGACTAAGTATACGATTGCCGAAATAGTGCAGTAGAAAACGGGGAGTACGTTCATCTCTGGTGATATCCGGCCAACGATTAATTCTGCTTCCAAACACGACATCAGCCTTTTTTTCTTCACGGGCGGCAAGTAATCTGCATATATCAGTAGGATCATATTCAGAATCTGCATCTTGTATCACAATCCATTCGCCTGTTGCTTGTGCGAATGCACTCTGTAGCGCTGCTCCCTTGCCCTGGTTCGTTGTGTGCGTGATAAGTGCGGCATGCCCATTGCGATTGGCAATTGTTTTGCGGATTATTGAGGGCGTCATATCTGTTGAGCCATCATCAACAATAATGATTTCTTTACGATAGTTCTTCAGTTTCAATTCAGAAATCTTTGTGATCACGTCAGCAATTGTGCGTTCTTCATTATAGACCGGGATAATAATCGTAAGCAACGGGGACGTCATGACATTTCCTGCACAAACGGCGCAACGACGGACTTATCTGTGACAACTCTTGGTGTATCTTTACGCAGACTCCAAACGAGAGGCAACCGCATACACGCATCAAAAAAGCCTTTCAGGAAAAGCGTATCCTGTCCTTTGAGCGCATTGAAGAGATGGTAGGGTAGCCATAATAGGTGTGAAAACAACAGGTCCACATCGGTAAGGGTTGACCAGATAAAAAGAAACTGATTGCGATATGCTGTCTGAGTAACAGTTTTTTTGGTGAAAGAAGTCTTAATTGCTCCTTCCTCGTGCGCGTGAATGACGATACTTTTCGGCTCAATACAGACGCGATATCCTGCTTTTTGTGCACGATATGAAAGATCAATATCTTCCCAGTAAAATGGGTCAAGGAGTTCTTTGAGTCCCCCAAGCAACTTCCAGTAAGATATCCTGAACGCTCCGCTTCCTCCGCTCACCCACAGGGTGTCTGTTTTTTTGCCCAGTTCGCCTTTTGCATGTCGCAGCAGACCACGATGCCATCTTCCTATTCCCCGTCCGCGCAGTACAACGCCATCCGGTTCGATACTTTCATCAACACATCCGACCGCAAAAACCGACTGATCGGAAAAATGCGATATAAGCGGAAGAAGAAAACCTTTTTTGGGAGTGATATCGCTATTAAACAGCACGACAATCTCCCCGCGTGCGCTAGCGACGCCACGATTGACATTGGATGAAAAGCCGCTATTTGTCGGAAGCGTGCTTGCCAATACGCGTAAGGGGACTGAGGTCTTCGCATATGTCTTTGATAACTGAGACAGGAGCTCAAGCGAACCATCATGTGAGGCATCATCAGTGACGATAATTTCACACTTGAGAGTACGAGAAGCGACTGAAACAAGCTCGCTGTGTATCCTGGGAATGTTTTTCTCAAGCAAGTGCCTGCCGTTATAATTGGGGACGATGAGCGAAACGTACATAACTCTATACTACCATAGATGCACGCGAAACTCGACCGTATGTACACCGGGCGGAACCTCAACTGCCCTGAGCATACCGTATGCCTGATAGATTGGCCTATACTGACCATCCACTGTAGCAGTCCAGGTCGGATACCAGCTGTCTGTCAGCACCAGCATGCCGGGCCCTTCAGTATCAGTTCTAATTACCACACGAGATGAAGAATACATTAGGATTTCTGCACTCCCACTGCTCCACTCGCCCTGCGGGATATCTAGTCCGGGAGCTACTTTCTGAAGGTCAATCGCTCCTGTCGTAATATCTTTAATCATCTTTTCGCGTTGCGCATATCTGACTGTGGAGGGTACCATAAATGCACGGGGCATGACCTTATCTGTGCGATAGAGAATCGATTCCCCTTCTTTCATGACTTCAGTAAGTTCCGGATCATTCAATGGCGTCAAAGACAGTACATATCGTACTCCCAAGAGTGACATCAACGGACTGCTAAAACGTGATGGCGCGATAATCCGGTTAAACCCAAAAGGCGGGGCACTGTTGCCATCGCCTCGTTCTGAGGCAGCGATCATCTCTCCTGTTGCATAGAGATACAACGGATCGTAGCCTGAAACAGTAGCGATACGGTAGTACGATGCGATGTTGGGGAACAGAATGCGTTTATCTATCGGCATGACACGGTCATAGCCAGCATGCTCAGCGAGATATGTCAGTATGCGTGTCGAGGGATATACGTAGGATGCTCTTGATTCAGGGAGGAATTTTTCACTGTAACGGATACTGTCTGCACTTATCCATCCGATACATAAGACTCCGATAAGAAATGCCAGCCACTTACGGGATTGATCAAATCTGCCGACAACATAGACTGTGCATGTACAGAGTGCAAATACCCCTGCAATCAGCGATGAGTAGGTCAGATTTCTGACTGCAATCGACAATGATGTTGCATCAGAGGTCACGACTCCACTTCTCACTAACACCCATGCCAGACCCACAAGCCCAACCCCAACCACTGCAGCTGCACTCAAGAAACGGATACTCCTGATCGCCCGATCAATCCCTATTCCTGCAAGTAACGCAATTCCAAACCCGACAACAAAGAGTAACCGCGTAGGCTGTGCGCTATCAATAAACGGAATCTGCCAGATAAATGGTGCCATACCCAGCGGAGTGGGTAAAGCCATGGAAAGAGACAGGATAACGAGTCCTATCGCGTACCAGACGACCTTTCGTCTGATAGTGAATGCGCTGACAATCGAAAGTGAAAGCGCGATGATACCTGCATACCCTGAAAACTCGGCATAATTCCATACGCCCCAGTAATTTTGGGTAACAGGGTTGCCAAATATATCTGGAGAAATAAACATTAAGAGATGTGAATACGGCAAAAACCATGAAGGGTTTGATTGCCATGTAAGATCAACCGATCGGGCAGACTGACTGATCAATTCCAAAAGCGGATACCATTGTACACACGTCACTGCTCCTACTGTGAGATAGTGAACTATAACTGCAAGTGCGATATGCCACTGTCGAACACGCGCCATTAATAATATCGCCCACGAAACCGAAACGAAGAACACGTAGACAAATGTTTGCAAGTGTCCTGCAAAAAGCGAACAGGATAGTGAACATCCAGAAAGAAAAAGCCAAAGAATCGATTTTCTCAATGCAATATACCGATACAAACCAGTCAATGCCCAGGGCAACCAGAGTCCTGCATGGACCAGCGTGTTCCATTGCATCCATACTGTCGCAAAGCCCCCAAACGCATAGACTATCCCTCCTCCCAGTGCGCCAGTTTTACCGATGCCAAGCGTTCTCAGTAGAAGATACATCCCCAGTGCGGCAAGTAAAGGCTGTGAGTACACTAACACGCTCCATGCCTGCATAAATGGCATGACAAAAAATATTATGTTCAATGGGTACAATATTGCTGACTGGTGATTCGCAAGAAGCGGCATACCTGCCAGCACATATGGATTCCAGAAAGGAAGCTCTCCCTGCTTCAGTGCCTCAATTGCGAGATGTCTCCATGGATATTGCTGCTGCACCGGATCAGTTGTCAGAGGATTTACGACAGGTACTCCACGCGGAAACTCAGCTGCATAAAAGTCCCTGAACGGATGATACATCCCGACCAGTGCATCCGCAGGGAGAGGAACAGTACCGCTTATCATACTTCCCCGGGCCACATAGGCAACAATCAGTACGATACACAGAATTGGCCAGAAACGCAGAAAAAAACTCATATCATGACATCGGCAATAGTGCGTAAACAGGCATCTGTCGAAAAATCCAATGAACGTTTGTGAGCAGCCTGACCCATACGCAGTCTCATTGTGGGATCTTTCATCAGCTGAAGAGTCGCTTGTATACAAGAGTCTTTCGTCTTCCAAAGAACACCTGTCTCGCTCGTCACAATTTCCTTTTGACCTCCTGCATCAATCACCACCGGTACACAGCCGGTACTCATCGCTTCTACAGTTGCTATACCGAAATGTTCCGCGAGGTGAGGGTGTGCTTGAAGATCTTCTCCATACCCACTTGCATGCCAGAATAAAGACGCCTCTGCATAGTGTTTCCATATTTGCTCATACGTGATATTGACGAGCAGTTCTACGCCAGCAGTATCTGCCTTCTTTTTCAACATACTTAATGCTCTCTCATCGCGAGATGTAGTACTACACGCGATAGTATACTTCCACCCTTTTGCTTCAGTGCGGGTTACCAGCGCCTTCCAAAAATCGATGAGTGAAAAGAATTTTTTGAAATCATTTCCATCCTCTCCCATGCGAAGCCTCCCGACTGAAAGGATACTTTTTTTCTTGTGTGTGGAGATTCTGCCGATGGTGACAGGAGGGTAAATAACTACTGATTTCTCAGAAAAAAGACGCGGAATATGCGAAGCGGTAAACTTAGAATTACACACAACGGCTTCAACTCTGCTTAATTTGAATTTTTCCATGACTGAGAATGTACGCTCTCGCAATGGCTGCTGGATGTGCAGATATAACCGTTTGGCTGCAACAAGAGGAATACTCCCATCACTGAGAATACACATCCTGTCATATGGAGTAGTCGCAATCAGTCGTTTCAGAAAAGTAGAACCGGAAGCAAAGACGTTTGGTACAGGAGTAAGTCCATATGTGTCTATGCCAAATCGTCTCAGAGATGCGTCGATATCCTGAGGATGATCCCAAAAGACATCGACCGGACCGTCTTGAGCAAATGCCCGGGCAACAGTAAGCATGTATTTTTCCCCTCCGCCATGATCGTCCATATAGGGATCGTAGATAGCACTGCGCATAAAAAGATTGTAGCAAGTTTAGGCTCGATGTGGTATGGTAATCATATCTATGGATCTAAGTGTAAATCCAGTGTTGTTTTATATCCTTTACATCTGGTCTATCGTGTGGAAAGGACTTGCGCTTTGGCGGGCAGCCAGGTCAGGACAACGTAACTGGTTTATCGCGATGCTTGTGATAAATCTACTGGGAATTCTTGAGATTGTGTATCTCTTGTTCTTCGCGAAAGACAAACTACGCCTCTCAGACCTCATGCCAAAGAAAAAATAACCCTTTGAATATTTTGTACTTTTTTCGTATGTCACGCACACGAGTTGATACACTGGTAGAACGTGAAGCCTGCAAAGGCTGGATTGCCACAGTATTTCAATTTAACATACCAGGTCCGAGACTCATGTAGATGTTTTTCTTGCATAAAAACATACGATCATTATCCCAATCAACCCGATGGTCGCACCGATAATCCCCCAACGGAAACTTTCAGGTTCATAACGAAATACTACTTCGCTTGTTCCCGCTGGAACTGCAACTGCCCTGAAGGTAGTATTGGCTCGAAGAACGTCAGTTTTTCTGCCATCTACATATGCATACCATCCAGGGTACCAGGCATCAGAAAGATATAATAATGAATCACGATCAACATTGACGGACACCTGAACAGAATTGGCAGTATATCGCGTGATCTTCGCTGCATCATCGGATACCATAAACGAATTCCCGTTGATCATACCAGGATCATTTTCGAGAAGAATAGAATTTCTTCTGTCGAACGAGCTGGAATACAATCTGTTGAGCGCTTCAGTTTGATCATGAATAATTTCATACTGACCTACCAGAAATGCACGCGGATAGACCGCATTGTTCGCAAGTATACGATAGGAGTCGTCATTCCATAATTGCACAAGCGCATCTTCCGGATACGTCCAGTACGGATACGTCCACGGAAATCTGCCATCGCTCTCTTTATGGATCACATATCGTGCTCCAAGCAGTTGTAATCCTTCATACCCATACGCACCTCCTCTGGGAAACTGTACCACTGATCGAGAACTATCTTCCAGTGACCCTCTAGCGGTATATGTGACCCATTGACCGTATCGACGAATATAGAGTGCATCATACCCTTCGATAAGCGGAGCCTGATACCACACGCCTACCTCGGCTCCGAGATTGCCTATTACACGGGATTCATCCTTCAGATTCTGATATACATTCATTACTGGAGTCTCTATAAATGCCATCGATACCGGATCGAACGGTTGCCATTTGGTCGTAAACCGAAGCATATCGAAACTCGTCATCACAACCAATAACGCAGACAATAGAAAAATGCCTATGGCAACTTGACGAGTCCGTATGATCGCAGCACTGATAAACACCGCTATGATTACACTAATAAGCATCGCAGTTGGAAGCAATGCGTTTGATCGTGCGATAAGGTAGGTATCTTCTGAGAGTCCAAGCCGTAAACCGATCACTCCCCACAGGATCGCTACTAATGCGGAAGCGATAACGATCGGCGACCACGAAAATCGCCTCGCGTGGATCTCTCTGACGATTGCATCATACCCGAACGCGATACATGCAGATAAAGCGAATGACGCGAGTACGATAGCACGACTTGCTGCACTTGTAGACAATCCAGGAATTTTCAGTGCAACCATAACATCGACCAGATACGTAGGATACGTTAACCACAGACCTCCAGCGAGGAGTATCAACGCATAGATATGATATACATTTGCTTGTTTTCTCATTATTCGTGAGACGATAAACCATACCCCACTGAGCGCAAGCACTAAGCCAACTGTACCGATAAATCCATTCCATTCAGCATAATGCCCGAACCAGTCATTGCGTGTCACCGGATGTCCATACACGTCTGGCGCGATAAACGTCAGCAAATTCTGCCACGGAATTACTTCTACTTTCGCGAAAAGATTACTTCTGAGTGACTGTCCATACGCTTCGATAGTCGGGAGAAGTTGTATAAGCGACATACTCATTCCACATATGACTCCGCACGTTATTACCCCGGTAATCCTCCACATCCTGCTTGTTATTCCACGCAACGCAATGTATGCACCTACTCCGATCAGATAGTACATACTGATCTGAAAATGTCCACTGAAGAATGAGAGTGGCACTGTAGCTGTTGTCACTGCAATATACCGCACCTTTCCAGTCTGGAAAAATGATTCAATTGCATATAATGCATAAGGCAGCCAAAGAATAGCGTAAGTCAGAGTTGCATATCCCATCCAACATGTGATAAATCCGCAAAACATCCAGCTGATACTGCTCAGCAGCGACGCAGTCTGAGATTGTCCTATCCTGCGAGTCCACAGATACATCCCGATACCTGCAAACAGCGGTGCTAAGAGCACAAGAAGCGTCCACGCATCAAAAAAAGGGAGGATAAAGAACAGCAGATTAAAAGGAGTAAACACTGCTGACTGATAGTTTGCCAGATGTGGCGTACCCGAAAAACTATATGGATTCCACAACGGCACTTCGCCTGACTGCCACGTACGAATCGTATGCATCTTCCATGGGACAATCTGTCCAATCAGATCGGGCATTGCGGCATTTTTTACCGGTCCAGCAAATTGGCCATAGGCGCTCCATGGTGCAAACGTGTTGACCTGGTAGTCTGAAGGAAACGGTGTTGCACGCGCTCCATAATACGGCGCTGCAAAAAACAGCCATACAACAATAAGTATAAGAACCGGATGAATAATCCGACGAATACTCTCAATGACCATA
>Ga0224723_1001475_pt1 | contig 14125 bp, 14 predicted proteins | sample Balambano_FR2_Me_FD_161647 | JGI IMG/M metagenome (GOLD analysis project Ga0224723, IMG submission 161647) | Freshwater sediment microbial communities from Lake Towuti, South Sulawesi, Indonesia - Balambano_FR2_MetaG | ecosystem: Environmental > Aquatic > Freshwater > Lake > Sediment | place...
ATCGCGAACACCATTTACTACCCGGCCCTGCTGCTGATCGAATGAGTTGCCGTTAAACTGCTGCGCAAACAAATTCGCGCCCAGCGAAGGGGCCAAAGCTGCCAGAGCACTGCTCTTTTGAATTTGGTTGATAGCGAGCTGGTTGCGCTGCTGGCCGAGGGTAACGCTGTTGCGCAGAGCGATGCTGATGGCCTCGTTAAACGTAAGCACACGTGGCGTGGGCTGCTGTGCAACGGCTGCTCCGCAAGCCACAAGCATCAAAATGATTAGAAGGTTCATCGGTTTAGAAATTTTTATGGCGTTTGGTTTGCTTCGTCCGACTGTATGGCGCCATCGACTATGCGCACAATGCGCTTGCTGCAACGGGCGTTTTCTTCAGCATGCGTTACCTGGATGATGGTAATGCCTTCCTGGTTTAGTTTCTGAAAAATATCCATGATCTGTTTGCCTTGTTCGCTATGTAGGTTGCCGGTGGGTTCATCAGCCAATAGCAGCTTGGGTTGCCCTACAATGGCGCGCGCTATGCCTACCAACTGCTGTTGCCCACCGCTCAGTTGCTCGGGAAACAAGTCTTTCTTCGCCACGATGTTGAAGCGGTCCAGCAGATCAGCCACCAGGCTCTTGCGCTGGCTGGCGGCTACGCCCTTGTAAAGCAACGGTGTCTCGATGTTTTCATACACGGTGAGTTCATCAATAAGATGATAAGCCTGAAAAATGAAGCCGATATAATTTTTGTGCATCTCGCTCTTCCGTTTTTCGCGGATTTTGTGCACCGGCTCATCAAAAAAGTAGTACTCGCCTGCCGAGGGCTCATCCAGCATGCCGATAATATTGAGCAACGTAGACTTACCCGAGCCGCTGGGCCCCATGATGGTAACAAATTCGCCCTGCTGCACGTGCAGATCGACACCTTTCAGGATAAACGTGCGCTGGAAGCGCGAATCTACATACTTGTCGAGGTTTTGGAGTTTAATCATAGCGGGTCAACCTTCTAGCCAAATTTGGTGCCACAGGCTGACCGTGGGTATAAACGAGCAAACCAGCCACGTTTTGAATAACTAGGTGTTCGCCTTCGCAAAAAGGTGTCCGAAATCGGATGGCTTGCAAACCCGCCAAGCTCAAAAAATAATTGGATACAAAATAATATCTACCCTTCGGTTCATCACCCGCCCCTGCCACGAATCGTTACGATAAACGGGATTTTCGAGCCCCCAGTCTTTGATGGTGATGGCCTCGTCAGGAATGTTAATCGATTGCAGCAGGCTGTACACGGCTTTACTGCGCATTTGCGACAACCACTCGTTGTACTGTTTGCCACCAATGGGATCGGTATGGCTGATGAGTTGAACCTTGTACTTCTGCAAAAGGTTCGGGATAGAATCAAGCCATTGACTCAGCTGGTGCGCCTGGGCCTCATCGATGTACCAGCTGCCACCATCGAAGTAGATGCTTTTTCGCAGTTCTCTCTGTTGGGCGTGCGCCACCGCGGCTATGAGAAAACAGAAAAAAAATACCGCGCGCAACATGGCCTAGTAGTCAGGATGGCGCGGGGCATTGCCCAATAGAGCCTCGATTTTCATCATCACCTCGGGCGTAAGGAGTTGCTGCACCTCCAGCGCCCTGAAGTTCTCTTGCAGTTGCGATGTTTTGGAAGCACCGAGAATGACCGTGCTCACGTTCTGATTCTGCAGGCACCAGGCAATAGCCAGCACAGGCATCGACACACCAAATTCTTTCGCAAAGGCGGTCAGCTTTCGCGCCCGGTCCAGGTTGGCTTCGGCCAGTGCAGCATCTTTTAGCCAATCCATGCCCAAAATACTGAGCCGTGTGTCGCCCACGAAGCCATCGTTGTATTTACCGGTAAGCACACCGCTGGCTAAAGGCGACCATATCGTGGTGCCCAGGCCGATATTTTTATAGATCTGCGCATACTCCACCTCTACTTTGTGGCGCTCCAGCATGTTGTATTGAGGCTGCTCCATTGCCGGGCCAATCAGGTGGTTCTGTTTGGCAACCATGTGCGCTTCCATGATCTCCTGTGCGCTCCATTCGCTCGTTCCCCAATACAAAATTTTGCCTTGCTGAACGAGGTTGTGCATGGTCCACACAATTTCTTCCATCGGCACGGCCTTATCGGGGCGGTGACAGAAATACAAATCGAGGTACTGCAGTTGCAGGCGTTTGAGTGCCTGCTCGCAGGCCTCTACAAGGTGCTTGCGGCTTAAACCGCGCTGGGTGGGCTTCGCATCTTTGCCCAGGTAGCCAAAAAACACTTTGCTGGATACGAGGTAGCTGTCGCGATCCCATTTTTTCTTTTTCAAAATCTCGCCCATCACCAGCTCTGAGCGGCCACGGGCATAGATTTCGGCATTATCGAAAAAATTCACCCCATGGTCATAAGCCAGCGTCATCAACTCTTCGGCCGTGGTGTCGCCAATTTGTTTACCAAACGTAAGCCACGACCCGAGCGAGAGCGCGCTGATTTGAAGACCGGATTTACCAAGACGTCTGTATTCCATAGAATAAAACAAAGGTTTTTCGAATGTACATTCCTTTCAGCCTAACCACGCTACGGGCCAGAAAGTTTTTCCGCCATAGGGATTTTCAGACAGGCAACAGCGGGATTAAGTCGCTGAGTTGGCTGGCCTCGCTTGCAAGTGTGTGGTGCCTGCAGCGTTTAATGGGCGGAAACCTGAATGCAATACTCGATTTACACTTCATAGGGCCATGATGTGCCATTAAGGCTTTTGCCCTTCAAACTGCGAACGCACGCTTGCGGGGACGTTGCAATTGTCGCGGTTGCGGGTATCAGTCAGGTGGAAGATTTTCCATTCACCGTTAGCATCGCGGCTCAGGTGAAAGGCGTCTACCCCGCAATGCGAAAACTTTTTTCCGATATAGAAGGCGTAGCTGGCCCACACCTGGGCAAAGTTTCCGTCAGTCTGCACTCTCACATCCCAGATGGGTTCGCTCCACGGCTCGGCATGAGGTGTGCCCACCGCGGCAAGAAATTTTTTAATGGAATACTCGCGGCCCAGTCGGCTTCCCGCTGGGTTGGTGCTGAGGGTGACCATCGACACTTCATTGGCAAAAGCTGTCCGCACCACGGCGCTGTCGCCCAGGTTCATCCCGCGAACAAGTGTGAGGATGGGCGCGAGTATCGCCTCGCTTTCTGCTGCCGACTGCGCGCGCACCGCAGACACCGCCAGGAGGCCAACGACAAAAAAGAAAAAGTACTTATGCTTCATAACGCAAGTAATGGGTTGTGATGACCTCTGAAAAGCTGCGCCCATCAGGCCGCAGCCGCACGTGCTGGTTTTCGCGATTAAAGTCTTAATTTAGCCAGATAAAGTTCGATAACAATGAGGCCAACGCCAACAAACAGACTCTATCAACTGATTGGCATCGTAAAAATATTGTTGCTGGTACTGGGTGGCTACACCACGCAGGCCGATCCGATTGATAGTCTGGAGAATGCATTAAAGTCAGCCCAAGGCGATAAGAAGGTAAAAACACTCAACGAATTGTGCCGGGCCTATATGCCATTCGATCCCGTAAAGGCCATTACCTACACGCGCGAGGCACTATCGCTCGCGCTCGAAATAGATGATAAAAGAGGCCTGGCTGCTTCGTACAACAACCTGGGCGTGGCGTACAGCAACCAGGGCGCACTCGACAAGGCACTGGAGTACCACTTGATCTCGCTCAAAATCAATACCGAGTTGGGAAACAAAGAAGGCATAGCCTCCTCGAAGGGCAACATCGGCAAAATCTATTCGATCAAAAAAGACTATGGCCAGGCGATGAAGTATTTTGAAGAATCGCACAAGATGTTTACCGAGCTGGGCGACCAGCGCAACATTTTCGGCACCATGAACAACCTGGGCAATCTGCACAACGACCTGCAGCTCTATGAACAAGCGCTTAAATATTATTCGCAGGCGTGGCAACTGAGCGAGAAAATGGGCAAGCCGCTGCTCGACCCCCTGAGTAACATTGGCAACTTGTACTTCCGCCAGGGTAACTACCAGCGGGCGGTAGACTATTACGATCGGGCCTTGGCACTTTCGCGGGCAGCCAACAGCAAAACCGATGTGCTCAACATCACCGCCAACTTAGGCGAAGTGTACAGTCGCGCGGGGCGCGCCAAGGAAGCCCTGGATTATTTAACCGAAGCGTTGGCGCTAAGCCGTGAACTACAGGCCCATATTTTTCAACCACAGATATTAAAAAGCATCGCTGCCTGCTATGCCTCGCAAGGAAAAACCAAAGAAGCCTACGAAACCATGCTGGAGTATGACAAGGCAAAAGAAAAAATATACGGAGAAGAGAGCACGCGCAAAATAGCACAGATGGAAGTAGCGCTCGAGTTGCAGGAAAAGGAGCGCGAAATGGAAGCACTGAAAAAAGACGATGCCATCAAAACGCTTCAACTGCGCAACACGCAGGTGGTTGTTACCGCTTTTGTTCTTGGCCTGATTGTGCTGATTGCGGGAGCAAACCTTTTTTTCTTAAAACGCAAAAACAGCGCACGCTAAGCTCATGACGGTACCTGAAGCGGAAAAGTTACTGCTGTCCATGACCGATAGCGCCAGCCTGCTGCGCCATATGCGCACCGTGCAACTGGTGATGGAGGCCTATGCGGAAAAAAATGGCGAGCCGATAGAAGAGTGGTCGGTAGCCGGATTGTTGCACGATGCCGACTACGAAAAGTATCCCGATCAACATCCGCGCATCATTGTGGAAAAGTTGCGGGCGCTGGGGGAGCAAAACATTGCCCATGCCATCTCGGCCCACTATACCCGATGGAACGTGCCGCATGAATCGCTGCTCGACAAAACGCTGCTGGCCTGCGATGAGTTAACCGGGTTTATTGTAGCCTGCGCGCAGGTGCGCCCCGATGGTATTGCCGGCCTGGAGCCCCGATCGGTGGTGAAAAAACTCAAAGACAAAAGCTTTGCCGCCAAAGTGGATCGCGATGAAGTGTACAAGGGTGCCGCGTTGCTGGGTGTGGAGTTGACCGAGCATATTGCCTTCATAATTAGCGTGTTGCAAAAACACCGAGCCGAGTTGGGTATTTGAATGCCGCTGCCACTCTTTTTTCGAAGCTCCTGCCTTCCATAGCTCACGGAAATGACCTACATTTGAATCGCTTAAAACAGACGCATATGTTTAATCAAGTTGTCGCAGACGGAGCCAATCTCTTCGTCATCATTCTGGCGGTTATTGTGGGTTTTGCCTCTGCCCTTGGCTACATCGACTATCAAAAAACCACCAAGAATCAGCAAAGGCCGGAGTAGCGGGTATTGCCTGTGCGCTGCCAAGCAATAGGCAAAGATAGTACAACGTGCAGTGGCGTTTACAACCGCCTGACAAGCATTCTTTACGGATTATTTTACCACGTTAATCTTCAGCATGTTGGTACGATTGCGCTCATGTATCGGCATACTCGCCAGGCTGATAAAGATGTCGCCTGGCTTCACGTGCCCTTCATTTTTCAAAAGTGTGTTGATATCGGCAATCGTCTCATCGGTGCTGTTTTGCTTTTCGTAGTAGTACGCGCGGGTAGCCCACACCAAATTGAGGGTGTTGAGAATGGCTTTATTGCCGGTGAACACAAAAATGTTGCAATTGGGCCGATGCGATGACGACTTGAAGGCGGTGTAGCCCGAGGCGGTCATGCCCACAATAGCTTTTGCACCTACTTCGCGGGCCAGCTTGCAGGCCGCCAGCACAAGGCTGTCGTTAATAAAAATGGGAGAGGCCGGATCGGGCTCACGAAATTTGTAGTAGATGTCCGCCTGGCGCTCCACCGAGCTGATGGTGCGCACCATGCTGCGGATAACTTCCAGCGGATACTTACCCGCGGCTGTTTCGGCCGACAACATCAGCGCATCGGCGCCATCTACCACTGCGTTGGCTACGTCATTGGTTTCCGCGCGCGTGGGGCGCGGGTTTTCGATCATGCTCTCCATCATCTGCGTGGCAACAATCACCGGTTTGCTGTATTTGTTACATTTCTCGATGATCATTTTCTGCACCATGGGCACCTCTTCCATCAATATCTCCACGCCCAGGTCGCCACGGGCCACCATCACAGCATCGGTGGCCTGGATGCACCCGTCTATATTCTCCAGCGCCTCAGGCTTTTCTATTTTTGCCACAATGCGCGTGGTCGACTTCTTACTGTCGATGATGAACCGCAAAATCTCCAGGTCTTTGGGTTTGCGCACGAACGATAACGCTACCCAGTCCACATTATTCTTCAGGCCAAACTCCAGGTCGGCCAGGTCTTTTTCGGTAAGCGAAGGAGCCGACACTTTCGAAAAAGGTAAGTTGATGCCCTTGCGTGACTTGAGGGTTCCGCCATATACCACTTCGCATAAGACATCGGTATCGCCCCGCACCTCTTTTACTTTCAATTCAATCTTGCCGTCATCAATCAGCACCATGTCGCCAAGCTTTACGTCTTGCGGTAAATTTTCGTACGAGGTGCTCACTATTTCGCGGGTGCCTTTGAGTTGCCGCGTGGTAATAATAATTTCGTGGCCGGGTTGTAACACCACTCCGTCTTCCACTTCGTTTACACGTATCTTCGGCCCTTGTAAATCCTGCAGCAGGGCTATATGCGTGCCCAACTCGGCATTGAGTTCGCGTACCGCATCGATCACTTTTTGATGATCCTCATGTTTGCCGTGCGAGAAGTTGAGCCGGAACACGTCAACACCTTCTTTAATGAGCGCACGCAGCATCTCTTTGTTGTTTGACGCGGGCCCAACGGTGGCCACGATTTTGGTTTTGTTGTATGATATTCGCTCCATATAATGTCAGAGGATAAAGAACAAAGAGTAACACGGGCCAGGGCTGGCAACGTTAAGCGGCATAGCGATTAAAAAATAAAAACTTCTTTTGTTTTTAGGGCCGCTAAAGGTATAAAAGCCGACAATGCTATGGAAGGAATATCGCGCAAGAGTTCATGCAATCGATTGCCCGCCTCATGGGTGCCGTCTTTCACGTAAAAAATATAATCCATGTGCTGAAACTCGGGTACCAGCGCCTCCCGTTCCTGGTCGGTAGCCCTGTTTCTAAAGAGGCTCATGCGCACCACGCCACTGTCGTGTGTAAAAACGGTGTAGCGTAGTACTCCACCTTTCACCGGCACGATTAAGTCATCTTGTTTTTGAAGGCCTATGTGGAGCGCCTGGTTAAGTTCCCACGCCAGTTTGTAGCCGCGCGCTGACGAAATAATTCCCCACAGCGTAAAGTCGTCATCATAGGAAATTTCTAACCGCTTTTTCTTCATGGGCAGGGGATTGGGCGCCCCTCACGGCCAATGTAAAAAGTTTGCCAATATTGCGCCAAATCTCTTTCTTTGCACTGCTTTTTAAACATTCTAAACCTTACAAACATGTCTGAAATCGCACAAAAAGTAAAACAGATCATTATCGACAAGCTGGGCGTTGAGGAATCGGAAGTTACCCCCGAGGCGAGCTTCACCAACGATCTGGGCGCTGACTCGCTCGATACTGTGGAACTGATTATGGAGTTCGAAAAGGAGTTTAACATCTCCATTCCAGACGATCAGGCCGAGAACATTGCCACCGTAGGCCAGGCGATTTCTTACCTCGAAGAAAACGCCAAGAAATAACCCTGAGCTGCTTCGCTTACTCACCTTCTTTGTATGACTTTTAAACGCGTAGTAATTACCGGTGTTGGCGCGCTCACCCCGATTGGTAACACTTTGCCCGAGTATTGGGAAGGGTTGCGAAACGGCCGGAGTGGTGCTGCCCCCATCACCAAGTTTGACACTACCAGGTTTAAAACCAAGTTCGCCTGTGAAGTCAAAAATTTTGACCCGGAGAAGTTTATAGACCGCAAAGAGGCACGCAAACTTGACCCTTTTGCGCAGTACGCCATGGTGGTGGCTGATGAAGCCATTAAAGATGCAAACCTGTCGATAGCCGATACCAACCTGGATCGCGTAGGCGTGATCTGGCGCTCGGGCATCGGGGGGTTGCTCACTTTCCAGGAAGAAATGCGAAGCTTTGCCGTGGGCGATGGCACACCACGCTTTAACCCGTTCTTTATTCCAAAGATGATACCCGACCTCAGCGCGGGGCACATCAGCATTAAGTACGGCTTTCGCGGGCCCAATTACGTAACAGTGTCGGCTTGTGCCTCTTCCACCAATGCCATTTACGATGCCTACACCTTTCTGAAACTTGGTAAAGCAGATATCATCGTGTCGGGTGGGTCAGAAGCGGCCGTATGTATTGCGGGTGTGGGGGGGTTTAATGCCCTGAAGGCGCTCTCTGAGCGCAACGACTCGCCTGAGACAGCCTCGCGCCCTTATGATAAAGACCGCGATGGCTTTGTGTTGGGCGAGGGTGCCGGTGCGCTCATTCTGGAAGAGTATGAGCATGCCCGGAAGCGGGGCGCCAAAATTTATGCTGAGATCATCGGGGGCGGCATGTCGGCCGATGCTTACCACATTACTGCGCCCCACCCTGAAGGTCTGGGTATTATTAGTGTGATGAAAGCTGCCCTGGAGGAAGCCGCCATTCAACCCGATGAGGTAGATTACATCAATACGCATGGCACCTCTACCCCGCTGGGCGATGTGGGCGAGATCAAAGCCATTCAAAAGGTGTTTGGCGACCATGCTTACAAAATGAACATCAGCTCAACCAAATCGATGACCGGCCATTTGCTGGGCGCAGCAGGGGCTATCGAAACGATTGCGTGCCTGCTGGCCCTTCAAGAGGGGGTGATCCCTCCTACTATCAATCACTTTACTGACGACCCCGAGCTCGACAGTGCGTTGAACCTCACGTTCAACAAAGCACAACACCGCCCGGTAAATATTGCGCTGAGCAACACCTTCGGGTTTGGTGGCCATAACTTTTCCATCTTGCTGAAGAAAGCAGAGTAAAAGTGTGGGCCTTAATAAAAACCAAGGGCAGTTCATCCAAAAAAGAAGACGAAAAATTAATTGCCGCCATCAAAACTATTGGGGGCTTTACCCCCTCCAACCTGGCGCTATATAAACTTGCTACCCTGCACAGTTCGCGTGCGCGCGAAGGCGTGGACGGCTTCCGCGAATCGAACGAGCGGCTGGAATACCTGGGCGATGCCATTCTGGGCGCAGCCGTAGCCGACTACCTGTTTAAGAAATACCCGTTTAAAGACGAGGGCTTTCTCACCGAAATCCGCTCGCGCATCGTAAACCGTGAGTCGCTCAACCAACTGGCAAAAAAAATCGGCATCAATGCCATTGTGCAGTTCGATCACAAAAACGTGCAACTGCAAAAAGTTATCCTGGGCAACACCCTGGAGGCATTGGTGGGTGCCGTCTATCTCGACAAAGGTTTTTTACGGTGTAAAAGATTTATTATCGATAAGCTGATACAGCCCTATTTCGATCTGCAAGCGGTGGTTAACCTGGAGGCCAACCCAAAAAGCAAAGTGATTGAGTGGGCTCAGCGCCAAGGCAAGGAAATTCGTTTCGACATCCTCGAAGAAAAAAAGGGGCGCCACAACCGCGAATTTTCCGCACAGGTATTTCTGGCCGATCAACCTTATGGCCTCGGTTATGGTTATACAAAAAAGAAAGCCGAGCAGGATGCTGCACTCAAAACCTGCCAGATGCTGAATATCTAACATGGCCACAGCCGCAAGCTTTGCATCCTCCACCACGCGCCTGGCGGGGGCCGCCCTAAACCAAACTCCGCTGGACTGGGCCGGCAACCGCGCCAACATTTTGGCGGCCATTGCTGCGGCAAAAGAAGAATCTGCTTTTTTGTTGTGCCTGCCCGAGTTATGCGTAACCGGCTATGGCTGCGAAGACCTGTTTTTGAGTGACTGGGTGGCGCAGCGCGCCTGGCAGGAGTTACTGCAAATTCGCCAGCACGCTGATACCCTTGTAGCCTGTGTTGGCCTGCCCCTCCGCATGCAGGGCATCACGTACAATGGCGTTGCAGTGCTGTACCAGAGAAAAATTCTCGGCATCAGCCTGAAGCAAAACCTGGCACGCGATGGAGTTCATTACGAACCACGCTGGTTCACGGCGTGGCCGCCCGGGCGCACCGTGCAGTGGCAAGCGGCTGACGAAGTTGTTTCCGTAGGCGATTTGGTTTACGAAGTGGAGGGCGTGCGCTTTGGGTTTGAGATATGCGAAGACGCCTGGCGCCCGGAGCGGCCGGGGCACTCGCTGTATGCGAGGGGCGTGCACCTGATCGTTAACCCCAGCGCGAGCCATTTTGCACTGCAAAAAAGCGCCCTGCGCGAAAAGTTAGTTACCAACAGCTCGAGGCAATTTGATTGCACCTACCTGTATGTTAATGCACTGGGCAACGAAGCCGGCCGCATGATCTACGATGGCGATGTGATCGTGGCACAACGCGGCCGCCTGCTGGCCAGCGGGGCGCGCCTGCAGTTTGGCCCCATGGCCATTACCAGCACCAACGTTGATGTGCACAACACTGTGCCCGCTGACAGCGTAAGCGGTACGACAATCCCGACAAACGAAGAATTTGCGCAGGCAGTGGCGCTAGGGCTATTCGACTATTTGCGCAAAAGTCGTGCAAAGGGCTTTGTGCTCAGCCTGAGTGGCGGTGCCGACTCTGCCTGCTGCGCGGTGTTGGTGAGCGAGATGGTGCGCAGGGCATCGCGATACCTCGGCTGGAAAGCATTCTGCGAGCAACTTGGCATCGGGCACGTGCAAACACAGCGCGAGGCCGTACAAACCCTGCTCACCTGCGCTTACCAGGCCACGGTAAACTCATCAGCCACCACCTTGGAGGCCGCGCAAACACTGGCTCAGTCTATGGGTGCAGTATTTCATTATTGGCGTGTGGCTGACGAAGTAAAAGGCTATCAAGCCAAAATAGAAGAGGCCCTGGGGCGTACCCTTGAATGGCAACAGGATGACATTGCCCTGCAAAATATTCAGGCCAGGGCTCGCTCGCCTATTATCTGGATGCTTGCCAACATCAACAAGGCGCTGCTGCTCACCACCAGCAACCGCAGCGAAGGCGATGTGGGTTACGCCACTATGGATGGCGACACCAGCGGCAGCCTCGCCCCCATTGCCGGCATCGACAAACCGTTCATACGCCAATGGCTGCGGTGGGCAGAGCGCGACCTGGGATACACCGGCCTGAGCCTGGTAAACAACCTCGAGCCCACAGCCGAACTACGCCCTGCAGAACGCCAGCAGACCGATGAAGCCGACCTGATGCCTTATGACGTGCTGGTGGCGATTGAAAAACTCGCCTTTGTGGAGCGACTATCGCCCGTGCAGGTATATCAGAAACTGCGTAGCGAGTATGATGCGGAAAGCCTGAAAAAATACATCAAGAAATTCTTTGTGCTGTGGGCAGCTAACCAGTGGAAACGCGAACGGCTCGCGCCCTCCTTTCACCTGGACAGCCTGAACGTAGATCCTCGCAGTTGGCTGCGCTTTCCTATTCTCTCCGGGGGCTATGAAAGCGAGTTGCGCGAGGTTGAAGGGCTTGATTAACTTTTCGTTACGCCAGGGTAAAGTGCGCCTGCAAACGGCAATACCTTCTATATTTGCCGATTAGCTTTATCTCTTTATGATGATTTCTCACCTCATTTGGAACGGAAACCCCGAAATTCTATCAATTGGATCCTTTTCGCTGCGTTGGTATGGACTGCTGTTCGCCCTGGGCTTTCTCATTAGCCAACAGTTACTTTTTCGCATTTACAGGCAGGAAGGCAAGCCGGAAAAGGATATCGAGACCCTTACCATTTACATGGTGGTGGCCACGGTGCTGGGCGCGCGCCTGGGCCACGTGTTTTTTTACCAGCCCGAAATGTTGTGGCAAGATCCGCTGGGTGTTTTGCTGCCGGTTGAATTTACTCCCAAGTTTCGATTTACCGGTTTGCAAGGGCTGGCCAGCCACGGGGCCGCCATTGGCATTCTATTCGCCCTATGGCTATACAGCCGCAAAAAGAAGCCCGGACAGAACTATCTGCAGGTACTCGACCGCATTGTCATCATGGTAGCCCTTACGGGATGCCTCATTCGCCTGGGCAATTTTTTCAACTCCGAAATTATTGGCAAACCTACCGACTCGCCCCTGGGCGTAGTGTTTGCCGGACGCATTACCGAGACTTTTTCACGCAACAGCGAACTGGTTACATCGGTGAGCGTGCGGAAAAACACCAAAGTGCAAAAAGCCATGCAGCCGGATGGCATCACGCCCATCTATGTCTACGTGTTTTTTCAACCCGGTACCACCCGCGAAACAGCCGATAATTTTGCCGCCAATGAAGCCAAGTTTTACCTGGCCCGCATGACCGATTTTGTAGACGAGCCCGTGGGCCTGCCCCTCAATTACAAGATCATTGAGGAAACTCCCGGGCAATATGTGGCACAAATCACTACCAACGCCATTGTGCGCCATCCGGCACAGTTGTACGAATCCATCAGTTGCCTGGTGTTGTTCGCCCTTTTGTACTGGCTATGGAGCCGCAAAAAGGAAAAGACGCAGCCTGGCCTGATCTTCGCCTGGTTTATGGTGATTTTGTGGAGCCTGCGCTTTGCATACGAATTTTTAAAGAAAAACCAGGTGCCCTTTGAAGACGAGTTGCCCCTGAATATGGGCCAAATTTTAAGCATTCCCCTCGCTTTGGCAGGGGTGGCATTGCTGGTGTGGGTTTACCGAAAAAAATCATTGGATTAAACGCCTGGCCGCGATCTTAATCCATTGCTGTATCTTACTGTTGCTATGGCCCGCTTGTGTGTTTTGCTGTTGACATTGGGAGTTGTGCTTGCCCCCCCGGGCATGGCACAACCCGACCACTTTGGCGTGCCGGCTGATAAAAAAGTAGTAACGGTAAATCGCATCCTGATCATTGGCAACAAAACCACCCGCGACCGCATCATTACGCGCGAGCTAACCCTGGCCCCGGGCGATACCATTAGCACCAGCCGGCTGGACCAGGTGTTGACCCTCGATCGAAACAAAATCTATAACCTGCGGCTCTTCAACACCGTGGTGGTGCGCCCGATTGCCATTTCTGATGCAGACGCCCAGATTGACCTGCTCATTGAAGTGGCCGAGCGCTGGTACACATTCCCTTCGCCCATCTTTGAGCTGTCGGATAGAAATTTTAATGAATGGTGGCAAAACTACAACCACGATTTCAGGCGGGTAAACTACGGCTTGCGATTATATCAGCACAACTTTCGCGGCCGCAACGAGACCTTGCGCTTTTTGGCCCAGTTTGGTTTCAGCAGGCGTTTTGCACTCACCTACCGTATCCCTAACCTCGATCGTACCCAACGGCACGGCCTGCAATTTGATTTCGACCTGGCCGAACCTACCAACCTTGCCTACGCCACCACCGACCATAAGCTTACGTTTCTGGAGGGGCGCACCACGCTGCGTAAATCTTATGGTGCCAGCGTTGGCTACACGTTCCGCAGGTCGTTTTACGAAACACACGAGATAAGCCTGGACTATCGCAACAGCCGGGTTGCCGACACCGTGCGCAAACTTAATCCGAACTATTATCCCAACGGCTCGCGCGAGTTGGCTTTTGCATCCATGTCGTATTACTTCAATTCCGAGCACCGCGATGTGATTGCCTACCCGCTGAAGGGCTACCAGTTTACCTTGTTTGCCAGTAAAATCGGGTTGGGGTTAGGCGATGACGTAAACATATTTGAATTAAACGCCACCTATGCCCGCCATTTCGATCTTGGCAACCGTTGGTACCTGTCTAACCTCGCGGCAGCCTACTACAGCACCCCCAATAACCAGCCTTACGCTTTGTTTGGTGCGTTGGGTTACCGCAAGCAGCTTATTCGCGGCTACGAAGTGTATGTAATTGAAGGGCCTCAGTTTGCCTTGAACAAAACCACGCTGAAGAAGAGAATTTTTTCGCGCACCTGGAATTTTGACAACATGCCCATGCCGCAGTTTCGTCATTTTCCTTTGGATATTTATATCAAGGGCTATGCTGATGTTGGCTACGTAGAAAACTATCCGCGCTATGATGCAGAGCAGGTAAACACCCGCCTGTCGGGTAAATTTTTGGGCGGTGCAGGTGCCGGTGTGGATGTGGTTACGTTTTACGACACCGTGTTCCGCTT
>Ga0224723_1001476_pt1 | contig 14123 bp, 15 predicted proteins | sample Balambano_FR2_Me_FD_161647 | JGI IMG/M metagenome (GOLD analysis project Ga0224723, IMG submission 161647) | Freshwater sediment microbial communities from Lake Towuti, South Sulawesi, Indonesia - Balambano_FR2_MetaG | ecosystem: Environmental > Aquatic > Freshwater > Lake > Sediment | place...
GGTAAATGTCACCACGGCGCAAAGAGGCGCAGAGTCTGATAAGCCCGATGGATTAATTGTATTCACTGTTTCATCATAAAGTTTTACATACTTCACTTCAGGAACTTGTTTCAACGAAGCACTCAATGGCTCAAACAAACTATATGAATTTCCTAATGAAGTGCAACGCCCTGCTAAGAAAACAGATAATACGCCATCTTCTGAAAGTTGATATTGTTTGTAACCAGTAAAACCGCTCCAAATGGCTTCTAAGCCTGCATCTTTTTCGCTGGCAGTTGTACCGCGGAAATATTCTTCTAAGATGGCATCAATTAAATTTTTACTAGATGAAACCTCACGCCTCACTTCCACCTCAACAGGTGTGGAGCGCGTTTGCAGTTTATTTAAGTCGGTGAAGAAGATAGTGATTTCTCTGATTGCTTTCGTAGGTGTCGGCGTTCTAGATGGTGTTCGTGTTGGCGTAAATGTAAATGTGGCAGTCGGTGTATTCGACGGCGTTCGTGATGGAGTCAATGTTGCTGTTGCAGTTGCAGTACTTGGTGGTGTGAAAGTTGATGTATTCGATGGCGTAAGTGTTGGTGTGAAAGTTTTAGAAGGTGTGCTTGTATAAGTCGGTGTATTTGATGGTGTTTGAGAAGGCGTAACTGTTGACGTAAAAGTTGGCGAAGGTGTAGCCGTAGCAGTCGGCGTGTTGGATGGAGTCCGTGATGGTGTAACTGTCGCAGTAAAAGTTGGTGTATTAGATGGAGTCTGTGATGGCGTAACTGTTGGCGTAAAAGTTCTCGAAGGTGTAACTGTGGCAGTCGGTGTGTTGGATGGCGTTTGTGATGGTGTAACTGTCGCAGTAAAAGTGGGCGTACTAGATGGCGTTTGTGAAGGTGTAACTGTAGCAGTGAAAGTTGGTGTATTGGATGGAGTCTGTGATGGTGTAACTGTTGACGTAAAAGTTCGTGAAGGTGTAGCCGTGGCAGTTGGTGTATTAGATGGTGTTTGCGAAGGAGTCGCCGTAGCAGTTGGTAATGGTGTATTGGATGGAGTCCGTGATGGTGCAACTGTGGATGTAAAAGTAGGCGTGTGCGATGGCGTGTTTGATGGCGTAAAAGTTAATGTTGGTGTATTGGTTGAGGTTTGAGAAGGTGTAACACTCGCCGTTAAGGTTTTTGAAGGTGTAAAGGTAAACGTCGGCGTGCTGGATGGTGTAATTGTTGATGTTGGCGTGTTCGTGGGTGTGAATGTTTGTGAAGGTGTAACCGTAGTAGTGGGTGTGCTGGAAGGCGTAATTGTAAACGTCTGCGTGGCTGACGGCGTGAACGTAAGCGTAGCAGTTGGCAAAGGTGTGCGCGATGGCGTAATTGTGGGAGTGAATGTTTTTGATGGTGTAAATGTAGCCGTAGATGTAAATGTGGGAGTAAAAGTCTTTGAAGGTGTGACAGTATTGGTTAACGTTGGGGTATAGGTTGATGTTCTTGTTGCTGTGGAGGTGTTTGTAGAGGAAGGTGTAAATGTTAGTGTCGGAATTAAACAAACAGGAATCGAATCAACTGCACCGTTGGGGTTTTGTGTACGTCCGAATTCATCATAAATTTTTATATATTGCACATCTTCAAATTGGCGCAGAGTTTGAAAGAGCGGAATCGAAAGATTGTAATTTGCGTCCAACGCCGAGCAGTATCCAATCAGATAGAGGCGCAGAATTCCATCAGATGAAAGTTCATAGCGGCTGTATCCGATGAATCCATTCCAAGTCGCTTCTAGTCCTCGACTTCGTTCCTGTGCGCTTGGACCTGTGAAATAAATTTCCAGTGCGGCATTGATTGGGTCAGACGATAAAACTTCACGCTCTACGGGCTGACTAAAGGGTTGACGATTATTTTCGAGATTTTCTTGGTTGGTGAAGTAAATATCTATTGAAATAGTGATGGGCGTATTGGTAGCGGTGATGGTGGATGTTAAAGTTGGTGTTTGTGTGATGTTCGGATTTGCAAGCGGTGTTGAGGTTCTTTCAAGAATAGGTGTATTTGTTTTTATTTCAACACTTGGAATGAGTGTAGGCGTAGCCAATGGAACTTGAGTCGCTGGTGTGGAGGTGGAGAAGTTGTTATATGCGAGTGACAATAAAAAGCCTGAAGCCACCAAACTGACTACACTTAATGAATATGATGTGATGGCTCTGGCGCGAAACCCCCTGCGGATTTGATAATTTGCTAACGAGCGTTCTTTTTGTAATGCGATTGTTCCAGCACGAAAGAACAGAATTGTGAGTAATAATGAAAGTCCAAGCCCGATAAAGAGAACAATGAGTAGCATGATGAGCAGATATTATACTGAATACCCCACAAAAGGCTAAAAGTTTTAAGTAATAAGGATTATTCTTTGTCGGTGATGTTTAACCATTCAAATGCTAATTCTATGTTTGTAAATGCCCGAAAATTTGCTCCGCGATTGACGGCTACATTTTCTGCCATAGCATTAGAAACTTCTTGCTTAGCAACTGTTGCGGCTTGGATATTTTTTGACCATACTTTTGAAATTTCTAAGCCAATTAAATAACGCTCAAAAATGCTAGGGTTGCCTTCTACATTTCTAATATCCACCAAGACTTTATTGGTTTTTTCTTTTTTGCTATATTCGGCAATTTCATGGACTGACTCAATAAAAAAAGTTAAGTGAATACACTCCACTTAATTCAACCAGTAAATAATTTTCTTTAAGAACATAATGTATCATTCTGCTCACTTACTGAATACTGATTACTGAACACTGAACACCGATTATTTATCTATTTTAATCTCTCAGCCACAATCTCCGCCACATCCTTGACTTGAATCCCGCTCCCATCAGCATTGGAAGCGCTGGTCATCATCGCCATACAAAACGGACAACCCACAGCTACTGTATCTGCCCCAGTAGATTTTGCTTCTGCAAATCTAGTTTCATTCACTCTGGCTGTACCTTGCTCTTCTTCTTTCCATGCGTGTGAGCCACCTGCCCCACAACAAAATGATTTTGCGCCATGACGTGGCATTTCAACCACTTCAACACCCGCAGATTTTAAGTCATCTCTTGGTGCATCCGTTATCTTATTGTGTCTTCCCAAATAACACGGGTCGTGAAACGTAACTCGTAACTCGTCGCTTGTAACTTGTAACGAAATTTTTCCTGCACCAACTAACTCATTAATCAATTGAGTGTGATGAATGACAGTATAGTTTCCACCGAAGGCTTGATATTCATTCTTAATTGTATGTAAACAATGTGGGCAAGTGGTGACAATTCGTACTTGGCGGGATGATCCTGCCACTACCTCATTTAAAATTTCTACATTTTGTGTTGCCAAACCAAAGAAAATATCTTCGCGTCCAGCACGTCTTGCAGAATCACCTGTGCAGGCTTCATTTTTTCCAAGCACTGCATAATTGACTCCAGCCGTGTTCAAAATTTTTGCAAAGGCTTGTGCGGTTTTTTGCGCACGTGAATCTGTTGCAGGTGCACAACCGACCCACCATAAAATTTCTGGTTCAGCATTTTGTTCAATGGTGGGCACACTCAAACCTTCCGCCCATTTCATTCTGTCACCTTGCGAAACATTCCACGGATTTTGATTTCGTTCCATGCCTTTGAAAGCAGTCTCCAATTGTTTTGGGAAACTACTTTCCATCATCGAAAGATTTCTGCGAATGTCTAAAATGTCACGCATCGGTTCATTGCCCACAGGGCAAATATCTACACATGCGCCACAAGATGTACAAGCCCACACTGCCTCTTCTGAAATTAAATTCACCATCGGCAAATCTAACGCGCCACCATAATTTAAGTGATAGCGTTTGTTAATTTCCAAAGCCGCGGGTGATAAAATTTTTCCAGTGTTGTAAGCAGGGCAAACTTCTTGGCAACGAAAACATTGGATGCAGGCATAACTATCCATGATTTGTTCCCAGCCCAAATCTTTCATCTTCGCCGCGCCAAATTGTTCAATCGCAGTGTCATCCAAATTGATATAACTTAATTGTCCAATAGATTTTCTTTCAGGCTTCAACCCAAAATTCAACGGAGCCATAAACAAATGAATATGTTTTGAATATGGGAAATATGGAAGAAACGCGACGACGACTCCAAGCGATATCCACCACGCGATATGTTCAAACGTGATTAATTGATTCGCTTCAAGCCCTGACCAGACACCTGATACTGCTGAGATAACTGGTTGCCACCCGTCAACTTGATTCTGCTTTGCTAAGTACAAAGATTCCTCAAGCATCCGCATAAAGTTGTGCGTGAAAAATGTTGCAGTGACAATTGCAGAATCTCTTAAGATGCCTGTTCTGGCTTTTGGATTTAATAAAGTTGTATCTCGTGTTGATAATGTGGCAGGTTTTAATACATAACGTCTGAAAGCCAACGATAACATTCCAACCATAATGCCAACGCCTGTAATATCTGCTAAAAGGCGATATACATCACCAAACAAGCCGGTGTTGTAAAAAAGTTTCCAACCTGTGAAGCCATAAATTAAATCTGATAAGTTAACCAATAAAAAGGAGAAAAAACCCCAGCCGATTAATCCATGCAAAATGCTCACGCCGAGACGGAATCTGAATACGGGTTTGAACAAGCCGATTTTGAGTATCAATTCTCCCAGTCTAGACCAAAGAAGCGACCAATCAATTTTTCCCTGTCCGCTGGAGATGTGTGTCGCAATTTTCATCACACCGCGATATGTCAAATACAAAGATATAAGTGTAAAAATTGTAAAGATAATTTTTTCTACGAGAGTGAGCATCGAGTCTCCAAAGTTGTTATGTCATTCTGAGCCACGCTCTTGTTCTTTGTGGCGAAGAATCTCTACGACGGTGGTAGAGACCCTTCGCACGCTTCGCAGGCTCAGGGTGACAATTAAGTTATTGATCTGAAGTAATCGTTCCAGAAATATCGTTGACGTAATCTATTGCACCAGAACATGCACCCATGAGGTGAGGTGAGACAGTTTCCCAAGTGAGTGGTAAACCTGTTGTACCTTGTGCAAGTGAAATGGCTTCTGCTAAACATCCACCACCAGCGTTGTAATTGACTAATGTAAATTTCCATAAATCTTCATAAGAAGCCACATCGCCAGCGGATCCGCCTGTGTAATTTTTTATTACCTGACCTGCTTGCTCGCAATTGGCAGTCATACTATGTGCAAACACACCGACAGAAAAATCTGCTTGAGTTAAATCAAATCCTAACGGACATTCTTCGCATGTTAAGTTCACACTTCCAACCAAAGCGCGACGTAATTCAATTTTTAATTCTTCATCTAAATTTGTGTAACCAATGCCACAGGTTTCAGAATCCATAACTAGCGGACAAAACTGATTGAAGAAAGAACGATTCCAAAATAAAGTTGTATCTGCCCCGTTTTCTGTTAATTGACCTAAGCCGACATCATTGCTAGCATAGTAAATTCCAGGCCAGAATTGGCTCTCACGCGCGAAAAGGCTTTTCAATAAAAATGCTGGCACACTGGTTTCTTTGGCAGTAGTTAAAATTAATTCATCAAATTGATTTTGCCATTCAGTAACAGCATCACGTGCTTGTTCCATGCCGCATTGATTAACGACATTGCCCGGTGCTATGCCACCATCAGGGCATGAGCCTGCATCCACCACGCCTTGCAAAATTAAATTTGCGGCAAGATATGTATAAGGAATATCACTGCTTAAATCTTCACTTTGGGTTGGGGTGCTTATCCATTCTGGCGCACCGCCTACTGGCGGAAAAACTCCCCATGCTTCTGAACAGGTCGCTGATTGACCTTGAAATTGTGAAGACAAAATATCTACATAATAATAAAGTTGGTCAGGGTCACCTTCGTCAACAATTTGTACGCGCACTTGGGCTGTGAAAATTTCACTGCTATCACCATAACTAGAATAAGACCAAAATTCAACTGGCACACCTTCTACTTCTGTTTCTGGAATGCGGAATTTACATAAATCAGTTTCATCACAGGCAAACTCTTCGCCGTTGTATGAGCCTTCTACTTTAATAATTGATTCATTCGGTAACGGTTCTTGACCTGTAAACACCAAAGTTGGTTTGGTTTCACAAATATTTGTGGATGTGCTGAATACGGGTTCACAATCTTCTAATGAAATCCATGCACTGGCAGAAGGTAATTCCAACCCTATTTCTTTTTCTTTTACTTCACTATCAATCAGCAGAGCATAATAGCCTTTACAATTTTTTACATCGTTGATGTTGCAAATCGGTTGAGCCATCCATGTGTCGTAGATTATCTTCCCGCAGTCTCTATAAATTTCCCCGGGCAATGGAACTTGGTCATGTTCTGAATAGACGGTGCAGGCTAGTTTTTTATCTTTCCAGTTTTTGAGATGCCACTCATAGGCTGTATATTCTACGGCGATGATAGAAAAACGGTCGGGACCAGGGGGCTGCCTGTTTGCTGAACCTGTTTCCACGTCTAAGCCTGAGGCGGGTGCAACCGCAGAAGAAAACGCCACATTCAAAATGGCAATCCACATGAGCAGGTGATTCTTCCAGCGCAGTTTTTTCATCAGAATCAAAAGAGTCCGTATATTATAACGGACTCCTTAATATGTAGGTCACGCTTTTAGCGTGACGTCACGTTACAAACGTGACCTACTTTTTCTCTTCAATCTCTTCTAAAATTTCAAGTTCGCTTTTCAAGTTTCGGTTGCGGATGTATAGGCTTAATACATAAATTCCCATGACGAGAAATGCGACGATGTAGCCAGCAATCATATAAGTGGATGTATCGGGTGTGGATTCCATTTTATTCTCCGAGAGTTTTGAGTTTGAGTTGTTCTACTTTTTCTTGCAAGCCACTGAGGCGGATGCGATGCCAGATAAAATCAATAAACAAAATTGTGAAGGCGATTAATGCGATAAATAAAGTGTTACGCATATCAACGGTCATATCAAAACCGCCTTGTGCTTCTGCGCTAGGGTTGCCGACCACGACAGGATGAATACTGCGGAATAAACGAATGACCATAAATGTAATTGGGGCAGATAAGCCGCCAAGGATTGTATAAATTGCGCCAAAACGAGCACGTTTTTCTGGGTCTTCAATACCAGCGCGGAGCATAAAATAAGCGATGAAAATTAATTCAGTGATGGCGGCTGAAGTTAAGCGGACATCCCATGTCCACCATGTGTTCCAAGCGGGGCGTGCCCAAATAGAACCGAGAACAATGGTGATTAAGAAGAACATAGCACTGACTTCGACTGCGGCGAGACCGAATCTATCCCACGTCATGCTTTTTGTAATGAGATAGAGTATGCCTGCAATAGAAGCGGTGACAAAGCCGAGCAATGCCACCCAGCCAGTGCCAACGTGGAAATAAAAGACTCGTTGTACTTCTCCCATCACCAATTCGGTGGGGGCGAGGAAGAGAGCAAAATAGGTGGCAATTCCGATGGCAATGATGGAGAGAACATCTAAAATGGTTAATAAGATTGGTTTTTGTTGCATGAAAATTCCTTGAAGAGGTATTAGTAAGCGGTAATTTATCTTAGTTGGTATAGAGTTTGCTGAGAAATGGTTGATAAGTTTTTTAGAATTTGTAGATTTTATTCTTCCACAATGGCGTCAAAGAACATGAAGGATACAGCAATGAATATCACGTCATAGACGATTAACAAATTTAGTGGTGTGATGATTTGAGGAAGTCCTGCGTCATTGATAATTGCTCCGCTAGCGAGGACGGATGCAATCAGCACTGGAATTGCAATGGGAAATAACAAAATGGGAAGCAAAATTTCGCGTGTGCGAGTTTGAACTGACATTGCCGAAAGCAATGTGCCGACAGAAATATATCCGATTGAGCCGAGTAACAGCACAGCGATAAATTCCCATTGAAAGATGCGCGTTTCATTATAGAAAAACGCATACAAGGGTAAAACAATTGCTTCAACGATTAACATGAAAGCCAAATTGCTGATGGCTTTTCCAAAAAAAATTGCTGACCTATCCACTGGTGCAAGTAAGAGACCATCCATACAGCCTCTATCTTTTTCCACAGCCATTGACCTGTTCAATCCGAGTGTGCCTGCGAAAGCAAATGTCGTCCACAACACGCCAGCGGTCACTTTTTGGCGAACATCAATGTTTAAGTCTAAAGCGAAGTTGAAAATCAAAATCACCAAGACAGAAAAAGTTAACATAGCCGTCAACAATTCACGCGAACGGAATTCAGCGGCGAGGTCTTTATGGATAATGGCAAGCGTGGCTTTGAGGAAGGAGGGGTTCATTTTAGTAAGTGGTAATTGGTAATTTGTGGTCTCGATACGCCCTCAAAGAGCATTCGGGCTACTCGACCACCGAGTGATCTTGTAATTCGTAACTTGTTACTCGTATCTCTTAACTTTCTAAAGATTGTTTATAAAAATCTAGTAAGTTATTATTTTTCAAATCAGTTTTATGAATTGAAGCCGTAATCACACCCCGCGATAATACGTCAAAGCGGGTGGCTAATGCTTCGGCGCGGATTAAATCATGGGATGTCATCACAACTGTCTGCCCGTGTGAGGCGATTTCTTTCAGCACTTTATCCAACATTTCAGACGCATCTTGGTCTAAGCCTGTGTAGGGTTCATCAAACAAAATGACTTCGGGTTCATGCAAAATTGCGCGACCAATTGCCAAACGTTGACTCATGCCGCGAGAAAAAGTGCGCACCAAATCTTTGCGGCGATTTTCCAAACCGATGAGTTGAAGAACTTCTGTAATGCGTGATTGGTAATTGATAATTCCATACATGCGGGCATAGAATTGTAAATTTTCTTCGGCAGTTAAATCTGGATACAACAATGGCATGTGCGAGACCACGCCAAGTTTTGCACGCACTTGAGCAGATTCATTTGGTAATGAATAGCCTGCCACTTTTACATTTCCAAAAGATGGTTTTGATAACGAAGCCAGGATTCGTAAAAATGTTGTTTTGCCCGCGCCGTTTGGACCAAGCAATGCCACAAATTCTCCGGGCTGAACTTGAAAATCCAAGCCGCGTAGAATTGTTTTTAATCCAAAGCGTTTGGTGAGTTTGGTAACTTCTATCATTTGGTAATTGGTAAATCGTAATTCGTAATGCGTAAAGTGCTTTTTACGAATTACGCATTACGGCTTAGTTTACTCTTCAACTCATTCCTTCTCTTCTGATAAGCCTCGTTTGAAATTTTTCCTTCTTTATGTAAATCATCCAAGGCGATGATGGCATCCAAAACAGATTCAGAATCTTCATCTTCGATTTCAACTTTGTTTTTATCTCTCAAATACATCCGCACGCCTGCAAAAATTAAAGCCACGCCTAAAGCCCCAATCCCTACAAGCACATTCCGATTTTCTAACAAGTTTGCATCTTCAGTTGTGCCTTTGGGTCTGCCTGAAAGTGTAAATTCTAAATTACTTCCTTTGGTTGTTTTACCCACCGTGTAAATATGAAAGTTTGTATTTTGGAAAGATTGAATGCCTTCATCTCTTAACAATATTCCCTCAGCAGTAACACCTTCAGGTAAAAGTAGAGTTGCTTCGTTGATGTCTAAAAGTGCGGGCAATGAAAATTCAATTTCTCTTGTTCTCGGTATAGATGCAAATGCAATTAATCCGTATGGCGTTTCACTCGGTGGAATGGCAAACCCATTTTCACTCGGAATAAAAATAGCACTATCTTGTGTGGCTTCGTACCCCAATCCCGTTGCATTGGTTGGAAAAGAAATAAAAGGTACAGTTTCATTATCTAAATTGACGAGGATTGTTTTATCGCTGGAATTTGTAAATGAATACACCGAAAAAATTTGTACACTATCTTCACCAGCAAGGTCAAAGAAAATTTCAAGCGAGTCAATTTGTAACGTGCCGAAATCATCTGTGGTTTCATAAATAATTAAAGTTGGAATGGTCAATTCAGTTGCATTGGCGGGCGCAACTGCAATTGGGCTTTGATAATTCAAACCATCCAATGAAAATTGCACGATGTAAATTTGCCCCTCAGACAATTCGCTTTCAAAACCATAACTGCCATCATCATTCAAACTTTTTACTTCATTGAAAAATTCTTGCGTGCCAGCATTTGGGTCAGTGCCATGTTGAAAACCACGCAGTGTGATTTGAAAATCGGATGGTAAATCTTTTCCACTTTGATTATCCACTTGACCTGTGACATTAAAGTCTTCACTCGCTTCTTCCGTGACTTCAACCTGCTCTGTCACCTCAGGTGTGGATTCAGCCTGCGCGGTTGAGTCAACCATCACCGTAGATTCTGAAGCGAAAGTCAATGTGCGGATGTATTTCGCAACGGCGAAGGCTTCATCATCTGAAAAATTATTTCCAAACGAATCTTTGATTTGCTTCACTAAATCCGCATCCGAAAGTGCAGACATATTTTCTAAACTCGTAAATTGATTTTCGCAATTCGCACAATTTTGTTCAAATAAATTTTTACCGAGTTCAATTTGTGATTCGTTTGTGTGAAGCGTAAACGCATACGCGACGACATCCCAACGTTCTTGATCTGTCAGGCTGACGAATGGCGGCATGAACCTATCTATGTTGCCTTGTGTGACGGTGGTATACCATTTTGCAGGTGAGGCTTGATTTGCAATTTCAGGCAAGCCAATTGGAATAACTGAAACGGGAAGTTGCTTGCCTTGCTCGCCATCACCCAAACCAGAATCACCATGACACGGCGCGCATTTTTCTTGATAAATAATTTTTCCATTTTCAACATTTGGATGTTCATTTGGATACAAAGCCCCAAGCGTTGCGATTGGGGTTGGCTGAATTAAATTAGGTGGGGGAGTAACATCTCTTGCAAGCGTTGTATTGCAGGCAGAAATTGCAAGTGTAATGATGGATAAAAAAATAATTTTGCTTAATTTCATTCATTCCTCTATAAATGCGTAATACGTAAAACGTAATTCGTAATTTTTTGATGTTTGTCTTGTTGTATCAAATGTTTCTTAATTCAAAATCTTAACGCGAAAAGCACGAATAGGCGAAAAACGCGAATTTTTTATGCTTGTAACTCGTAACTTGTATCTCGTACCTCATATCTCGTAACGCCTGCACTTTACGAATTACGCATCACGAATTACGAAAGTGCTTTTCCACACGATGGACAAAAATGGTCTGTGGCTAAGACGGGTTTACCACATTGCGGACAAAAGCCAGCCGATTTGCTTTTCTTTTCTTTGCGACGTGCGGCGAGCATGGCTTCAATTTCATCATTCTTAATTTTTGATTCTGACTCTGTCGCTGAATTTTCTTTAGAGAGCAAAGATGAAAATTCAGTATTCATTTCATCCAATTGACGAAGCACATTCGCGCCTTTTTGCAATAAACTTTGACGTTGTTCGGGATAATCTTCCGCAGGAATTTTGCCAAGTTTGAAATCAAAATCTAATTCTTGCAAAGCGTTAATCACTCTATCTCGTTCTGCTTTTAATGCAGAGATTTCATGTGATTCATTTATATCTGTCTGTGCGGCGCGTTCAGTAAACGGCGCATATAAATATATACCGACAATTATCAATACAGCCAAAACGAGAAAGACAGAGCCTAGTTCCATTCATTACCCTTTTGATTTTTTTAATTAGCCACAGAGCGCACAGAGTTCACTGAGATTTTTAATAGGTTTTCTCAAAAGCCTCGGTGTTCTCTGTGGCATAAAATTATTGTAACTTTTGTTCAATGATAGATTTAATTTCATCCAACGAAAGAAACGGACCAACTTTTATATAATACAACACACCTTGTTGGTCAATAAAATATGTTTCAGGCACACCTGTAATGCGAAACATTTGTGAAAGTTCAGTGCGCAAATCGGGTCCATTCGGATATGTAATTTGAAATTTTTTCAAATATGTGCGTGCTTCGGGTTCGGTATCCACATAATCCGCGCCGAGAAACATCACATCACCGTTATAAAATCTCCACGCTTCTTCCAACTCAGCGGCTTCTTGCTCGCATGGTTTACACCACGATGCCCAAAAATTTAACACCACAATCTTTCCAGCAAAATCCGAAAGGCTAACTTCGCTTTGCCCTTCAAATTCATAACCACTGAATAATGCTATCGAAAAATCAGGTAATGTATCGCCGGGTCTAATGCTTCCTTGTTGGCGTTTGCTCAACGTGCTGGCTACCAATGCCAACAAGCCTGCAATCAAAAGCCACACTACCATTTGAATCCATATCGGCACACTTTTTCTTTGGACAATTTCTGACATTAAACTTTAATTCCTCTTTTTCAATTCTTCTTCAAGTTGTGAAATATATTTATCTGATGATGAACTTGCGCTTCGTTCTTGATTTGAAACTGATTCAACGACTTTAGGCTTTGTCCAGGCCTGAAAATTTTTGAAGAGCAAAACTGCTCCCAACAAAATCACAACCGGCGGAAGAATATATACCAACCAATTTAATCCCGTGCGCGGAGGTTCTGCTAACACTCTATCACCATAATAATCGACAAAATATTGCTCAATCTCTTCTCTCGTTTTGCCTTCTGCTAACTGAGTGCGGATAACATCTCTCCATTGTTTACACGCTTCCGTGGGGCAGACGTCTAACGGAGTGTTTTCACAAACAGGGCAATATAAACCTTTAGCAACTTCATTAACTTCATCATCGGTTGGGACATCATCCTGCGCGTAGGCAAATTGGGTTGAAAGAGTTGAGAAAAGAATTGTTAAGAGTAATGCGTAATATGAGATGCGTAATTTTTTTTGTTTCATTATTGTTCTCAAAAAATTGTGGTCTCGATACGCCTCTCTAAAAACATTCGAGGCTACTCGACCACCGATTTCCACTTTCTACTTTCCACTTTTTAATCTGCCGCAGAAGTTTGAGTGACAGACTTAGCAACTTTAACTTTTTCGTTCTCTGTTTCTTTATCGGGCCAGGCGGCGAATATAATGCCGAATAGAAATAATAATGACCCAATCCACAACCAATTGACTAACGGATTGACGTAAATCTTAAATGTTGCACCCGCATTGGATACAGGTTGCCAATCTACTAGCAAGATATATAAATCATCTCTAAATGTTGAGCGTTGACCGGGGATGGTCATAGTTTGTTCGGCATCGTAGAAATAATCAATGCGTGGATATAACTGCCCAAGATAAATTCCGTTTTCGTAAATATCAACAACGGCACGTGTGTAATTGACATCGTCACTGGGAACATCCCACGAAGCCAATTCACGATATTCAACCGTGTAATCGCCTACACTTAATGCTTCCCCTGCGGCGACTGTGCCTTGTGTCTCTTTTTGGAATAACTCAATGCCGAGAATACCAATCGCCATCAATGCCATGCTGATGTGAATGATGTAACCACCATAACGTCTGCGATTGCGCATCATCAATTTTGATAATGCAGAAAAGAAATTTTCGTTTTGTGTTTTTTGTCTAGCAACTGTTCCGCGCCAAAATTCATGCAAGGTTGAGAATATTGCTAAGGCGACGAGAAAGAATCCGATGATGGCGTAAAGATTCTGTGTATATGTAAAAAACAGGATGACGGTCAAGACAAAAGAGGCGAGGGTTGATTTCCAAATGGCTTTACCAAGAGTCTGCAAAGTGGAATGTCCCCAAGCAGAAAATGGTGCAACCGCCATCAAAAATAATAAGCCTGCAAATAACGGACCTGCGGCGCGTTCATAATATGGCGGACCGACAGTAACCTTGAAACCTGTCACCAATTCTGAAATGAGTGGGTAAATCACGCCCCAAAAACAAACCACCAGAATGCCGATGAATAATAAATTGTTTAACAAAAATAATGCTTCACGTGAAAGTGCTGATTTCATTTCGGTTTCACTGCGTAAATCATTCCAACGTCTGATGAGCAGATACACAGATGCAATCAATGTAAATGAAACGAAGCCCATAAAATATGGACCAATGGGACTGTTTGCAAATGAATGTACTGAAGATAAAACGCCAGAACGTGTTAAGAATGTTCCGACGATAACGAGTGCATAGGTTAAGATGATGAGAACCATGTTCCATTGTTTTAACATGCCACGTTTTTCTTGAATCATCACTGAATGTAAAAAGGCTGTGCCTGTTAGCCAGGGCATGAACGCCGCAAT